>Ga0105047_10015014_pt1 | contig 12236 bp, 8 predicted proteins | sample MAT04_FD_78384 | JGI IMG/M metagenome (GOLD analysis project Ga0105047, IMG submission 78384) | Freshwater microbial communities from Lake Fryxell liftoff mats and glacier meltwater in Antarctica - MAT-04 (megahit assembly) | ecosystem: Environmental > Aquatic > Freshwater > Ice > Liftoff... | reverse complement strand
CCGCGTCGCTCGACTTCGGGAACGTCGGACGGAGCTCGAGATAGAAGTCCTCGAACAGCTTGTACGTGCCCTCACTGCGGCGCACGTGGGTGATGCCAAGCGACAGCAAGCTGTGGATGCCCGGCGCGGGGCCCGAGGTCTCGATGTCGGCGCAGAAGTAGTCCATGCGAACGGAGAGCGTCTCAGCGCCGCGGGTGAAATGCAAAGGCAACGGCGCGTCGCGCGGTCTCGACCTGCTCGACGTCGACATCGAGTGCTTGCCCGAGTCGATCGGGCGTGAGGACTTCCGCTGCCGGTCCGGACGCCACCACGCGCCCCGCGCGCAGGAGCAGCGCGCGATCGGCGACGCGCAGCGCGAGCGCGGCGTCGTGGAGCGCGGCGATCACGGTCGTCTTCTGCGCCGCCACCAGCGCGAGGATCTCGAGCTGGTGCCGCACGTCGAGGTGATTGGTCGGCTCGTCGAGCAAGAGGATCCGCGGCCTCTGCGCCAGCGCGCGGGCCAGCAAGACCCTCTGCCGCTCGCCGCCCGAGAGGCTGGCGAACGGACGATCGGCGAGCGGCGCGGCATCGGTGGCTGCCAGCGCCTCGTCGATCGCGCGCTTGTCCTCGGCCGAGTCCGCCGCGAGCAGCCGCTGGTGCGGCGCGCGGCCCATCGCGACCACCTCGCGGACCGAGAAGTCGAAGTCGAGCGCGGCGTCCTGCCGCAGCACCGCGATCGTGCGGGCTCTCTCGCGCGCGCCGAGCTCGCCGAGCGGCTTGCCGAGAACGGTGATCTCGCCCGCTATCGGCTTGATCGCCGCGTAGAGCGCGCGCAGCAGCGTCGTCTTGCCGCTCCCGTTGGGACCGATCAGCGCGGTGAAGCTGCCCACGGCGGCGACGAGATCGACGCCGTCGAGGACCCGTTGGCCGCCGAGCTCGACGACCAAGCCACGCGCAGAAATAGCGTCAACCTCGACCATCACCATCCCCTCCCGAGCGCCGCAGGATCGCGAGGAACACCGGCGCGCCGACGAGGCCGGTGAGGACGCCGACCGGCAATTCGCGGGGCGCGAGCGCCAGCCGCGCGATCACGTCCATCCAAAGCAACAGGAGGCCTCCGGCGATCGCGCTCGCCGGGATCAGGCGGCGATGATCGGGCCCGGTCCACGGGCGCATCGCGTGCGGCACGACCAGGCCCACGAACCCGATCGCCCCCGCGCTGGCCACCGTCGCGCCGACCATCAGCGCCGCGACGAGCACGATGATCACCCGCGCCTGCATCACCTCGAGCCCGAGCGTCTGCGCCGCCTCGTCGCCGAGGAGCAGGAGGTTCTGCCAGCGCGCGAGCGCGAGGAGCGCGGTGACGCCGACGAGCGTGCTGGTGCCGGTCCACGCGAGGAGCGCCCAGTCGGCGCCGCCCAACCCGCCGAGCAGCCAGAAAACGAGGCCCCGGAGCGCGCTCGCCTCGGGCACCAGGTAGAGCAGCAGGCCGGTGACGGATCCCGCGAACGCGCTGAACGCCGCGCCCGCGAGCAGCAAGCGCGTCGCGTGCACCCGGCCCCCGACACGCGCGATCGCCAGCACCACGCTGACGCCACCGACCGCCGCAGCGTACGAGAGCGCCATCAAGCCGGTGCCGCCCAGGAGGTGCTCGGCCCCGGTCACCACGGCGATCGCAGCGCCGATCGAGGCCCCCGACGACACGCCGAGCACGTACGGATCCGCGAGGTTCGATCGCATCACCGCCTGCAGCGAAGCGCCGGTGACAGCCAAGGCCGCGCCCACCGACGCTCCGAGCAACGCGCGCGGCAGCCGCAGCTCGCGCACGATCTGAGCGACGACCGGATCGACGCCGCTCGGATCGAACAGCGCGCGCCAGACATCGGCGGAGGCGAGATCGACGGCGCCCAGCCCGATGGAGGCGATGACGCTGGCCATCAGCGCGACGACCCCGAGCAGGACCGCGATCGCATACGCCGGCGCCGAGAGCCGCATCAGAAGAGAGTCTTCACCACGGCAGCCCAACTACGGCGCGGAAGTGCCCTGGCGGCCGTACTTGTCTTCGAGGCGCACCACGTCATCGAGCTCGGGCGTGCTCGCTTCGAGCACCTGGGTGTCCTCGAGCGCGATCATGCGGTGCACGGTGTGCGGCGTGATGCGGTACGAGTCGCCGGGCTTCATGATGATGTCTTCGCGCGGCTGATCGCGCGGGCCGGCCTCGAAGACCATTTTCCCGGAGAGGATGTAGACGGTCTCGTCCTTCTTCTCGTGGTACTGCAGCGAGAGGCGCTCGCCGGCTTTGATGAACAAGAGCTTGCCGACGTAGCGATCGCTGTGGGCCCAGATGATCTCGTGGCCCCAGGGCTTATCGACGCGCTTGACTTCGTGTTTGTGTCCCAATTTCGGTTCCTCGCGGACGAGAGAGTCGCGCCACGGTCCGGGTGGACGCAAGAGAAACGGGCGGATCTTCTCGCCCAGGAGCAGCGGCGAGCGCCCCAGCTTGGCCTTGGTCGCGCTCGGCCGCACGTTCATCAGCTTGGCCAGCTCCGCCCGGGTCGGCCGCTCGGCGCCCTCGGGTCCCGAAAGGTGGAACGTCCCGGAGGCGCGGACCCCCACCAGGCGAAATATGGCGTGGGCGAGGTCGGGCGCCGCGATCGGATCGGCCAGGCCCTTGTCGGCGATCTCGATCGGCCCCCGGATCTTGCCGTCGCTGACGATCGGCCCGGTGCGCAGCACGATCGCGGTGGGCGCCGCGCGCTTCAGCAGCACCTCGCCCCGCAGGCGGGTGGTGGCCCAGACCGACGTGGCCTGGGGCTCGTCCGACTCGGTGAACGGCCCGCCGCGCTGCGCGTACACCTCGGCCGGCGAGAGCAAGATCGCGATCGCGCCCAGCTCGCGGGCGGCCGCCGCGACGTGGATCGGATCTTCGGCGTTCCGGCGAAACGCGCGATCGGGATCCGTCTCGCACGCGGACACGTCGTCCCATCCGCCGGCGAGGACGATCGCGTCGGGCTTCGCGGCCACCGCGCTGTGGCGCATTGCGCGCATGCTGCTGTGATCGGTCGTGGTGTCGACGTCGACCTCGGCGCCCTCGGCGATCAGCGCGCGCGCGAGCCCGGCGTGGATGCCGTCGGGTGCGTCGAAGATCAGGATCTTCATTTGTGCGCGACCACGATCGCCCGCTCGGCCAGCGCCGGAGCGAGGCGCTCGCGCAGCGCATCGGCGGCGGCCTTGCTGCGCGCCTTTCCCAGCCGCACCCGGTACCAGGTGCCGCGGCCGGCGATCTCGGTCGGGATCACGTAGACCGGGAGGCGATCGATGTCGCGGGCGTTCTCGGCGACGAAGGCCAGCGCCTCCTTCTCGCTCGCGAACGCGCCGACCTGCAGCCCGAAGCCGCTGCCTGGGGCGGTGCGATGGATCTCGATCTCCCGCTTCTCCGTGACCTCGACCGGCGGAGCGACAGGCGCCGGCTCGACCGCGGCAACGGGCGGAGCCGTCGCGACCGGAGCCGCCGCCACCGTCGAGGCGTGCGCGACCGCCACAGCGACCGGGGCCGCGGTCGGCACCGGCGCGTGCGGCACCAGGACCGGCGGCGCCTTGTTGTGCGTCTCGACGACCAGCACGATCCGCTCGGGCGGCTTGTCCGGCCCGCGCTTGCCCATGGCGTGCCCGGCCCAGAACGCGAGCAACACCGCGCCGGCCGCGAACGTCAGAGCCGCGCTCATCACTCCGCGCGTCATCACGAGCAAGGGGCGGCGGATGCGGCCGCGGCGAGCGACGATCGCGGTCACGACCCGCTGCGCACCACGCTGACGACGCCGTCCTTGCCGACCACCACCACGTCGGTGACGTCATCGCCGTCGACATCGGCGCAGGCCACTACGCCGCCCTTGCCGCCGCCGGCGAGGGGCATCTCGAGCGGCGGATCGAGCATGCCGCCGCTACCATCACCGAGGAACAAGAAGACGCTGGCATGGTCGAAGCTGCTGACCGCCAGATCGCTGAACGTGTCGCCGTTCACGTCGCCGACGCAGACGCCGGCCGGCTCGAACGGGAGCATGAAGCGGCGGCAGCCGTCGTCGGTGACGGTGTCGACCTTGTTGTCGACCTTGCGCACGTAGAGGCCGAGGCAGCCGCGCGGCAGCTGCTCGTCGATCATGCCGGTCGGGCTCAGCTCGCGCATCAGCGGGCAAGGCTCGGAGCCGTTGGCGTACTGCTCGCACGCGGCCTTCGACAGCCAGGCGATGTCCTCGACGTTGTCGCGATCGAGCTTGAGCGTGCGAACGAAGTCGACCACCCGGGTCGGCGTCTTGCGAATGGTCCACTTGAACGTCTCGGCCTGCCGCGGCAGGAAGTCGAGGCCACCGTCGGAGGCCGCGAGGAGATCCGCGCCCGGCACGTTGGTCAGCTTGCCGACCGCGATGTCGTGCGCGACGACTCCGGCCTGATCGCCGATCGAGATCTGCACCGGGACCTTGCAGCCGCAGCCATCGACGGCCTGGCAGCTGTTGCCAGGGCGATCGCCGCAGGCGCACTCCGAGACCACCGCCTCGCCGCCCTTCGTGCAGTAGAGCTGCGGATCGTGGCAGCCGTTCTTGTTCTCGAAGCAGCCGAGCGGGCTGGCCACGTCGCAACCAACGGGCGGGCGCTCTTCGGCCCAGCCGTTGGCCAGGCGATCGACGAACTTGTCCTGCGCGACGCAGGTGCCCGGCTGGCTGATGTTCGGGCAGCCGTCGGCCTCGGTGCACTCGCACCGCTCGTTCGGCGGGCAGCCGCAGTCCTCGGGCGAATCGGGGCACTGATCGGCGCAGAACGTCGGCGCCGGGCCGGCGAGCGTGCACGCCTTGGAGCACTCGAGCACGTTGAGCCCGCGGGTCGGGCAGGTGAAAACGCCGTCCATGTCGGGGTCGAGGCAGAAGCCCACGCGCGTGCGGGCCGTCATCGATGAGCACACCTCGTTGCACTGCTTTTGCGTGAGCTGCGCGCTCGGGCACTCGTGGCGCGTGTCGAAAAGGCACATCGACGCGCGACTGCACGCGCGGCCGAGGGTCGAGCGGCCCTGGCCCGCGGTGAGCAGCGGTCCGTAGACGCCGGCCACGTCGCGCCGCACGGCGGTCAGCGCCACGGCGTTCGAAGCGGTGAGCGACTTGCGGGTCTCGAGCTTGATCCCGGCCTGATCGCCGCTGAGCACGAGCACCTCGCTGCCCTCGCACTTCCTGGCCTGGCAGGCGACGCGGCGGCTGTTCACGAACGCGATCTCGTCCTTTCCATCGGGGATCAAAGGTCCGACGAAGAGGCCGCCGGGCACGACGCCCAGATCGAGGCCCATCGGAGGCATGATCGAAGAGGCCGACCCGATGACGTCCGAGAGCACGGTGAGCACCGTGCGTCCGAGCGAGCCCTTGGCCTGGCGGCCCGGCGTGCAGCCGCTGTAGACGCAGTGGCCGGTCTTCGGCATCGAGCCGATGTCGATCTGGCAGATCCCGGTCCGGCAGCCCGCGTCGTTCGTACAGGCGGTGGCGTCGACCGGCGAGCCCGTCTGGGTGCAGCCGAGGATCACCGCGTCGCTCTTGCTGTCGCCGACGACGTCGCCGACCGCCACGCCGATCACGTTGTGGAGCGCGACCGGCGCCTGCACCAGCGTGGAGCGGACCAGCGTCGGCTGCGCGTCGACGGTGCTGACGGTGAAGAAGCGCTCAGACGGCGCCTTGCACGCCGCCTTGTTCTCCTTGCTCGGGAGCGCCGCCTCGCAGGCCGACTGGATGTCCGGGCTGCTCGCCTTGATGACGAACGTGCCCGGGTTGGCCGGCATCATGACCGGCACGATGATCAGGCCGTTTTCGTCGCTGGCGATGTCGAGCGCCGCGTCGGGCGCCGCGCCGTTCAACGACACGCCGCCGCCGCCCATCACCTCGAAGTGGATCGGAACCGCCGGCAGCGGGTAGCGATCGCGCTGGGTCGCCACGCTGAACGCCGCGTCGACCAGCAGCTTGAGCGGGACCGGGAGCAGCTCGCCGGGCCGACCGACCTCGTGATCGCCCGCCAGCTTGTTGAGCGAAGCCTTGGCCGGGATCACCACCTGGAGCGCGACCGGCACCTCGCTGTAGCCCGCGTCGTTGCCATACGTGTCGCTGCAGCCCTGGAGGATTGGCTTCTGGATGGGCTCGGCTTCGGTGTCGTTGTAGCCGACCACCAGCACCACCGGCGCGCCCGCCGGGAAGTTGGTGATGCGCCGCTCGCCCGAGAGCGGGAACGGATCATCGACCGGGTTCGCGCCGAGCGACTCACCCTTCGGGAGGTGGGCCATGAACTCTCGGCAGGTCGAGGTCGCCGCGTTCTCCTCCTGCGGAAAGGCGTAGACCGCGACCTCTTTGGTCGCGAGCCTCGCCGCCGCCGACGGGAACGTGAGCACGATTGACGTCTCGCTCGGCGAGCAGGCCGCGAGCGCGATCGTGCTCGTGATTGTCACGGTGAGTGCGAGGCGTCTCATAGCGTCTCCGGCGTGAACCATTTGAGCGTGGGCTTGGGCCCGTCGACGTCGGGAACGCAGACAGCGATCACCTCGGCCTTGCCGTCGGCGTCGAGATCCGCGACCGCGAACCTCTGGAACGGGAAGCAGCGCGAGCGCGACGGGCACGTGTCAGCGCACTCGTTGAGCTTCACACGACCACCGACCGCGCTGCCGGGTGCCTGGCCGATCTCGCCGGGCACCAGGTTGTCGCCACCGAGCCAGATCCGGATCTCCTCCGAGCTGGTGTAGATGGCCGCGATATCGAGGATGTCATCCCCGTTGAAGTCGCCGAGCTCCACGCCGCGCGGGCTCTGCGCGTCCTCGCTGGCCGAGAGGCGTCGTGCGGTGAGCTCGACGAAGCTCGCGGCCCTTAGATCGGCGCTCAGATCGTCGATCTTGGTGAGGTCGGTGGAAGAGCCATACATGATGCGCACCGAGCCGCCGCTGCCCGACGAGGGCACCGGGCTGCCCGCGCCGACCGCGATCGCGTCCTCGACGTCGTCACCGTTGAGCAGCCCCTTCGCGACGTCGTGGATCGTCGTCAGACGCCACACGCTGTTGAGCGAGCGACAGGCCAGGCCAGGCCCGCCACAGTAGCCGATATCGCCGCCCGGATCCTTCGGCAGGCATTTGCTGCGGAGCGGAGAGGTCTTGCACACCGTCGAGCTGGCCAGGTTGCAGAGCTCGACGCACCGCCCACTGGACCGGTCGCCGGGGCAGAGCTCGCGGCAGGTCAGGCCGCCTTCGCAGGGATCATTGACGGTCGAGGTGGTGCTGCACGGCAGGCCCTCGACGCGATCCTCGGACGCGTAGCGCACGTAGGCGCCGGTGCCGTCCCCCATCAACAGGTCCACGTTGGGCCCGGTGAACGAGGCGGGCGGACCGCCGAGGCTGATCATCTCGTAGGCCGGCATGCCGCGGCCGAACGCCGAGCACTGGCACACGCCGTCGAGCGGCGCGGGCCGATCGGTGAAACCGGGGCTCGAGTAGTAGGTGTACATCTGGAACTCGCGATCGGTCGCGAAGCTGAAGTCGGCCAGGCCGTCGCCGTTGCGATCGGCGACCGCCATCGGCAGCGGCGGCATCGCCTGCGTCAGCGTCAGCTTCTTCTGACAGGGCCGCGTCGTGATGTCGCAGAGGCCGTCACAGGTGCAGCCGGTATCGCAGACGTTCGGATCGAGGTCGCACCCGCAGCACTCCTGGAGCGCGGTGCAGCCGTCGTTCGCGCACTTCGCGTCGTGGGTCTCGTCGAGCAGCACCAGCCGCTGTCCGGGCACCGCGCGCTCGTCGTAGCGGAACAGCCGCACGACCGGCTCGTTCGATCGCGCCGTCACCACCGCGAGCATCGGATTCCGCTTCTCGGAGAGCTTGTAATGGAAGCCGAGCAGGCCGAGGCCGCGCTCGGGGCGCCCGGTGCCGTCGGACAGCTTGAGCTCCTCGGCGAGGACCAGCGATCGCCCGTCGGCCTCGTAGATCTCGAGCACGGTGCGATCCATCGCGCCGTTGAGCAGCACCGCCACGCGGGCCCGCGACTCGATGACGCCATTGGCGCCGCGAACCTCGGGGATGGTGCCGATCGCAGCGACGTTCACCGCCGTAAGACCGCCGCCGACGTCCACGCGATCGGTGGGCTTCGGATCGAAGTCGATCGGATCGACGCAGGTCACCGGGAAGTCGACGCCGGTGTCGACGCGGCCCACGACCTCGGCGTGCACGACGATCGGCGACGCGCAGTCGTCGACCTGCGCTTGCGGCACCACGGTGCCAAATCGGTTGGTGAGGATGATCGGCGGGTCGGCGACCGCCGCGCCGGCGGCCTGGCGCACGCTCACGCGGATCGGCACGTTCCTCAGATCCTGCAGCTCGGTGCAGGCGTTGGTGCGGCACCGGAAGCAGTCGCCGCTCGGATCTTGCTGGCAAGGCGTCGCGCGCACGCACACGCCCGGGAGCGCGACGGCCTGGCGACCCTTCGGCGCCGTCACCGCCTGCACGCCGCAGGGCTCGAGGCGGAACTGCTCGGTCACGACCGGCTTCAGGACGACCTGGCGCGGCGTCGCATCGACCACCGCCGGGCAGTTCGCCTTCACCTCTTCATCGAGCTGCATGTCGGTGCTGAGGGTGGCGTTCTCGTTGAGGCGCATGCAGTAGCAGCCCTCGAGCAGCGTCTTGGCCTCGTCGGCGGGCGAGAGTCCGCCCTCACTTTTGCGCGCGGGGCCGCGCGCTTCGACGTGCACCATGACCGCGCGCCAGGGGTTCGAGTCCTCGCTCGACTTGAAGCGCTCGAGGTCGACGGTCCAGTCGCCCTCCAGCGGGAACGCGCGCCCCTCGCGGTTGAGGAGCGTGTTGGTGGACGCGAGCTCGCTCTGATCGCGGTTCACGATCGCCGTCGGAATGAACACGCCCATCTGCCCGCACTTGAGCAGCACGCGCTGGCGGCCCGACTCCGGTGAGCCGGCGGTGAACGGCTCGATCGCCGTGATCTGCAGGCCGTTGGTCTCGGCGCGCGAAGCGCTGTCGGGGAACTGCAGCTCCATCGAGACCGATGTGCCGCCGCACGCCGCGAGCGACGCGCAACCGAGAAATAGGGAGAGTCTCATGGGGACGCCGCGCTTCCGTCGATCACCGTAAGCGAGACGGTCTGGCCGCCCGATCCAACTGCGAGCGCCGTCGCGACGCCGATCGCCACTGCGCCGACGCCGATCGCCGTCCAGAACCACCACTGCCCGACCACGCCATCGCCGGTCGAGCCGGGCGCGACCGCGAACGCGAGCGGCTTCTTCGCCGATCCTTCCTCGGAGAGGACGCCGTCCCAACGATCCACCGTGCGGACCAGGTACTCCATCTTGTAGCCCTGGGCGTCGGGGGGCACCGCGAGGGCCGGAATCACGATCGAAAGGTTGTCGTCGGAGCGGGCGCTGACGACGGTGAAGACCTTCACGCCCTCGCGGCGGAAGAACACTTTCACCTGATCGACGAGGCGCAGCGGGTCGGTCACTTTAATTTTGATGGAGACCGGCGCATTCGGCAACACATCGGGGGGCACCTCGTGGGTGAGGCCCAGCTCGCGTCGCGCGGCGGGGACCGCCTTGGCGTCCTCGAAGCAGTTCCTGATCTTCGGTGGCGTGTCGCCCGGGATCTCGTATTCGGGGTTGAGCGCGAGGAAAATTTCGAAGTCGCGATGACAGCGCTCGCGCTCGTTGTTGACCGCGTCTACGAAGGCTTTGAGGCGGTAAACCTCGGCCAAATCCCAGCGGCAGTTGCCGGAGAACTCGATCGCGCGCTGCAGCGTGGTGGCCGCGTCTTCGAAGTTCAGCTCGTCGTAGAGCTCGCGCGCTCTCGCGAGGTGCGGGTTCGATCGGCACTCGGCGTTCGAGCCGCCGGATTGCGCGCTCGCAGCGTAGGGTGCGAGCGCCACCGACGCGAACGCGAGGAAGTTCAGGGCACGGCGGGTCGGTGTGCGTTCGGAGGTCATCACGGGGTCGCGAGCTTACCTCCCGCTTCGAAGCGCCAGCAAGGCGCGGCGTGGGTGACAATCGGACGGGTACGCGGTTAGGATTCCCGCCTATGTCGTCAGTTCGTCGATGGCTGCTCCCCTGGGCGGGTACGTTCTTCATGAGCCTCACCGCAACACTGGCGGTGAGCACCGGCATGCCGGGCTGCCAGACGCGCTGCTACACGGCGTTCGACTGCGGGACGGGATCGTTCTGCAACAACGGGCGCTGCGAGACGCAGTGCTTCGTCGACGACGACTGCATCCATCCGCCCGACTGCCGCGACAACCCGCTCGCGTGCGAGCCGCGCGGCCTGCGCTGCAACGCCGTCGGTCGCTGCGTGAAAGGCGGCGGTACGCGGCGCAGCGGCCCCACGCGATCGGGCGGACCGGTGGTCGACATTCCCACGGTGATCGATGGGTGGGAGGCGCCTCCGGGCACCGGCCAGCCGTTCATCATCAGCGCGCTCGCCATCGCCGATCGTGATCGCGGCTTCGACATCGACGGCAAGTGCCGCGGGCCCGGCGACTGCATCGACAACTCGCTCTACCAGCTCGGCCAGCTCGGCAACGATCAGATCCGCCAGGGCCTCCTCGGCGGCGAGACGCTGCTCTTGATCGAGCTCGCGGGCGTCGACACCCCGTTCCGCGGCAACGACAGCTCGCTCACCGCGAAGTTCTACGGCGCACGCGACGCCGACGATCCGTTCTTCCCGGCGAACAACTTCTCGATCCCGACGGGCGAGACGCGCTGCTGCGAGTTCAAGATCAACCCGCAGTCGATCGCCGGCATCCCGCCGCAGGCTCGCGCCCGCGCGCCCGCCAAGCTCGAGCGCGGTCAGCTCAAGTCGCTGGCGCCGGTGCCCATCCAGTTCACGCTGACGGTCGGCGTCCCGCCGCATCCGGAAATCCGCGTGGAGAAGGTGCTCATCTCGGCGCGCATCCCGGCCAACCTGTCGGAGCTCAACGAAGGGCTCCTCGGCGGCGCGGTCCCGGTGAACACGCTCGCCCAGACCGAGAACCCGTACTGCAAGACGCTCAACAACCTCTGCCAGCGCCAGCTGCCGAACTCGACGTTGATTGATCTGATCGCGTCGATCCTCCAGCCGGACATCGATCTCGACATCCCACCGGACGGGCTCGAGCGGCTGGAGGGCGGCGCCAACGGCCGCATCGAGCGCTGCATCAACGGCAACGGCGAGCGCATCGACCCGGTCAACCCGGCCGCCCCGCACACCTGTGCGCTCAAGCCCGAGATGGCCGACGGCTACTCGGTCGGTATTACGTTCAGCGGCGTCGCCTCGACCGTCGTCGGCGTCGGCCAGTAATTTTTCAATAGCGCGGGCGGCATCCGGCGACCTATCGCCCGATGCTGCCCAGACGCTGGCTCGCCGCCTTCGCCTCCACCTTCTTCGCCGCGTTCGCGGTGGGGGTCGGCATGCCCGCCTGCCAGACCCGCTGCTACACGGCGTTCGACTGCGGAACGGGATCGTTCTGCAACGCGGGGCGCTGCGAGACGCAGTGCTACGTGGACGACGACTGCATCCACCCGCCCGACTGCCAGGACAACCCGCTCGCTTGCGCGCCGCAGGGACTGCGCTGTAACGCCGTCGGCCGCTGCATCCGCGGCACGATCGATACGCGCCCGCACGCGACGCGGAGCGTGATCGACGTCGGCATCCCCAGGATCGTAGAAGGATGGGGGGACGCCCCCGGGACCGGCCACTCGTTCATCGTCAACGCGCTGGCGATCGCCGATCGCGCTCGCGGCTTCGACATCGACGGCGATTGCCGCGGCCCCGGCGACTGCATCGACAACTCGCTCTACCAGCTCGGGCAGCTCGGCAATGATCAGATCCGGCAGGGCTTGCTGGGCGGCGAGACGCTGCTCTTGATCGAGCTGGCCGGCGTCGACACGCCCTTCGCGGGCAACGACACCTCGCTCACCGCCAAGTTCTACGGCGCGCGCGACGCCGATGATCCGTTCTTCCCGGCGAACAACTTCGACATCCCGACCGGCGAGACGCACTGCTGCGAGTTCAAGATCAACCCGCAGTCCACCGCGGGCGTGCCGTCGCAAGCGCGCGCGCGGGCCCCGGCCCGGCTGATTCGCGGGCAGCTCACGTCGCTGGTGCCCGTTGCGGTCACGTTCACGCTGACGATCGGGCAGGCGCCGCACCCGGAGATCCGCATCGAGAAGGTGCGGATCTCGGCGCAGGTGCCGGCCAACCTCTCGACGCTCGATGACGGCCTCCT
>Ga0105047_10015013_pt1 | contig 12238 bp, 10 predicted proteins | sample MAT04_FD_78384 | JGI IMG/M metagenome (GOLD analysis project Ga0105047, IMG submission 78384) | Freshwater microbial communities from Lake Fryxell liftoff mats and glacier meltwater in Antarctica - MAT-04 (megahit assembly) | ecosystem: Environmental > Aquatic > Freshwater > Ice > Liftoff... | reverse complement strand
TCCACCAACCTGGGCGGCTGGATCAACAAGGTCGGCGTGTACGACCGGCACACCCGCACCATCTTCGACCAGACGCCGCGGCTGCTGAAGTGGCAGCCCAACCCGAGCGGCCAGCACATCGAGCTGGGCATCAGCGAGATGAACCTGTTCATGATGCTGGGCCAGCTGGGCATGACCGCGGAGCTCCTGGGCGAGCCGCTCATCCCCATCGGCACCGTCTACGACACGTTCATCGCACGCGGCCTGGATGCGCTCGTGTTCTCGCTCTACAACGAGTCGCGCTTCATCCTCGCGGCGACCCCATCGGGCGTGTCCCTGGCGCCGGAGGGTGGCGCCCACCAGTCGACCATCACCCCGTCCCTCGGCATCGAGCTGCCGAACCTGCACAGCTACGAGCCGACCTTCGCGCGCGAGGTGGCCTGGTGCCTGGAGGAAGGCATCGCGGGCTGCGTCGGCGAGCGCGCCGGGTTCTCGACCTACCTGCGGCTCACCACCCGACCCGTGGAGCAGGCGCTCGCGCAGCCGATCCTGGACCGCGTGGGCGAAGAGGAGTGGCGGCGCCTGACGCTGGCCGGCGGCTATCTCCTGCTGTCTGGGCGGGATCTCGATCCGTCCCTGCCGGCGGATGCGCCGCGCGTGACCATCGCGGCCATGGGCGCCATCGTGCCGGAGGCGGTGGAGGCGCTGAAGTTCCTGGTGTCGGAGGAGGTGGACGTCAACCTCGTGGTCGTCACGTCCGCCGACCGGCTCGCCGCGGAGATCGCGGAGCGGCGCCTGGCGTCCGTGCGTGACGGCAGGCCGCCGCGCCTGGAGCACCTCGAGTCGCTGTTCCCCGGTGGCCACCGCCACGCGCCCATCGTGACCGTCCTGGACGGGGCGTCGCACGCCCTCTCCTTCCTGGGCGGCGCGTTCGGGGCCCCGGTGGTGCCGCTCGGCTCGGACAAGTTCGGGCAGACGGGCACGATCCCCGACCTGTATGCCGCGATGGGCTTCGACACGCCGCACATCGTGGAGGCGGCCCTGCTCGCCGCGGAGCTTCGCGAGACGATCTAGCCCGCGGCCCGTCACTGCCGCCGAGTGGCCTATTGACCGTCGAGTGAAAGACATCGATACTCGATAGATGACCAAGCTCGCACGTCGGCTTCTCCGCGTCGCTCTCGTCATCTTCCTGCTTGGATCCGTGCTGGCACAGGTCCTCGTGCCGATGTGGGCATCCGCGGTAGGGACGAGGACCCCCGAGGTCGCGTACCTCGTCGTCCCCTACTCGGTGGCCGCGATCCTGTTCATCGGATGCGGTCAGGTGGCACTGCTCGCCGTCTGGCGGCTGCTGTCCCTGGTCGACGGTGGGGTCATCTTCACCCGTCGCGCCGTGCGCTGGGTCGACGTCATCACGGCCTGCGCGTCGGTCGCGACGGTACTGACCGCAGGCGTCCTGATCCACATGCTCGGATTCGTCCCCGGTGGCGGCGGACCGACGGTCTACTTCCTGGCCGCCACCATCGCCGGCGTCGTGATGTTCGTGCCGCTCATGATCGTGATGCGGGGTTTGCTCGTGTCGGCGGTCGCGAATCGCACCGAGCTTGACGAGGTGATCTGATGGCTGTCACCGTCGATCTCGACGTCATGCTCGCGAGGCGCAAGATGTCCGTGGGCGACTTCGCGAAGGCCGTGGGCATCACCCCGGCGAACGTCGCGGTCCTCAAGAACGGGCGTGCCCGAGCCATCCGGTTCACGACCCTGGACGCGATGTGCCAGGTACTCGACTGCCAGCCGGGCGACATCATCCGATGGACCGCCGACCCGCCGGCCTGACCGCGCCGACCGTCCGTGTCTGTGATCTCGAGGCGCTCTGGCCGTGCGTCCTGTGGGTCGGGCATCCGTCAGCGGGCCCTCCCGAACGGCCTCTGCCATCATCGCGGGGTGCACCGGGACTTGCCGCTCCATCGGTCAGCGCACCGACCGCCTGCGCCACCTGGGGATGCCGCTCAGCTTCGCCCGTCTGGTCAGCGCACCGATCACGCAGGCCCCGGACGTGCCCCAGGCGGCCCGTCTGGTCAGCACACCGACCACGCAGGCCCCGGACACCGGGTATTCGGCATGATCGGTCAGCGCACCGACCACCCTCGTCCCCGGCACCAGCATGCCGCCCATCGTCGGCTGCGCGCTGCGTCCGGATGCCTGGTCGCGCTGCTGATCGTGACCGTTGCAACCGGTGTCGCGTCGGCGCAGGAGCCGAGCCCATCGGCGGCCCAGACGGCCGGCCCGCTCGGCACGGCCGACAGGCCCAGCACGGCCGGCACACCCGGCGCACGGACGCTGGGCGACCCGTTCTATCCCACGCTGGGCAACGGCGGCTACGACACGCTGGCCATCGACCTGTCGGTCCGTTGGGCGGAGCCGGACCGGGAGCATCGGTCGGGCGACGCGTCCGTGACCACGGTCCTGTCCCTGCTCGCCACGCAGGATCTGTCCGCGTTCTCACTGGATCTCGTCGCGGACACGTCAGTGGCCGCGTCCGTGCGCGTCGACGGCGCGGCAGCCGCCTTCGTCCAGGACCCGGACGACCGCAAGCTGGTCGTGACGCTGCCCGAGCCGCTCGCCGACGGCACGTCCTTCACGGTCGAGATCGCGTCCTCGGCGGTGCCCGGCCCGGTGCCACGCACGGGTGAGGATCGTGCATCCGGAGGGTCCGGCACGTCCGCCCGTGCGTGGCAGGTGCGCGAGGGCCGCGGGCTGATCGCGGACGGCGAAGGCGGCATGCTGCTGGCCGCGCAGCCCAACGGCGCCCATACGCTGTTCCCCGTCAATGACCACCCGCTGGACAAGGCGACCGTCCGGGTGACGCTCACCGCACCCCCCGGCATGCTGGGCATCGCGACCGGGGCCCTGGAGCGGATGGAGGTCGACCCAGACGGATGGCTCACCACCACGTGGTCATCCGACGACCCTCTCGCCAGCCACGTCCTGTCGCTGGGCATCGGTGACCGCGTGCTCCACAGCGGCCCGGTCGTGGACGGCATCACGTATCGCTCCGCCGTCCCCACGGAGGTGGACGCGCTCGCGCCCGCCCTGCTCGACCAGCTGCCCGGGCTGGTGGCCTGGCTGGAGGAAGCGATCGGGGTCGACCACCCATTCCCGTCCTTCGGCCTGCTGCTCTATGCCGGACGACCGACCGCCGCCATCCTGGAGGGCCAGACGCTGGCGCTGATGCCCACGACGATCCTGAGCCCGCTCGCGGATCGCTGCGGGGTGCTGGGGACGGTGGTCCACGAGGCGGCGCACCAGTGGTTCGGCAACGCGGCCTCCATCGCGCGCTGGGATGAGAAGTGGCTCAGCGAGGGCCACGCGACGTACTACGAGTGGCGCTGGCTGGCCGAGCACAGCTGCCTGCCGCTGGCGACTGATGACCCGAAGCCGACCGGCGACCCGGACGCGACCCCGGACCCCGACGCGACCCAGGACCCCGAGGCCACCGACCCGCCCGCGTCCCCCGCGCCTGACCCGGTCGCCGCCCTCGACGCGCGGATGCGCCGGGCCTATGCGGACGCGGCGGTGATCCGCGCCACCCACGGACCGCCCAGCGGCATCGTCGACCCAGCCGCCGCGTACACGCCTGCGATCTACGACCAGGGCGCCCTGGCGCTGTACGCGCTGCGCCTGGAGGTAGGTGACGAGGTCTTCGCGCGCATCCAGCGGGCGTTCCTGCGGCGATACACCGGCGCCGCGGCCACGACCGACCAGCTGATCCGGGTCGCATCGCGCGTCGCCCGACGTGACCTCCGGCCGTTCCTGGAGGCATGGCTGCGCGGGGCCGAGGTGCCGCGGATGCCCCGCCGCCCCGACTGGACCACGGGCGTCGTGGTGCCACCGCCCTCGTCACCCATGGCATCGGCGGCGCCCGCGGACTGAAACGTTCACCGGTCGTTCACACGCCGGCATCGTGGGCCTGTGAGCCTCGCCGCTCGATCCGGGTGACGATCCCGGCGATTCGAGGAGGTGAGCATGTCCCCCCGCCGCTGCGCGCTGGCGCTGTTCCTGGCCGTGGCCGCGCTGCCGGCACCTGCAGCCGCCCTCCACGCAGCAGAGCCGGCGTCGGAGGCGGTGGAGCTCGCGGTCGGCACGCTCAACATCTTCTACGGCGGCGACGACCTGGACCTCGCGACCGGCGACTGGTGCGCGGAATCCAACGGCTGTCTCGAGACGCTCGACCAGGTGGTCGCTGCCATCGAGGCGTCCGGGGCGGACATCCTGGGACTGGAGGAGGCCGAGGGCAACACCGCGGTCGTGGCGGAGCGGCTGGGCTGGTACGCAAGCCCGCGCACGCAGGTCATCTCGCGGTTCCCGCTCCTTGACGTGCCCGGCTCCGACCTGGTGTACGCGGAGGTGGCACCGGACCAGGTGGTCGCCATCGCGAACGTCCACCTGCCGGCGACCCCCGAGGGCCCGTACCTGGTGCGGGACGGCGGCAGCCCGGAAGAGCTGATGGAGCTCGAGACCACTGTCCGGCTGCCTCCCCTGGAGGCGAGGCTGGAGGGTTGGCAGGCGCAGGTGGCGGCCGGTGTCCCGACGTTCGTGGTGGGTGACTTCAACACGCCGTCGCACCTGGACTGGACCGAGGAGGTCGCCGCGGTCCGACCCGAGGTCCGCTACCCGTTCGACTGGCCGGTCAGCCTGGCGCTGGAGGCAGCCGGGTTCGCCGACGCCTACCGCAGCGTGTGGCCCGATCCGGTCGCGCGCCCGGGGTTCACCTGGACACCCGGCGGCCCGGAGTCCGTCGAGGAGGAGGTCCACGACCGCATCGACTGGGTGCTGGTCGGCGGCGATGTGACGGTCACCGATGCGCGCATCGTGGGCGAGTCCAGCTATGTCGACACGGACATCGCGATCGATCCGTACCCCTCGGATCACCGCGGCGTGGTGGCCCGGGTGTCCGTGGTGCCGGCGACCCCGGACCTGCTGGTCGCAGCCGACCGGCGCGTCGTGGCACCCGGCGAGCCCGTGACCGCCCGTGTGCTGGATGCCGGCGGTACGGGCCGGAGCGTGGCGCTCGTGGCTGGGGACGGAATCGTCGTCGAGCAGCAGCAGCTGGGGCAGGGTGAGCTGTCGTTCGACACGTCCGCCCTGGCGCCGGGTAGCTACCGCATGACGCTGGGCGATGCCACGGGTGCGTCCCTCGCGGAAGCGCCCATCTGGGTGGCGGATCCCGCAGCTCCCGCGGCGATCTCCACGGTCGCGCCGTCGGTCGCGTCGGGATCGCCGATCGAGGTGCGCTGGTCGGGCGCGCCGGGCATGCGCTGGGACTGGATCGGGGTCTACGCCGTGGGCGCGGAACCGGGGGACTATGTCGGCTTCCTGTACACCGGCACGCGCCCGGCCGGCGATGCCATGATCGACGGCGAGGCGGACTGGTCGGAGGGCACGTGGCCGCTGGAGCCCGGCGACTACCTGGTCAGGCTGCTGCTGGACGACGGCTTCACGGTGCTCGCGGAGTCGGCCCCCTTCAGCGTGACCGGCTGACGACCCGGGTCACCCACGTGGGCGTGACGTCACCGCCAGCGGCGGCGTCGGGAGACCATCGACCGGCGCCGGCGCGTTGCCGGCGCTCGGCGCGCCTCGCTGACGGCGAGGAGGACCGCCAGGGCCAGGGCGAACACCACCGCCGTGATCGGCGCGGGCGGCACACCCGTCGCGAGCGCCACGAGCACGACGAAGGTCACCTCCGCCCAGAGCACGAGGCCGAGCCGTTCGGCGGCGCTCCAGGGGGCGTCGGGCGGGGCAGGCACCGGTCGCATGCCCTGTTTCTGGGGGGCCGACGTCAACCGGGCGTTTCCGGCGCGTCAACGGACGGTGGACCGGCCCCGGGCGACGCCAGTTAACGTGCCGTTGACCTGCCCTTGACGCCCGGGCAACGGTGGCCGGGCACGATCATCGCGATCAGTCCCCTTGGAGGTCCGCGCATGCTCGTTCGTCATCGGTCCATCGGCATGGTCAGCGCTGCGATCGTCGCGGCCGGTCTTGTCGCGCTCCCGGTCGGGGCGCAGGAATCGGCCTCGCTGTCGATGGCGCCCCTGGCGACCCTCTCGCTCGGGGCCTTCGACGAGGGCGCCACGGAGATCATCGCCTACGACGCCGCCACGATGACCGTCTTCTCGGTCAACGGAGAGACGGATGCGCTCGATCTCATCGACCTGTCCGATCCGGCCGCTCCGACGCTGACGGCGTCCCTGCCGCTCCCCGGATCGCCGACCAGCGTGGACGTCAGGAACGGCATCGTCGCGGTCGCGGTCCTCGCCGAGGAGGACAGCACCCCGGGCTCGGTGGTCCTGTTCGACACGGCAGGCACGCAGCTGGGCAGCGTGACGGTGGGCGCCCACCCGGACGACGTGACCTTCACCCCTGATGGCCTGAAGGTCGTGACCGCCGACGAGGGTGAGCCTTCGGGCGACTACAGCGTCGACGGCGAGGGGTCGGTCACCATCATCGACCTGTCCGCCGGTGCCGCCGCTGCGACCGCGACGGTCGTCGGGTTCGCCGACTTCAACGAGGGCGGCCCCCGTGCCGCCGAGCTGCCAGCGGGCGTGCGGATCTACGGTCCGGATGCGACGGTCGCCCAGGACCTGGAGCCCGAGTTCGTGGCCATCTCGCCGGACGGCTCCACGGCCTTCGTCTCGCTCCAGGAGAACAACGCGCTGGCGGTCATCGACATCGTGGACGCGTCGGTCACGGCGATCGTGGACCTGGGCATGAAGGACTTCTCGGTCGAGGGCAGCGGCATCGACCCCACCGACGAGGACGGCGGCATCAACATCGCGCCGATGCCCGCCTATGGTCTTTACATGCCCGACGGCATCGCGGCCTACGAGGCGGGCGGGGCGCTCTACCTCGTGAGCGCCAACGAGGGCGACACCCGCGACTTCGATGACGTCTTCAGCGAGGAGAGCGAGGTCGGCGAGATGACGCTCGACCCCGAGGCTTTCCCGGACGCCGCCGCGCTCCAGGCGGAGGGCGCTCTGGGCAAGCTGGAGACCACGCTCGCCTCGGGCGACACGGATGGCGACGGTGACTTCGACCGGATCGTGGCGACCGGTGCCCGCTCGTTCTCGATCTGGGACGCTGCGACCGGCACGGTGGTCTTCGACAGCGGTGACCAGATGGAGCAGGTCATCGCCGAGCGGAACCCGGAGCACTTCAACAGCACCCACGACGAGCAGCCCTCCTTCGAGGATCGCTCGGACAACGCCGGCCCGGAGCCCGAGGGGCTCGTGCTGGGCACGATCGGCGAGCGCACCTTCGCGTTCATCGGTGCGGAGCGCCAGGGCGGCATCTTCGTCTATGAGATCACCGACCCGACGGCCGCCTCGTTCGTGGACTACGCCGAGAACCGCGACTGGACGGGCGACCCCGCCGCCGGCACCGCCGGTGATCTGGGGCCCGAAGGACTGGTGTTCGTGCCCGCCGCCGACAGCCCGTCTGGCTCGGACCTGCTGCTGGTCGCCAACGAGGTCAGCGGCACGCTCACCGTCTGGGGCATCACCCCGGCCTGACCGGCTTCTGCATCCCCCACGGAACGAGGGCGTCGCTGCCGCGGCGCCTCGTTCCGTCTCCGGAGGTTCTCGAATGCACGTCCGCCTCGGCTCCTCGCTGGTCTTCTTGATCGCCATCTGCGCCGGCTCGGTCCCGGCGGCTGCCCAGGATGCAGCCGATCCGCCGGTGATCCCCGCGCTCGTGGAGACGGCGCCCGTGCCAGGTGACGGTGCGACCGGCGCGGTCTTCTGGGTGGACCCCACGGACCCCGCCCGCTCGCTGCTCATCGGCGGCGACGAGAACGGCGGCATCGGCGTCTACGATCTCGCGGGTGCGGAGCTGCAGTACCTTGCCGAGGGTCCGCTCAAGAGCGTGGACCTGCGCTACGGTGTGCTGGTCGGCGCCGACCGCGTCGACCTCGTGGCGGCTTCCCTCGAGGACGAGGAGCGCGTTCGCTTCTATCGGGTCGACGCCGGGACACGCCAGCTGGTCAGCGTGGGCGAGGTCGCCATCGGCTTGCCCGGCGATGGCGTCTGCCTGTACCGGAGCCCGTTCACCAGCCGCCTGTTCGTGTTCGTCACGAGTGAGACCGGCAGCGTCGAGCAGTGGCAGCTCGATGGTGAGGACGGCATCACCGGCCGCCTCGTGCGCCGCATGCCGGTGGGCAGCGAGGTCTCCTCGTGCGTCGCCGATGACGAGCGCGGGCAGCTGTTCCTGGGCGAGGAGGAAGTGGGAATCTGGCGCTATGGCGCGGAGCCGGAGGCCGGCATCGCACGCCACCTCGTGGACGTGGGTCAGCAGCACCTGCCCTCGGGCCACCTGGCGGAGCAGGCGGAGGGCCTCACGATCGTCGCCTATCCGGACGGCACGGGGTATCTGCTCGCATCCAACGAGAAGGCGGACGCGATCAACGTCTATGAGCGCGGGGGCGACCAGGCCTACCTGGGCACCTTCGAGGTCGGCGCCGGCGATGGCGTGGACCGGGTCACGGAGCCGGGCGGCATCGCGGTGCTCGCGATGCCACTCGGGGAGGCGTTCCCCGCTGGTGCCATCGCGATGAGCGACGACACCAACACTGATCCGGATGACGACAAGAGCTTCAAGCTCGCGTCCTGGGCTGATGCGCTCGCCGCGCTCGACCTGCCGGCAGAGCCGTCTTCGCTGGATCCCCGGCGCGAGATCGCGCTCGCGGGGCGGGACCGGCTGCCCACCGTCGTGGCGGTCTCCGAGACGACGCCGGTGCCCACTGGCCTGGACGCAGCCGATGACCCGGCCATCTACATCCACCCGACCGATCCGTCGCTCAACGCCATCATCGGCACGGACAAGACCGGTTCCCTCGTGGTGTACGGGCTCGATGGTGCGATCCGCCAGGAGCTTCCCATCGGGCGGGTCAACAACGTGGACCTGCGCGACGGCTTCCTGGTCGATGGTGTGCCACGCACGGTCGTCGCCACCGTGAACCGCTCGGACAACACGCTCCGGGTCTTCCTGGTGGATGACGCGACGGGGACCCTGGTCGAGTCGGCGACGCCCATCGCCTCCGCGGTCAACGAGGTCTACGGCCTCTGCCTCTACCAGGAGCCCGCGACGTCCACCACGTTCGCCATCGTCAACAGCTCCGACACCGGTGAGGTGGAGCAGTGGCGCCTGGATGCCGGCACCGGCGGCGCCGTCACGGCGGAGCTCGTCCGCGAGCTCGTGGTCGGCAGCCAGACGGAGGGGTGCGTCGCGGACGATGAGACCGGCGCCCTGTACATCGGTGAGGAGCTGGTGGGCATCTGGCGGTACGCCGCGGACCCGGCGGCCGGCGACGAGCGGGTCGCGGTCGACAGCACGGGGCTGGGCGGGCACCTGGCAGCGGACGTGGAGGGTCTCGCGATCGTGGCCACCGCGGACGGCGCCGGCTGGTTGATCGCCTCCAGCCAGGGCGACAGCACTTTCGCCGTCTACGAGCGCGGCGGCCAGAACGCGTACCTGGGTTCTTTCCGCATCGTGGACGGCGACGGCATCGACGCCGTCAGCGGTACGGATGGGATCGACGCCACGGGCTTCAGCCTCGGGGCACCGTTCGAGGAAGGCGTGTTCGTCGCCCAGGACGACAACAATCGCGAGCCCGACGACAACCAGAACTTCAAGCTGGTGCCGTGGGCCTCCATCGCGGAGGCGCTCGGGCTGGAGTGACCGCCGCCCGCTACGCTGTCGGAGGGCCGCAGGACGTTCGTCGCGGCCGTCACGGGAGCAGCGGGGCGACGTGGTTCGACGGGTCCTGGAGATCGCGGTGCTGGCGCCGGACGCCGACGGGCGCATCCTGTCCGTGCCTCGGCTCACCCTGCAGCGCGACCCGGACGACCTGTTGCTGCCGCACGTCCAGCGCGCTGTGCGGGCGGAGATCGGCATCGACCGGCCGGCGCTGGAGGTCTTCGTGCCCGATCACACCGCGGACGAGGCGCCCCTCCCGGTGCTGCTCGTGCTGGAGCCGGACACGGCCGTCGGCCCGGGCGCGGCCGTTGGCGCGGCCACGGCTGGCGGCCCTGCGGACCCCATCGACCGGGCCGACCCGTCGGCGCTGGCCGATCTTCATCCGCTGCTGCGCGCGCGCGCCGTGGACTGGGCCGCGGATCTCACCGGGTCGCGGCCCGTCCCCGCGCTCCGACCTGCCTGGGCCCGTCCTGGCTGGACCACGCGCATCGCCGGCTGGCTGGACGCTCAGCTCGCCTGGTCCGGGAGGCCCCGCACGAGCACCCTGGAGCAGCAGCGCACGTGGAGCCTGTCGGCGCTGCTGCGGGCCGACACCGACCCGGGCGCGGTCTGGCTGAAGTCCTGCATGCCCCGGTTCCACGCGGAGCCGTCGCTGGGTCGCTGGCTGTCGGACCATGCCGCCGACGCCGTACCGGGTGTGCTCGCCACCGATGCCTCGGACCGCCTCCTGCTGCTCGAGGAGATGGACGGGCCCACCGTCAAGGATGCGGGCGGAGAGGAGACGGCGCCCGAGGCACCCGGCGTGCTGGCGCGCATCGCGCGGCTGACGGAGGAGCGGGTGGCCGAGCTGCGGGCGCTCGGCGTGCATGATCGACCCCTGGACCAGATCGCGACGCTCCTGCGACCGGTCCTGCTGGGGCCCGATCCGGTCGCCGCCGGCGGGCTGTCGCTGGAGCGCTCCCGCGCCATCGTGGAGTGGGTGGAACGCCAGGCGCGCGACATCGGTCGGCTGGGCCTCTCGCCCACGTTGGTCCACGGTGACTTCCATGCCGGCAACGTGGCGCGGCACCGCGGCCGGCTCACGGTCTTCGACTGGAGCGATGCGGTCATCGGGCATCCGCTGATGGACGCCGCGGCGTGGATCGGTGAGGCTGCTGACGACGCGGCCCTCAGCGCGCGTTGGGAGACCTGGGTGGACGCGTGGTCGGCACGCGTGCCCCCGGCCCGGTTGCGGCCCTCCCTGGAGCCCGTGCTGGGCGTGGGTGCCGCTCACCAGCTGATCAGCCTCGACGGCATCCTGCGCGCGATGGAGCCCGCGCTGCACCACAGCCTCGTGTGGAGCGCTGTCGCCTACACCGCGATCCTCGACCGGCTGGTGCCGCGCACCTGACAGGCCCCGCCACGTGCGGGTCCCGCGCTGGCCGTGGCGTCAGCCGTAGTGACCGTCAGGCGCGGTAGCGGTCGGCTTCCTCGTTGCCCAGCGAGAACGGCGGGTACCGGTCGTGCAGCAGCAGCAGGTACGTCGTCACCCGCAGGCTGTAGCGCAACCAGCCACCGACCACGGAGTACACCAGCTGCGCCTGACGCCCGAGCAGCAGCACCGGTACCCACGAGAAGGCGATGAGCACGAACGCGGCGATGCCGAGGAGCCACAACACGATGTAGTGCGGGATGAGGATGATCGCGCGGACCATGAAGCCGATGAGCGGGATGCCCCACAGGCGGTTGATGCGCTGGTTCTCGTCGATCTCCACGCGAACGCGGTAGTCGTCCTCACCCAGCAGCGAGAACGGCGGATAGCCGCTCGTGATCAGGTAGAGGTAGGCGGTCAGCCGCGTGGACCAGCGGAGATAGCCGCCGACGATGGCGTAGACGAAGCCGGCCTGGCGCCCCGTGAACAGCACCGGGATCCAGGTGAGGTACATCACGAAGGCCACGGCGATGCCCAGGAACACCAGCACGATGAAGTGCGGGATGAGCAGAAGGAAGCGCACCGCGAAGCCGATGAGGGGCAGTCCCCACAGGCGGCCGATGCCCTGGGACTCGTCGAACATCAGCCGCACCGGGAAGGCGTCCGAATCCGATGCGACCGCCGCCACACCCCACGCGGGCGCCGCATATGACGAGGCGCCAGGGGGCTGGCCCCAGGTCGCGGGCGGACCCGCCTGTCCGCTCTGGGTCCGGGCCCACACGGGCGGCGCGGCGCCCTGCTGCGGCTGCGCCCAGGTCGGGATGGGGCCCTGGTCGGGTGGCTGGCCCCAGGCGGGCGGCACGGACCCCTGGCTCGGCTGGCGCGGATAGCCCGGCGGCGGCTGCTGACCCCAGCCCGGCGGCGGCTGCTGGCCCTGCGGCGGCTGCTGGCCCTGCGGCGGCTGCTGGCCCTGCGGCTGCTGCTGGCCCTGCCGCTGCTGGCCCTGAGGCGCCTGATCGCCCAGCGGCTGCTGGCCAGGCGGTGGCTCCTCCGTGGCGGGAGCCCCCATGCCTGGCGGCGGCGGTGGCGGAGCTCGTCGAT
>Ga0105047_10015009_pt1 | contig 12239 bp, 7 predicted proteins | sample MAT04_FD_78384 | JGI IMG/M metagenome (GOLD analysis project Ga0105047, IMG submission 78384) | Freshwater microbial communities from Lake Fryxell liftoff mats and glacier meltwater in Antarctica - MAT-04 (megahit assembly) | ecosystem: Environmental > Aquatic > Freshwater > Ice > Liftoff... | reverse complement strand
GCTCCTTGGTATCCTTCTACTTGCCTCTCTCTTACGGTTCGTTAATAGTGGAAACGTACCTTACGGACTTTCTAATGATGAAGCATCATATATTTATAGCGCTTATAGTGTTTGGACAACAGGCAAGGGAATTGATGGTACATTTCTCCCTATTTCTTTTAATACTGATAGTTCCAATTCTCCGGTACCTATTTACCTTACCGCACCTTTTGTCGGACTTCTTGGAATTTCGCCTGAGACAGGTAGACTTCCCTTTGTATTGTTGGGGATAGCGTCTATTTTTGTTCTTTATTTTCTGGTAAAAGAGCTGTTTGGTAATGAAACCATAGCTCTTTTTGCAGCAACCGTTTTGTCAATATCGCCTTGGCATATTCACGTAACTCGAACCGCTTACGATACAGTATTTGCTGTGTTCTTTTTTCTTTTAGGCACATACCTTTTTGTGAGGGGAGCTAGAAGTGGAAATATTAATTGGTCGCTTATTTCATTTTTTCTTGCCTTTTATAGTTATCATGCAACTAAGTTTGTTTTTCTTTTTTTACTTCCTGTTTTGCTTATTATGTTTTATACAACATTAAAAAATAGAAAGCGTGAGGTAATAATTTTTATAGGAGGATATCTTATTATTCTTTTTTCTTTTTTTCTCACTATGAGTACAGCTGGTGTTACGAGACAGGATGAGACCATTCTTTCATATCAAGATCCACGAGCGGCGGGTACAGTTAATTATGAGCTCGATAAAAATCAAGCACCACTTTTTGTGAGTAAGCTTTTTAATAATAAACCACTTTACTTCCTTCGTGTCATACGTGAGAACTATCTTGAGGTATTCTCAACTAATTTTCTTTTTCTATATGGGGATACCTCCTCGTCTGCAAAGACCCTTGGAGTTCTATCGCGTGGAGTCATGTATTTGATTGAGCTGCCCCTACTTCTACTAGGTTTATACTATTTGATGAGACATGGAGCTCGAGCTGGGAGGAATGTTGTGCTGGCTGGACTGCTTATTGCTCCGCTAGCATCAACTTTTGTAAGTGGTAAATCATATATTCTTCGTAATCTTTTTTTGACCCCTTTTCTCTCAATTGTTGTTGGGTGTGGAATATATACAGTAATATTGCTAATCAAAAAATATCCACCAGGAGTCAGGAACGCACTTCTATTTTGCTTTTTTGGTGTATATGGAGTTTTCGTTTTATCTTACCTTTATCAATATCATTTTCGTTATTCAGTATATGGTGCAGAGGCTTGGTTTAGGAGTGACAGGGAGGTTGTACAGTTAATTTCCAAGGAAAGTAAAAGCTCAGATCATGTTTATGTAGTTGCGCCAGGTAAGATTATGTTAGCTCAGTATGGTATTTTTGGGAAAATCGATGCTAGGGAAGTTCAGAAGGCATGGATTACCAGTAATCCAGTTATTGGCAATGTTACGTTTCTTGAAAAGTGTCCAAATCTTCTTAAATTTCCCAAAACGAGTAAAGCAAAAAAATCTGTATACATACTCCCATTTGAGAATTGCTCTCAGAATGTATCGCCCGTTAAGGTGATTACCGATTACGGAGAGTCATCACTAACTCTCTGGCAAGTATATGAAGTATAAATTTCTTCTTTTAATTATTATTGCTGCATTCCTGCTTAGATTTTATCAGTTAGGTCTAAATCCTCCATCGTTGACATGGGACGAGGTTGCACTTGGCTATAACGCTTTTTCACTTGGCATTGATGGTAGGGATGAGTTCGGGACGTTCTTACCGCTCGCCTCTCTGGAGTCATTCGGAGATTACAAGCCGCCTGTATATGCTTATTTGGATATTCTTCCGATCAAGTTACTCGGACTAACTGCGTTTGCTGTCCGATTTCCTTCAGCACTGTTTGGAGTTCTTACGGTATTAATGACATATTTTTTGACCAAACGAATTTTTGGTTCAGAAAAGAAAAAAGAGTATTATGCACTAGCTTCTGCTGGAGTTCTTGCATTTTCTCCTTGGCATATTATGCTATCACGCGCGGCATTCGAAGCAAATATTGCCACATTTTTTCTAGTAGTTGGCATCTGGGCTTTTTTAGTTGCTATACAGGATAAGAAGTGGGTGCTACTGGTTTCTGTAATCTCATTTGTTTTATCCCTTTATTCATTTAATAGTGCACGAATTGTCGCGCCATTACTCGTAGGAATGTTATCTGTTGGATTCTACAAGGATATTTGGAGGATTAAAAAACAAGTAATTATTGCTAGCATATTGGGAATCCTATTAGTCGCACCGCTCGTGCCATTTATGCTTTCTCCCCAAGCAAAGATCCGTTTTCAAGAGGTAAATATTTTTACCGACCCCAAGCTTATTGAGAATAGAAATCAAGAAGTTGTCAATGGTAATGGTTCGGTATTCTCACGAGTAATTCATAATCATAGGGTAGTGTATGGACTAGCATATATTGAACATTATTTCGATCATTTCAACCCAGGTTATTTATTCTCTAGAGGTGACGTTAATCCCAAGTTCTCAATTCAAGATGTGGGTCAGATGTATTTATTTGAGCTTCCATTTCTTTTATTGGGTATCCTTCTTCTTTTTCGCAAGCGTGAAGGGCACTGGTGGATTATCCCGCTCTGGTTGCTCATTGGGCTTATACCAGCTGGTGCTGCAAGAGAAACTCCGCATGCCCTCAGAACTGAGGCAACACTCCCAACATATCAATTTCTTGTTGGCTATGGATTGGTTCATGCTATATTCTTGTTTAAGAATGTCCAGTTGAAAAGATTTGTAAAAAATTTGATATATGCAAGCATCATAATTTTTTATGCTGGAAGTATATTTTATTTTCAATATCAATATTTTCAACATTACCCCCGGTTATTCTCTGCTGACTGGCAGTATGGATATAAAGAGTCGATTGATTATGTCAGCAAACATAAAAATCAATACAGCGCTGTTTATGACTCTGGCACTATGGGGAGGCCATATATTTACTATTTATTTTATACAAAGACAGACCCCCGAGAGTTTAGGAAAACAATGAATGTTAGTCGGGATGTTTTTGGGTTTGTGGATGTTATTTCATTTGATAAATATATGTTTCCAAAAGATATTTCTACTATAAAAAAGAGCAAAGATAGTTTATATATTGTAGGTCCTGAAAGTATCCCTGGTGATGCAAAGAAGCTAAAAGAGATTAAGCGTGTAGATGGTGAAACGTCCTTAGTTATCTACACCTATTAATATGAAAAATATAAAACTAGTTACCCTTTTTGGTATTATAATTATCGCTGCAGTACTTCGTCTGTGGCAGTTGGGGAATGTACCTCCATCACCTGATTGGGATGAGGCAGCACTAGGATATAATGCCTTTTCAATACTTCAGACGGGGCGAGATGAATACGGTGAAAAACTTCCTGTACTACTCAAATCTTTTGGAGATTATAAGCCTGCACTTTATAGCTATCTTTCCGTTCCTTCAATTGTAATTTTTGATCTGACAACGTTTGCTGTTCGATTCCCATCAGCGTTTTTTGGAATCCTAACTGTTTATACAACATACTTATTGGTTCGCTTACTGGGCAAGCGTGAAGACCTCGCGCTTTTATCAGCATTTTTTCTCGCTGTGAGTCCGTGGCACATTCAATTTTCTCGTGTAGCTTTTGAGACGAATATTGGATTGAGCTTAAATATTCTCGCTGCTTTATTTTTCGTATACGGGCTTAGAAGACCATTTTTTCTTTCACTTTCTTCGCTCATGCTTGGCTTGGGACTTTATTCGTACCAAAGTGAGAAGGTCTTTGTGCCATTACTATTCTTAATTTTGGTAATAGTTTTTTACCAAAAATTGAAAATAATTCCATTTAAGTATCATATAGCTGCAGTCATTACTGGGATAATAATATCTCTTCCGATGATCCTTGCGTTGACAAAAGACAGCAGCACTACTCTGGGTAGAGCAAAAGGGGTTAGTGTCTTTAGTGCGCAGTCGGCAGAGTTTGATACTAATACACAGAAGGTTCTTATCGATAAGGAGAAAGGGACGGCGCTTGGTCTGGTTTTTGATAATAGGCGTGTTTTTTATTTTCGTCAGATCGCTGAAAATTATTTGTCTCATTGGGATATTAATTGGTTATTTGTTAAAGGAGATATCGGAAGACACCATGCGCCGGGTATGGGTCTGCTCTATCTCGTTGAATTACCACTTATCTTAATCGGTATTTATATATTAATCTTTGGCAATTATCCGAAGGAAATTAAAAGGCTTATTATCCTATGGTTTATCATCGCTCCAATTCCAGCATCGGTTACGACAGGTGTTCCTCATGCCGTGAGGACATTTAATTTTCTTCCGACTTTTCAGATATTTTCAGCATTAGGCCTACTTGAAATTGTTAGATATTTTCAGCAGAGAAGAATGGTCGTGCCTAAGTTCGGTATAATCTCATTACAGAAAATAGTAATTGTCATTATTTCTTTAGGATTCTTGTTTAATTTCGTCTATTATCTAGATCAATACTTTGTGCAGCAGAATTATTTCCACTCAGAAGATTGGCAATACGGTTATGCCCAGGCAGTAGCACAAACCAGTGAGCTGGCCGATGGATACGAAAAAATAGTAATTTCAAATGGTGGATACCTTGACCAGTCCTATATATTTTACCTTTTTTACCAGAAGTATCCTCCTCGGGAGTATCAATCTCACATGTCTTTTTTAGAGAATAGTGCGACTGATCGAAAAATTGGTAAATATGAATTTAGAAAAATTAATTGGAGCGTCGATAAAAATAGAGAGAATACGTTATTTATCGGTATGCCTGATGAATTTGATAGCTCTGCGGTAGTAAGATCGACCATAAATTTTCTCAATGGAAAGCCTGCGATGAGGATTGTGGGAACCTAGGAATAGGTATGGTATTATTAGATTAATCTATGAATTTATCAACTTTTGCTCGAAAAGCTCATCTTTGGCTAATTATCTTTGTGGTAGTTGGCTGTCTGTTTCGTATTGTTAATCTAGATAGTGTACCCGGAGGGTTCCATGAAGACGAAGCTCATATAGGCTATAATGCGTATTCGTTGCTTGAGACGCTTAGAGATAAAAATAATGTCTTTCTCCCATTAGCAATTGATCAATTTGGTGATTTTCGTCCATCAGGTCTTCATTTCTTAACAGTTCCCTCAATTGCTATTTTTGGTCTTACAGAGTTCGCTACTCGTTTTCCTGTGGCACTTTTTGGCACATTTACTATCTTTATTTTCTATTTTTTAGCACGAGAGATATTTAGAAGAGATTTTATCGCACTGATAGCATCTGGGATGATGGCACTTAATCCTTGGCATATTATCGCTTCGAGATCTACATCAGAGAGTATTGTCGCTATGTTCTTTGTGATTCTTGGAATATTTTTGATTCTTCGATCGATACGTTTGGCTCAGGAGGTTGAGGGAAAGGAAGTTGTTATCCCATCATTAGTCACTGGATTTTTGTCGCTACTCATTAGTTTTCAATTTTATCATGCTGCTCGGTATTTTATTCCATTTATAGTTGTTTATTTAGCTTTCTGGGTATTTATTGAAAGAAAAATTCTTTTTAAAGCTAAAATGATCCTAGTAGGGTGTTCTATTTTACTTTTTGCGGGATTACTTTTCCTATTCTCAGTTGGTAGTGGATCTGGTCGAGTGGGCGAAATCAGCATTTTTCATTATCCAGCAACGCAGATTATGCTATGGGAACAAGTATCTGAGGATAAAGGAATCGCTCGTCCGCTTGTTAGATTATTACATAACAAGGTAACTGCTTTTTCTTACACAGCGTTCGTGAATTACGGAGCGCATTTTACACCAGACTTCCTTTTTTTCAAGGGAGGACTCCCTCCGAGATATCAGGTTCCTTGGAATGGTAATTTTTATATTCTCGACGCTCTCTTTATTGGATTGGGACTAATAATACTGTCTAGTACACTCTTTAATGCAAAGAAATTCCCTTGGCTTTTGAGCATCCCACTGGTTTGGCTGCTGATCGGGCCAGCTCCAGCTGCTCTTACTTTTGAAGATATTCCTCATTTTCAGCGAAGCATCATGATGTTGCCAGCAGTATTACTTATTGCTTCATATGGTTTTTATTTGTTGGTATCTCGTTTTTCTTTAGTAAGATTACGAGTTTTAGTAATACTGGTTGTAGGAATTGTAGGCATTTATCAGGTTGTTATTTTTACTCATGATTATTTTCACCACACCTTAACACATAATGCAAAGTATCGGAACGAGGGAGAGGGTGCACTTTTGGCTAAAGTAAATCAATATAAAAATCAGGGCAGAGAAGTTGTTATGACGTCAGAGGGTGCAAATTTGATCATTTTCTATTTATTCTTTAATAAATCTGACCCTGTTGCATTTCAGAAAGCTGGCTCACCACGAGACAAAGATAGGTTGGTATATGACGGGGTCCAGTATCGAAAGGTCGATTGTCCATCATATATAGCTGAAAAGAGAGCTAGCATTATTTATGTTGACAGGGGAGAGTGTCTCGCTTCAAACGATTTTCATGTTCTTGATGAAATCCATCGACCTGATGGGACAGTTGTTTTTAGAATTCTTGAAGTTTATCAGGGTAAAAAATAACGGTATTAACCAATATGAAAGCATCTAGATTATTACATAGCTCTCCTATCTCAGCTGTTGTCCTCATAAGTACGCTTATCCTAAGTTTTATCATACGCATCAAGGGGATACTCGAAGAGTCTTTTGCTTTCACCTATGATGTAGGTCGAGATTTGCTAGCGGTACGAGATATAATTGTCCACCACAACCTTTTATTTATTGGACCAACGACAGGTTTGCCTGGAGTCTTTTATGGTCCTTGGTGGTATTACCTATTGGTTCCATCGTATCTTATTGGCGCTGGAAGCCCTACTGTAGTTGCAGCATTTATGGTGCTTACTGGAACGGTAACAGCGATACTTGGATATAGTTTTGGTAGGAAGCTTGGTAGTACTTTTCTGGGACTTTTTATAGCAGGACTACTTAGTTTTTCTCCCGTTATGCATGGTTTTACTACACAGATATGGAATCCTAACATCGCGCCTTTGATCGTCATGCTGTTTTATGTCCTGCTTGTCAGTGCAGTGATGTTAGATAAGAATGCCTTACTAGGTAGATGTTTGCCGCTTTTTCTGAGCCTTGGTGTTCTCGCAGGTCTTTCATTAGACGCAGAGATAGTTTTTGGAACCTTATTTATTGGAAGCGTGATTATCTCTATCGCCTTATTGTTTAGGTCAATGTTGACGTTAAAACGAATTGGCATTTTTTTAGTAGGAATTGTTCTAGTATTAAGTCCGCGTATACTCTTTGAAATTAAAAATAATTTTATTATGGTAAGAACCCTCCTTTCCTCTTTTACTGGTGTATTACCCGGTGGTAGTGAGTTGCCATTTCTAGAGAGAATTCCACAAAGACTAGGCTTTCTTTTCCAGATGTGGACCGATACTGTAGCGGTAGGTTTTACGCAACTAGCTGTATTCGAGCTATTAATAGTTGGTGCTGCCGGAATCTTATTTTTATCAAAAATGAATATTATGATGCGAAAGTTCTTCTTACTCTCCCTTCTAACAGTCGGAGTTTTTTATACAGGACTACTATTTTTCAGTCATGATCTATGGTCTCATTACATAGTTGGATTACCAGTTGTTTTTATACTACTTCTTGGGATTGCTATAGTATCTATCATTCACGCTCTACCACCCCTAAGGGCTGGCATTATTGTGTGTGCTGTGGGGCTGATTGTTCTCACTATTCAGCCGCTTAACGTTTGGAGTAGCTTTACTCAGCCATTATGGGAGGGTGATGTCTCGGTGTATCGTAATCAGAAAGCAGTAATAAATTATATTTATGAGGAGGCAGGAGGTCGCCCCTTTAAGTATACCGTGTACACTCCTCCATTATATGATTATACTTACAGGTATCTTTTCGTCTGGTTAGGCGAGGGGAAATATCTCCAAACTCCTGATCAGTCTGTAGATAATTTATTTTTTGTCATACTAGAGCCAGATTTTGAGTACCCAGAGAGATTAACGAATTGGTTAAAACAGCGAGAGGGTGATGGGAAAGTTATTAAAGTACAAAAAATGAAAGGTGGGATTGTTGTCCAAACAAGAGTAAACCCATGAATAATAAATTATCAGTTGTTCTTGCTACATTCAATGAGGAGAAAAATATTTCTGAATGCCTCGATTCAGTAAGAGAATTCGCTGATGAAATTATAATTGTCGATGGCTCATCTCAAGATAGGACAGTTGAGATTGCTAAGGCCTACGGAGCAACTGTTATCGTAACGGATAATCCGCTAATATTTCATATTAATAAGCAAAAAGCTCTTGATGCTGCATCTGGTCCATGGATTCTCCAACTTGATGCAGACGAGAGAGTCACTGGAAAGTTGGCAAAAGAGATTAAATACATAATTTCCCTTAAGGACGACGAAATTGAAGTGTACCAAAAGCAGCTTCCGGGCCGTACTTTATTTTCTCGACATCAAAAACTTTTAGAAAGACGCGACGGTGCAATCGGTGCTTCCAGTGGAGCATATCAAGCGTTTTTTATTCCACGGCTAAATTACTTCCTTGGTAGAAATCTTCGGTATGGTGGAGTCTATCCTGATGGCGTTATTCGTTTAGTTAAAAAAAACGCAGTTCATTTTCCATGTGTGAGCGTCCATGAGCAAATGGCAGTCGATGGAAAGGTCGGATGGCTTCAAAACGATCTCCTTCATAAGGATTCACCAACCTTTGCTCGCTATCTGGTACGAAATAGTAGATATATTGATTTATTAGCAGAAGAGTTAAAAGAAAAAAAAATTATAAAAAAGCCCTTAGTGATGTTAGAGTATCTGTTATTTCTCCCCATTGCATGGTTTTTGAGAACATTTTTTAGACACAAAGGGTTTATGGATTCATGGCAAGGGTTCGTTTTTTCATTTTTTTCTGCATTGAGATTTCCAAGAGCCTACCTTCGCGCTTTAAAAGTATGAAAATGTATAGTACGAAATATAGGCACTTTTTTGTTTTAGGTTTGATAGTTCTGCTGGGATTATTGTTGCGTTCACACGCATTTTTATCTGGTGATTTTTATTTTCTTATTGATCAAGGACGAGACATGTTGCTCGCAGAGCAGGTAGTAGTAGATCATAAATTAATGTTGATCGGTGCAAGGGCAGGGTTCGGCGGATTATTTCATGGACCACTCTGGATATATTTAATTACACCCTTCTTTATTCTGTCTAAGGGTGATCCATTCTTAACTCTTATACCACTTTATACTACTGTGACAGTGACTCTTATCATTATTGGGTACATAATAGGTAGTCGATTATACGGGAGATCTGCTGGGATACTAATTGCTTTTTTTCTCGCAATTTCACAGCCATTAATAGCTGATGCGCAGTTTACGACAAACGCACACCTCATGCCTATTATTTTTCTTTGTTATTTGGGAAGTGTGATTTTTTACTTGCGAGGGTCAAGTCGAGCACTTTTCGGCATGTTTTTTTGTGCAGGACTAGGGTTTCAGTCAGAACCAGCTTTTGCCATAACATTAATCCCAACATCCATAATTGCTATTTTTCTTGGACGTAAGTTACCTGGTCTAAAAAATCTTGTTGCGGCCACGATACTTTTTCTGACACCGCTTGCAACCTTTATATTTTTTGATCTACGTCATGAGTTTTTAATGACCAAGGCAGTGTTCAGGCTTTTTGGAACCCACTCTGAATCGTTGAAAGGGTATGAAGCATACTCAGATATATTTTATCGAGTACAAGATAGACTCTCTCTCTTTATAAGCTCTTTCTCTATGCCAATATACGACGATAGGCCATTAGTCTTTTTCCTAATTGTCGTAATTTTTTGTTGGGCATTTTTGTTAATGCGTAAGAAAACCAGAATACAGGGGATAGAATACTACTTCTTACTCTTTTTTCAAATTGGATTTTTTCTATTGTATATTGTTTATCCTTTTCCTATATGGAGCCATTACTTGTTAGCGTTAGTTGTCAGCAGTTCGATGTTATTAGTACTTTCAATGAAAGTTATTTCAGAACAAAGACTGGGAAGAGCAATCGTGGTAGTGTTTCTTTGTCTGGCTCTATTATCACCAGTTACATGGATTATAAAAAGCTATTTTCTTACACCACCACTTGTTCTGACGTCTGATGGGTCCTATTATAATCAACAAAAGGTTGTGGATTGGATTTATGCAGATGCTAATGCTCAAGCGTTCAGCTACTTTGTGTATACTTCGGGAACGCTTACCTACAATATGGACTATTTGGTTCGATCACACGCTCTTAATCGATCTACGCAATCATTAGAGAATCAAAAGAGTAAATTGACCTATCTTATTTTCTATCCAACCCCTGATGTTAACGCTCATAATTTTTGGAAAGTAAACGTTCTTCATACGAAGATTGTACCGGTCGCAAAGAAAATCTTTCCTGGCGGTATTCTCGTTGAAAAATTGCGAATTACTGAAGCTGAGGAGCCTGTAGATCCAAACTATAATCAAAACCTCCTTTTTCGCTAAGAGTTTTTTGATGAATTTTTTGTTAGAATAGAAAAAGTATATGAATATTTTAGTAACTGGAGGCGTGGGATACATAGGGGGTTTTATGGTCAAGCAGCTTCTGGATCAGGGGGATGTCGTCGTCGTTCTCGATAGTTTGGAGCGTAGCAGGAGGGATCAGCTGGATTCACGAGCTGTTCTTGCAGAAGGTTCTTTATTGGATCAAGATTTCGTAAAACAGGTTTTTGCCAATTACTCACCTGAGGCTGTAATTCATTTTGCCGGATACATTTCGGTTCCTGAATCAGTCCAAAGACCAGAGCTGTATTTCTCTCATAATGTGACGGGAACCCTGGTATTACTTGATCAGATGGTAAAGAGTGGTGTGGGTAAGATTATCTTCTCGTCGTCTGCTGCCGTTTATGGCAGTCCAAAACAAATACCAATACCAGAAGATCATCCCAAGGCTCCAGAGAGCCCATACGGTGAAAGTAAGCTTATGGTTGAGCGAATTATTGAGTGGTATGGGAAAGCACATGGATTTCGTTCTGTAGCGTTGCGATATTTTAATGCTGCTGGTGCAGCTCTGGATGGCACAAGAGGGGAAGCTCATGCTGTGGAGGGACATATCATACCCCTAGCGATAACAGCATGTCTTAACAACAGACCATTTAAATTATTTGGTGATGACTACTCAACTAAAGACGGTACCTGTGTTAGGGATTATATCCATGTTCTTGATCTTGTACAGGCACATCTTCTGGCTTTGAAAAAAATTGAGAGTTCAGAGGGGAATTTTGCTTATAATGTTGGGACAGGGAAGGGTTATTCAAACCAAGAAATTGTTGACATGGTGAAGATGGTTAGTCAAAAGGATTTAGTTACAACAATTGAGCCAAGAAGGCCCGGAGATCCTGCTGAACTTGTAGCTCAGGTTGATAAGATAAAGGAAGAATTAGGTTTTTCACCACAGTATTCTGATCTCGAGACCATTATTTCCTCAGCATGGAAGTGGCATGCTAAGAGCAACATATGAACAGGGTTATAGTGCGGATTCTCCTAATGCTACTACTTGTAGTTATTGTTTTTAATGTTTTGACTTCCATATTTGGTGTAACGAGTAAGTTGCAGAGTCAGGATTACTGGAGAAGATATCCTGAGCTTAAAAAAATGTATTATGACTCTGTCTATGCGAACAAGCAGGGTGAATTTATTCGAGATGAATTTGTCTATTCATTTGCTGCTGGCTCTCTCTTAAAAGGTGTAAGTCCAATTCTTGTTAATCCTGAAACTCCTCCGCTTGGAAAATATTTTATAGGACTTTCCATACTTATATTTAATAATGAGCATATTTTGACAGTGTTATTTGGTGTTGGATCACTAGTTATTCTTTATCTCATCGGTAAACAGATATTCTCTTCATCGCTTCTGTCTTTATTGCCCGTTACCATATTAACTTTTGAGCCATTGTATCTGAATCAACTTAGGATTACACCTCTTCTTGATATAGTCCAGCTTTTTTTTCTCCTGTGTTTTTTTCTATTTTTTAATATGGCGATCGGAAAAAAGAAATATTTAGCTTATTTTATAGTGGCTAATTTTATGTTGGGAGCATTTATTTCAGTTAAGTATTTTGGAGTTGGGTTAACGGTTTTTGCAGCCGCGATTACTGTCTTATTTTTGAGAAAAGATATTCGAAGACTTATC
>Ga0105047_10015007_pt1 | contig 12239 bp, 2 predicted proteins | sample MAT04_FD_78384 | JGI IMG/M metagenome (GOLD analysis project Ga0105047, IMG submission 78384) | Freshwater microbial communities from Lake Fryxell liftoff mats and glacier meltwater in Antarctica - MAT-04 (megahit assembly) | ecosystem: Environmental > Aquatic > Freshwater > Ice > Liftoff... | reverse complement strand
GTGCTTGCAATATCCAAACATGCCAGCCAGGCCCGAATCCCTCAACTGGTGTGTATGTCCTCACGGAATCGATTCGCACGGAATAGCACAGATACCTCACTTAGCTCTTGAAATTGCTAACGACGACTACTTCCCGAGGCGTTCGGGGTGGAAGTTGGCGTCGGGGAAATTGGCGGGGGAGCGGATGTTCGTGAAACAGTAATACTCGACTTCGCGGCCGTCGGGTTCTTGCGTGATGACCATCACCGGGAAGTTTGCGGTCGGCGAATTGGGCTTCGCGTCGAAGTAAATCGTCTGCTTGCCGCCCTTGGGTAGCTGGGCGTCGTCGCCGGGTGCGATCGCGATCTCGACGGCTTCGAGTGGCGTCGAAAATTCCTTCCGCTGTACGAAGCCGACTCGCTTGATCGCGCCGGGCCGCTTGCCGCTTTCCTGCAGTTTCAGGGATGCCTCGAACCGAACGAGCAACGTACCGGGGCCGGCTTCGGTGATCTTGTGGCGACTCTTCCCCGATGCCAACGGGCTGTCGGGCCGCAACGACGTCTTGAACCCCGCACCCATCAGGCGGTTGTCGCCTTCGCCCGTAACAATGTGCATCTTGTCGTCGAACTGACCCTGTACGAACAGGACTTCGCGCCCCTTGCCCGCTTTGCCGGTGTTTTTCATGTAGATGCTGAACGGCGTTTTGCGGAACTGGAAAAGCACTTCCTCCGAAGGCATTTGTTTACCACCAACAACTTCGCTACGAACGAGTGTCGCCTCGAAATCGACGAGATCGTCGTACCGCTTCGCGGCCACCGTGAACAACTTCCGCACTTCGCTGACTTCGCCCGTTGCGGCCGGCGCGTTCGGCATCGGCACGACAGCAGGCGGCGGGTCTTTCGGGGCGAACGGGCTGGGCAGTTTCGGTTGTTCTTTCTCTTTCTTTTCGTCGCGTCGTTCGGCCAATCGTTCGCGGAGCGTCTTCCGGTCTTCTTCGGCGGCGTCGGGTAATGTCGCACGCGCCTCGACGGGGATCACGATTTGTTGGTCGGGCAAACGCGGCGGAACGGCTTTGTAATCGGTGGTGTCCGGCAAGTCGCGCACGACCGGGGATGGTGGTACCGGCGCGGAGATTGGGCTAGTTTTCGCAATCGGCGAAGGCATCGTCGGCGCGACTTTCGGCCGGATGGGCAGCGATTCGCGACGAATCCCGCTCCGGTTGCAGCCGAACGAACCGAGCACGATCGCCAACACGAGTAACTGGCGCATGTATCGCCTCCTGCGCGAGAACAGTCAATCCTTCCGGCACGATAGCGGGTTCTGGCAACTCAGGCAACCCGAGCCGCAAATCGAAACGAACGCGGAGCGCGAACGATTCTTTTCCGAAGGACCAGACCGGATCGTCGAAACCGGTTACCCCAAAAAAGAGGACAGCCATTCGTGGCTGTCCTTTGCAAGTGTCACTCAGAAAACTCTTTGCGGTTAGTTGTGTAATGCCCCCACGAACACGCCGCCGAGGAAGTTCGGGTCGAACGCCTGGAGCCGGTAAAGGTCTTGCAGGTTGGTGAAATCGATCACGCGCACATCCGGCCCGCCACCAGGCCCCGGACCGGTAATGATGTCGGCTTTGCCATCGAAGTTGGCATCGACGGCATCGACGCGAACGCCACCGCGGAAGTTCGGATCGTAGGCGAAGAACGATTTCACAGGGTCGGGCGAACCCGCACCGGAGCTCAGTTGGTTCTGGCCGAAGATTTTCACAACCGCCCCACCGCCGACCCCGGTACCGGTGATGACCTCACCGAGTCCCACGCCATCGACGTTGCCGATCGATGCGAACACCCCGCCACGGAAATCGGATTCGTAGGCGAAGAAGTTGTAGATTGTCGCGAGGGTCGTGCCATCGAAGGCCTGCACGCGCGGTCCGCCGCCGACACCCGTACCGGTAACGATGTCCGCCTTGCCGTCGCCGTTGAGGTCGCCGGTTGCGACCAGCACACCGCCGCGGAAGGAATCTTCGTACGGGAAGAAGTTCGCGATCGATTCGAACGTGTTGCCCCGGAACACCTGTACTCGCGGTCCGCCGCCGATACCCGTACCCGTAACGATGTCGGCTTTGCCATCGCCATCGACATCGCCTGCGGAAACGTATACGCCACCGGTGAACGCCTCTTCGTACGGCTGGAACTGCGACATCAGTTCGCCCGTGTTCCCGTTGAACACCTTCACGAGTCCCGGCATGCCCGCACCCGGCGCGGTGATGATGTCGGCCTTGCCATCGCCATCGACATCGCCGACGGCCACGCGAACGCCACCGGTGAATCGCGAATCGTAAGCTGCGATCTGATAGCGGAAGTCGCCGGTTGGCCCGTAGACGCTGACGACTGGCGCACCGCCCGCATCGGCCCCGACGGCCACGAGACGCGCCGTTGGTGGTACGCCTGGTGGAATTGTCGCAGGGGGCGGAGGAACCGGAACCGGTGGGACCGGTGGTGGCCCTGGAGGCGTTGGCGGGCCTGGTGGCACAGGCGGAATGACGGGCGGCGGAACCACCGGTGCCCCCACCGTCACGAGGAAGTTCTGACCGGTCACCACTTCGCCGTTGATGATCGAGATGCTCGAAAGGACACCGCTGACTGGCGCCTCGAAGGAGAACTGTGCCCCCGATGGCAGTGTCGCCACCACTTTGTGCGAGCCGTTCGGCAAGCCAAACGAACCCGGTGAAGAGGCCGGACCGAACGAATACGAACCCGAATCATCGGTGGTGACGGTCAGTGCGGGCAGGCTCCCGAACGAACTGTCGCCGCGATCGAGGAACAGTTGCAGCGTAACCCCGGTCAGGCCGGTTTCCGTCGGGTCGATGATGCCGTTGCGGTTCGCGTCGATAATCACAGCGCCCTGAATTTCGGCCGCCGTCGTATCGACTCGCTTGAAGAAGCTGAACCGCGACGTACCGTCCGGACCGCTGGTGATGCTCGGCCCCGACGACGACAGTGGCGAGAGATCGGTCGCCGTCGAAGTCACAACACCCGCACCGGAGTTCGCGACGCTCTCCGGCAGCGGCTCGTTGTTCGGCAGCCTAAATTCTCCGGGTCCGAAGGTGATGTCGGCTTCGGTCTGGCCGGGGTTCGGCAACTTCTTGCTAATCGTGAAGCTCACCGAGCCATTACCCTGCGAGTCGGTCGTAATCACCTTCGAACCGAGGAAGACCTGACCGTAACCTGCGTTCGTCGTGGCGAGTGCCGTGGCGGATTGGTCGTTGAATCCGGGGTTGTAGTAGTAGTCGATCCGGTAGGGCCGGAACGGCTTCGCGATCAGGGCCGTGCTGAACGTCGTACGGTCCAACGTGGACTGCACCACCTGGAGCAATGGGAAGTTCTGGAGCAAGTTCGGGCCGTAATTCCGCCCACCGACCACGTTGTTAAACGTGTTGGAGGCACCGAAGCCGTTCGAATCGCCCGGATTGAGCGAGAACGAATTCGATACGCCATCGTTCAGGCCACCGCGGCTGTGGTTACCGGAAAGTTCCTGGCGTTGGTGGCCGAAGTTGAACGCCTGATTGATAAAGCCGATCCCACGGGGCAATCGCGTCACGAAGTCGATGCCCAAATCGCCATTGGTCAACTGCGTGGCCAGATCCGGTGTGCCCGTTGCGGTGACAGTCGTGAGTTTGCCGTTTTGATAAATCTCGTTCGCCACGATGCGGTTGTCTTGCGACGACTGTCGCGTTCGCCCGAAGTCGAACAGTTGCGGTACCGGCTGGTCGACGCGGGTGAACGTCGTCGCGCCCGTGCCTTCCGAACTGGTGATATTGATACCGCCCGTCGGCCAGCGGAACGTTCCACCTTCCGTCCGAGCAGGCAGTTCGATGATGATGTTGACACCCGAGACGCGGAAGTTTTCCCGTTGAATGGTGATTGCAGTCGGAGCAAAAAATGGATCTTCCGAATCGAACGTGATTGAGTCCGCACTGATGAGCGAGTCGAACGCCTTACTGGTCGGAAAGATCGTGAAGTAATCGGTGTAAAGCCCACCCGAATCGTTCCCGAGGACCGTCGGTACGGCCGAAGGACGGCGGATGGTGGGATTTCCTGTCCCTTGCACGTTCAGCGAGCCGACGCCGGTCGGATCGTTCGTCACCGCAGTGACGGTGATTGCACCGAGAGGCGGCAGATCCGGAGGGGCTGCCGGCGGATCGGGAATCTTGCTGAACCCGGTTGGAATCGTCGCCGTGATCGTACGTCCGCCGGTGCCGGGCACGACGACAAAATTCAGAAAGTTGTCCGGCGTGCCGATGTCGTGGAACCGGGTCGACTTCAAGTTGCCACCCAGACTCGCACCCGTGTACACATCTTTCGCAGACATGCGAATTTCGGACACGCCGTAGAAGGTGCTGCCGACTGCGGCAAACAAACTAATATCCGTGCCAGGTAATCGGAAGCCACCGTCGGTTGTGGAGAAGATCAGGTCGGGAGTCGCTGGCACGGCGATGGAAACGAGTTCTTTCGAATCGAGCGTCGGGAAGCCAACCGGAATCATGCCACCTTTCGAAATCAGCGGATTCAGGTTGTTCGGTACCGAAACCGTAATCCGAAGCCCCGAGAGTGCCTTCGTGCCGGGAAGCGCCGCGATCGGGATGTTCGTCTGAATTTCCTGATCGGAGATGATCGTGAAGAACCCCGACGCGTCAGAGAAATTCGCCACAAAATCGTCGGTCAGATCGAGCAGCGTATCGAGACCCGACTCGAAGCGGATGTTATTCGTGCCAGTAAAGCCCGAACCGGCGATGCTGATCGGCATCCCGCGAAAGAACACGTCCTTGCCAGCGATCCGGTCCTTCGAGACGATCGCTTCCACGACCGGACGTGCATTTGTGAGCACCTCGATCGTTTCCCCGTACACGAACGGGACGAGCAATGCGTTCGTCGCCGTCCGAAGCGAGGAATCGATGCCATCGGCCGTCGCTTTGTCTTTACCAGATGCGTACACCTGGACGCTGTACCTACCACGTTCGACCTCGGGGATCGTTACATAATTACCGCCGCCGTTGACGCCGATGTTGTCCTTGGTGAAATTCGCATCGATCACCCCACCGGTGGCTATGCCATTCGCGTCGACCGGTTGCAAGGTCACACGGAAGATCTGGCCGAGGTTCTGGCCGTTGATGAAGACTTTCGAGCCGACGACACCTGCGTCAGGGGCCGAGACGGCTGCGCCCACGCCGAAGATGGTCGTCAGTACGGGGGCATTGGCCGTAATCAGTTCGAACTGCGTCGGGCTGACCGTTTGACCGCCCGGTGTAATTACGCGGATCGTACCGGGATTCGCCGTCAACGGCACCGTGACGTTCAACAGCGAGTCCGACAGGATCTGGAAGGCCGCAGGCGTTTCGTTGAACAGCACTTGCGTCGTGCCCGCCAACCCGGAACCGTTAATCACGATCTGCTGGTTGCGCGAAGCCCCCGGCGAACTGAACGTGATATTCGGGGACACCGACGGAGACACCGTGTAAGGCAATGGAGCCGTCACTGTGCCGCCGGGTGCGGTAATCACCAGCGGGCCGGTCGCGGCGAGTGGCGACACGCGGAACGAGACTTGCGTGTCCGACAATATCTTGAATTCGTCGGCCGGAACGCCGCCGATGGTCGCGCCCGTTGCACCGGTGAATGCGATACCCGTCACGACGACGATCGTCCCTGGAGCACCAGCCAGCGGCGTGGCACTGAAAGCCAGCGGCGCGGGCGAAGGGTTGATGATAAAGCGTGCCGAAGTCGTAAACAGTGGTACGTCGAGCGGGTCGAGCGTTTTCCGTTTCACGGTCACGACATCGACCGTGCCGCTGACTGCGCCGCTCGGAACGATGGCCGTGATCGTCGCGTCGTTAATCACCGTGATCGACTGCGACGGAACCTGACCGCCACCTTGCTTCGAGAAGAACACTTGTTGGGTACCGAGCAAGCCAGTTCCCGTGAACGTGACGAGCGTCCCCACGACGCCAGAGACGGGATTCGTCAGAGCCGCCGACGAAATGACCGGGGTCGGCGATGGTTGAATGACGACCGTGCCGGCAGCCTGGCCGCCACGCGTGAACACGAAGAAGTTCCCCGTCGAGGCACCGACGGGAACCGTAATCCGCAACGATGTGTCGCTGAGGATGTCGAACTGCGTGGCCTTGATACCGAACGCATCGAGTGCGCTGCCGAACAGGATCTTATTAACGCCCGTCAGGCCGGTTCCGCCCACGATCACCGTGGTGTTCTGGATCGCACCGGCAATCGGGCCGACCGTTGGAACGGGCGATGCCGTGATAGTGAAGGTCAGCGGGGCCGATGCACCGCCACCCGTGTTCACGACGACGGGATAAGTGCCCGGTGCCAACTGCGGAATCACCGCCACAATCGTGTTGTCGTTCAAAATCGTGAACTTCGTGACGGGGTTGCCCGCAACCGTCACGCCCGTTGCTGAACTGAGATTGCTGCCGTTGATCGTGACGTTCGTCCCCGCCACGCCGCTGTTCACCGACAGCGAATTGACGAGCGGGGCTGCGGGTGTGTTGATGCGGAACTCTTGCGAGAAACCGTTGCCGCCCGCCGCTTGCACTTGAATCTGCCCCAGCGACGCCGTGGCGAACGCGGGCACTTTCACCGTGATCGTCGTGCCCAAGTCGTTGACCGTGAAATCGGTCGTCGAGAACCCCGATGCGCCTGCGGTAGAGTTAAACCGAACCAGGAATGTCCCGGTGAAACCGACCCCCGTCAGCGTGATCGTGTCGCCCGGAAGACCGGACACGATTGTGAGCGGATCGATGACGGGTGGCGGGTTCGTCACCACGACGAAGTCGCGGCTCGTCGTGTCCGAACCGGTCGGGTTGACGATGCGAATCGGGCCGGTGGTCGCACCGGTAGGCACGAAGGCTTCGATCCGCTCGTCGACCGTACCGATGCCGAGAACTTGGAACTTACTCGAAGGCAGGCTGTTGAACAGCACTTGCTGCGTCCCGGAGAAGCCCGTGCCGCGGATCGTGACCCTTTGACCCGCCGTCGCTGCACTCGGGAAGAAGTTCGAAACGATGTCGAGTTGCGGTTCGGGTGCGGGCAGAATCACGACCGTCTCGCCGATTAACCCACCGGATGGAAACACGCCGCCCGGCGAGAACACTTGTACCGGCCCGGTGACGGAACCGGCCGGAACGACGACTTCCACAGTCTGGTCGTCGATGACCTTGAACTTGCCCTGGGCGAGTGTCGTGCCGAGTTTGTCGGCAAAAAACGCGACCGATGACGTACTGAGCAGATTGCTACCTCGGAGTATGAGCGTCGTGCCGACTTGGACTTCGCCACCACGTCCGGTCGTCGGAGTCACGTACGAGGATAGCGTCGGATCGCTCGGATTGGTCGCTCCGAGTTCGAGGATCTGGCCGCCACCAGGGGCGGCCCCGATGAAATAGTTCGGCGAGAACGCATCGTAGAAAACCGGAACCGTAAAGTCACCCGCTTCGCCCTGCGGAAGCGGAGCCCCTCTCGGTGAAACTTTCGATGGGTTCGGCGTATCGGCGATGTGGACGCCATCGTGCACGTTAAACCGGATGAGGTTCCCGCGATCCGGGGTGACGGGGCTGCCGATGAAGTTGCTCGACGAGCCGTTGAGGATCTCGATACCGTTATGGTTCGGAATCGCCACTTTACCGGTCACATCGGTGCCGATGTAATTGGCTTGAACGAGATTCTGCTTCGTACCGGGGTCCATCAGCCGGATGCCCGGCCCGATCGCTGCACCCGTCAGATCGCGTTCGCGACCACCACCGTCCGGGGCGAGCAAGAAGTCTTTACGGAACTCGGGCGTACCGGAAATGATATTCCGGTTCGTATCGACCGAAACTGCGATTCCGCCAACGGGGTTGGCGTTGTTGTACCGCACGATGACGCCGCCATCGCCGATGAGCCGGCCGCCCGCGTCGAGCAACGGCACGCCGCCGCTGGTAGTCGTTCCGCCAATCGTATTATTGTTCGCACCGCTCGACAAAATGATCCCGCCGAGGACGTGCTTCGCGTTCGCAACGGGCGTCGGGCCGCTGTTCGTCAACTCTTCTGGCGTCGATGGCGGACGTGCGCTCAGAATGATCGGATCCTGGTTCCAACTCTTCGTACCGGTGATATCGGTGTTGATCCAGTTACCGATGACCGTGTTGTTCTTCGCGTTGTTGCCGACGAAGTTGATCGCCGCGCCGGGGAAGCCTGTGATTACGAAGCCGCGAATGACGTTGTTCTGCCCCGTGATGTACATCGCCCCGATTTCGTTCGGGAATGCACCGGGGTTGGGGTCGGGCAGCAGTTGCACGATCGGCCGCGTACTCGCCTTGTCGTTGCGCGGCTGCGTCGTCGCGTCGATGCTGACACCCGCAGGGTCGGTCAGGTCCGGCAACGTCGTCGCCAGAATGATCGGGTAATAGTTTTCGCTCGTCTGGCCGGGGATCGGCCGCACCGACGGGCTGCGCGGGATGTTGAACTCAATCCGGTCGAAGCCGGGGTTCGAGTTCGCCGCGATGATTGCATCCCGCAACGACAAGCCACCGACCGTGTCGCGCTTGCTATCGAGGATGTTCGTTACGACGAAGGTCGCGGGGACCGCACGATCCTCGAGTTGAATGAACTCGGGGAGCATCCGCGTGGCAATCGTCGGGCCGAAGGTCGGCTTGCGATCGCCCAGGACACGTTTGGTGAAGCCTCGAAATCGGGCGAACCGAGAACCCATGGTTCGTTCCTCTTGCTGGGATGATGACGCTGAGTGTGTGGTGGAATGCAGACTGAGTCCGTCCGTCGATTAGACGGATCGACGAGCCGAACGGTTTGGTTAGACCAATTCGATTTCTCGAACCGGCACGAACCGTATGCGAGCGGCCAGGCGCAATCTCATGAGTAATGTAGCCGATAACCGGAGGGAACCGCGTGTCGGAATGGTCGAGTGACCGCAGAAACATGCCAGGATTTCGCGCAGCGAATGCGTTGCACCGTCCGCCCCGACCGCGACGAATGCGCCCATCCGCACGGCTCGACCGGTCCGGTCGGAGAATGTCGCGCGGTCGGGACAATCCGCGCGCGATTCGCGTAATTTCGCTCAAGTCGCCGCGCCGCGCAGCACTTGCCGCAGCAGTTCGTACATCGCTTGCGGCGAATCTTCCTCCGCACGCAGCCGGATGTTCGCGTTGCGTTCGTCCACCACTTTCACGCGGCCACCGGACTGCTTCACGAACGCATCCGCCTTCGCCCGGTTCTTGTACCAGAACACCAAATCCTTGCCGTCGCGGTTGACGCCCGCGATCTGCCAGCGCACGCAGTGCAGGCGGATTTCCGTCGTCCGCAACAACCACGACACGGGCTCCGGTGGCGTTCCGTAACGGTCGTGTAACTCTTGCCGAAAGTCGTCGAGTTTCTTCACGTCGCGCAATCGCGCCAGTCGGCGATACACTTCCAGCCGTAATTTTTGTGCGGGCACATAATCGCGAGGCAGGAACGCGGGCCAAGGTAGATCGACGTGGACTTCGACCGGCACCTTCGGCGGCAGGTTCTTCAGTTGCCGGACCGCGTTCTCCAGAAGTTGGCAGTACATCTCGTAGCCCACCGCCGCGATATGCCCACTCTGCTCCGTGCCCAGAATGTTCCCCGCGCCGCGAATCTCCAGGTCCCGCATCGCGATCCGGAACCCCGCCCCGAGTTCCGAAAATTCCTCGATCGCTTTCAGCCGCTTCTGCGCGTTCCCCGAAATGAGTTTCGTCGGGTTCACGATCAGGTACGCATGCGCACGCAGTTTCTGCCGACCCACGCGGCCCCGTAGCTGGTGCAAATCCGCCAGGCCGTACATGTCCGCATCGTCGATGAATATCGTGTTCGCATTCGGGATATCCAGCCCGCTCTCGATGATCGTCGTCGCCACTAGAATGTCGGCGTCCTTGTTCAAAAACGACACCATCGCATGTTCGAGTTGGTGTTCGTTCATTTGCCCGTGGCCGACGACGACTTTCGCCTCGGGTACGAGGATCTTCAGTTTCGTCGCGATCTCGTGGATATCGTGAACGCGGTTATGCACGAAGTACACCTGCCCGCCGCGGTTCATCTCGCGCAGAATCGCGTGGCGTATGAGTTGGTCGTCCCAGCGCACGATCCGCGTCTCGACCGGTTGGCGTTCCGGTGGCGGCGTCTCGAGGTTCGAGATTTCGCGGATGCCCAACAGCGCCGCGTGCAATGTCCGTGGGATCGGCGTTGCCGTCATCGTCAGCACGTGGACCGTCGCCCGCAGCCGTTTCAGTTTCTCTTTGTGTTCGACGCCGAAACGCTGTTCCTCGTCGATAATCACCAACCCGAGTTCCTTGAACGACACATCGCCACTCACGACGCGGTGCGTACCGATGATGACATCGACGCCGCCTTCGCTGACTCGCTTCAGAATCTCGCGGGTCTGCCCGGCCGTTTTGAAGCGGCTCACCGATTCGACCGTGAACGGATACTCGGCAAAGCGCTGGCTGAACGTACGGAAATGTTGTTCGGCGAGGATCGTCGTCGGCACGAGGATCGCGACTTGTTTACCGTTGTCGATGCATTTGAACGCAGCCCGAATCGCGACTTCGGTTTTTCCGTAGCCGACATCGCCGCAGATGAGCCGGTCCATCGGCTTCGGCTTCTCGAGGTCGCCCTTCGTGTCGGCGATCGCGGTCAGTTGGTCGGGCGTTTCCTGATACGGGAACGCGGCCTCGAACTCGCGCTGCCAATCGGTGTCCGCGGGGAACGACCAACCCGGAATCGCCGCCCGCACCGCTTGAATCTGGATCATCTCGGCGGCCATGTCCATGACCGCTTCGGAGACTTTATCCTTCTTCCGCCCCCACGATGTGCTCCCCAGCTTCGACAGTTCCGGCATCGACTGCGTGCCGCCGACGTACTTCTGAATCAGATCGACCCGCGACGCAGGTAGGTACAGCAGCACGCCTTCGCGAAACTCGAGGATGATGTTTTCTTCGAGGCCCGTCTGCGGGCGGGCATCATCGTCGTCGCCTGCTGCGTCCTGGCCGATGCCGCCTTTCTCCAACATCCGCATCCCGCGAAACCGCGCGATACCGTGCGCGATATGCACGACGTAATCGCCTTCGCTCAGCGACAGAAAACTATCGATCGCGCGCGATTCGATCTGTCGCGTCGGCGCACGTCCCGGCGTTTTTACACCCGGCGCGAGTAAGTCCTTGTGAAATAATTCGTGGCTACCAACGACCACAACGCCCTTGCCCACCAGGCGAAACCCCGCACGCACGTGCCCCGTGACCAACGACAGTCGCTGCGACTCCGCGAGCTTGCCCGCCTTCAGAACCTCGGTTAACCGGTGAACTTCCGCCTCAGTCTGGCAGGCGATCAGCACGCGATCCGACCCGCCGACCGCATCGAGTTCATCGCGTACCCGCTGCACGTTCCCGCTGAATCGCTCGACCGATTCCACACGCAGGTGCCACGTTTCTTCCATCGACGCCCGCGGCATCGCCGTCACGATCACCGTCGGGAACCGCATCAGTTGCGCGAACGCCCCTTCGACGGAAAACAGCCCCGTCGGGTCGCTGACGCGGTCGAAGAAGTGCTTGCCTTGTTCCTTCAAATCCGCCGGTTCGACGAATGCGATCCAGGTGCCCGCAGGGAGATAATCGGTGAGGAAGCCGTGCGATGTGCTGCCCTGCTGCCGGTTGCTGTCGATGACGCGGATCGAAGTTTTCTTTTCCAGACTGCGTTGCGATTGCACCGCAAACAGCCGGATCGATTCGAGTTCGTCGCCGAAGAATTCGAGCCGCACGGGGTCGGGGAAGTCCGGCGGGAACAGGTCGAGAATGCCGCCACGTTTCGCAAACTCGCCGGGATATTCGACCGATTCGACGCGCTTGTAGCCGCGTTCGACGAGCCACTCCAGCCATTCGCTGACGTTGACGACTTCCCCGACGGTGAGCGTACGGCCCGCGTTCGCCAGGTCCGTTCGCGGTGGCACCGGTTGAATGAGTGCCGCCATCGGCGCGAGCAAAATGGGCCGCGTGGCCGCGTCCGAAGTGGCGAGCAAATCCTGAAGTACCCGCAACCGTGTGACGGTTTCCGGGGCGAGTCGGCCCTGATGCGTCGGTGCGGGCCACGTTTCCCACGCGGGAAAGATCGTCGGTCGCACGCCGGTGAAACTCGCAAGATCTTCCGCCCACGGGCCGACATCCGTCGGGTTCGCCACGACCACCAGTAGCGCCG
>Ga0105047_10015006_pt1 | contig 12239 bp, 13 predicted proteins | sample MAT04_FD_78384 | JGI IMG/M metagenome (GOLD analysis project Ga0105047, IMG submission 78384) | Freshwater microbial communities from Lake Fryxell liftoff mats and glacier meltwater in Antarctica - MAT-04 (megahit assembly) | ecosystem: Environmental > Aquatic > Freshwater > Ice > Liftoff... | reverse complement strand
GCTGAGCAGGACGACGCTTCCCGCCTGAGTGGTCGCGGCGAGCGCGTCGTCGAGCGCACCCAGCAGGGCCCCCCTCTCCAGGAGCTCCGTCATGCGGTGACCGCACGCCGAGGCCGGGCGAGGGAGGAACCCCCGCGGGACTCAGCCTGCGCGGCACCGGAGACAGTCGGAGGTCACAAGCCGGCACCGGTCGGTGTCTCCACGGCGAGGACGTGATCCATCGACGACGAAGGAGCGGACATGACCACCGAGGCCCGCATCCCCCCGACCGAGATCACCGGCGCCTACGGAGCGGTCGTGAAGCTCGCAGCCCGCAAGATGATGGGCCACGTGCCCGACTCGGTGGGCGTGCTGTGGCACAACAAGGCGGTCATGAAGGACGCCATGGGCATCGGCCGCAAGATCGAGGGCTGGCGTGAGCTCGACCGGTACCTCGCGTCGCACGCTGCCATGGCATCGGCCGCACAGCCGCGCGTGGAGGGCGGTGGCCAGGTCGCGCAGGGTCTCGAAGGCCGCGCGCACGTCTTGGGCGGAGTAGGGGTCGTCGTAGTACAGCTCACCGTCAAGGACGACCAGGACGTCGTCGTCGTCGCGCCGCAGCTCGGCCTGCCAGAAGGCGCTGCCCGAGCCGAACCGTACCGTGACCTGCTCACCGTCGTCGTTGACCTCGACTCTGAGGCCCGCAAGAAGGCGGCGCGGTGGATCGAGGCCAAGAGGCTCGCGCACTGGCAGGCCGACTCGCCTACGACACCGGCACGACGCTGGTGGACCGGCTGACCCAGGGGCCTGCGCGGCCTGGCCGACGAGCTCAGCTCGCGTGTCGCCGCGAAGTCAGCTCGCTGACCATCTCGCAGATCTCCTGACTGGGCCGCACGCCGAGCTCGTTCGCCAGGGTGGCCCGGCAGGACTCGTAAGCGTGATACGCGTCCGCGCGGTTCCCTGCCGCCAGGTGCACCCGGATCACCGCGCGGTGTGCGCTCTCGCGCAGCGAGTCCGCCCGCAGGGCGACCAAGGCAGCTTCGAGCGCGAGCCCGAACTGGCCGCGCTCGATGAGGGAAGCCGCGCGCTCCTCGAGCAGATTCAGGCGCAGCTGGCGCAGCCGCTCCCGGTCGACGACCAACCAGTCGTCGCACCACCCGATCAGCAGGTCGCCCTCCGAGATCGCCGCGTCGTGCCGGGCAGCGGGGTCGTCGCCGAGCTCCGAGCGCGCGGCGCGTTCGAACTCGGCCACGTCGACTTCGACGTCGTCGGCAAGCGCGAGCCACCCGCGATGGGAGACGACCAGCCCTGGTGTGGCGCACTGCAGCCGCCACACCGCGGTGCGCAGGTTCGCCATCGCGCGCACCTCCGGGTGGTCCGGCCAGAGCATGGCCGCTGCGGTCACGCGCTGCGTGCGTCCGCGCAGCGCGAGCCACGCGACGAGGTGCTCCACGGCGGCGGGGACAACGACGGGAGCGTCGGCGTCGGTCAGCTCGAATCCGCCAAACAGGTGCAGGTGTCGCGGCATCGTCCTCACCCGATTTCGTGATTAGGCACTCGTGGCGACCAGATGTGATGTGGGTCACATGTTCTCTGACCCACGCTCCTGCTGGCAAGGCCCCGGTGCCACTGGTTCACCACCTAGGGAGCAACGGCCGCTCACTCTGTGATGTCCGTCCCACCTGGCGGACGGGAGGACCCGTCAAGCCATGGAGGGGCGGGCCACGCCGCCGGCGGACTCGACGCCCACGGACAACCGCAACGACGGTGCACGCCGAGCAGGACATCGCAGCGTGAGCATGGGGTGGGCCCGAGGGTGAACCCCGTAGCTCTGGACAGCGCCCAGGTCCTCGATCAGATCTGGATGCTTGGTCGCCCCCGGGGATCGGGGGCCTTGACCTGATCAGCCCCCCACCCGGCGCACCGGCGCGCCGCCACCCCTATGCGAACGCGGCCCCTGCAGCTCCTCGCCAAGCAACCATCTGTCGACGTCGCCCAGGTCGGCCTCGCCGCCCATGACATGCTGCCCGGCCGCGCCGTTCCACCAGGACTGCTGGCGCAGCCTGTCGAGCTGACGTTCGTCCAGGTCCTTCGGCCACGGTGATCGCAGGAGCGCATAGTGACCGGTCTTCGAGCCGAGTGTCAGCGTGGGCTGTAGGGCGTTCCCCGAGCGTGGCGACGCCGGCAAGGCGGCCCCCGTCGCCGCGTCCTTCGGCGCCGTTGTGCGGGCCGCGAACATGGCCAACCACACCCCGCGCACGGCTGGTGGCACACTTGCTGAATGCCGCACTCCGACACCGATCACCTCGGGGTCGTGGTGGGCAAACAGGACGGCCCCCGGATCGTCGCGCTGGCCACGTCCGCCGTCTTCTCCGAGCCTTCGCTCCTGCGCACCTACTGGCACACGGATGCGGCGCACCTCGACAGCGGAATCCAGGCTCACCTCTATACCCGGCCGCAGGACGTACTGGTCGTCCAGGTGCCCGACGGGGCCCTCGATCCTGCCCATCGGATCGGCGACGCGCTCGACGCCAACGCAGCCGTCTGGCGCAGGCACGTCGGCATAGAGCTCGCTACTTCGGGAAGCAGGATCGTCCTCGTGACCGGCTCCCGACCACCGGTCGTGCGGTCGGCGGTGCCGTCGACGACGTGGGTCCACGGCACCCTCATCGACGCCGTCGCTGAGACGTGGGCCAGGGGGGTGGGAGCGGTGCTCGCCTTCGTGCTCAGCGAGGAGCTTCTGGACCGGCTCCCCCCGTCAGCGGCCGACCTGGGTCTGGCTCGTCGTGCGCGCGTCGTGTCGCAACTGATGGACAAGAACGTCGCGATGGGCATCCTGGCGGCAGGTGGGGTTGACTGCCCGCTGACCGTGGTCCATCCCGCCGTCGACGGATCGTCCGGCCTGCACCTGCCCGAGGGCCTGCGGTACGTGTTCAAGCCGGCTGGCGGCGCAGCCGGAGTTGGCGTGTTCACCGACGACGGTCGTGGAGCCGACATCGCAACACTGACCGGCCACATCGCAGAACTGCGCGCGGCCGGAGTGCTGCCTCGACGGTTCCAGGTCCAGGAGTTCCTCTCCGGCCCGGTACTCGGTGCCTCGATGTGGCTCGACGGCGCGGGTGGCTGCCGGGTGCTCGAGGTCCACCGCCAAGTGATCGACGGGTCGGGCCGCTTCCAGGGCGCGCGGTGGACGCGAACAGGTGAGGCGGCCCAGGTCGTGGCAGTCCGGGCGATCGGGGAGGCAATGTCGGTCGCGATCGGGGTGCCGCTGCTGGTGGGGATCGACCTCGTGGACGGCCGGGTGATCGAGGTGAACCCGCGGCTCACGGCCTCGGCCCCGATCGCGCACCTGCTGCGGCACGAGGGGGCGCTGGGGCAAGCCCTGCCCGGTGGCTCGATCGAGTCGATCGACCTCGACGTCCGGGTACCGATTGCGAGCGGGCGCCGCCTCTCGGCGGCGGTCGACCGCGTGCGACAGCAGCACGGCGTCCTCGCGCTACCGCAGGGGGTCAACCCCTACGGCAGCACGAGGGTCGCGTTCGTCAACGACGACGAGGCGGGATCGGCCCGCTCCGCCTTCGTGCGCCTGGTGGCCGGCTGACCGTCACGCGGCCGGGAACGGCATTCGCCAGTTCACGTTGATGTCCCTCGGGTACCCCGCCTCGACGGCCCAGCCCGCGGCCGGGTTGACCCGGATGTAGCGCGTGTCCTTGAAGAAGTACACCCGCTCATTCGGCTCGCCCCAGGCGGCGCTCTCCACGCCGGCCGCGAAGTCCGCCGGGAAGCCGGGCCAGTTGCCGGCGATCGGCTTCGGGTACCCGGCGTCGACGTTCCAGCCATTGTTCGGGTCGACCCGGATGTACTGCGAACCCTTGAAGAAGTAGATCTTCTGATTGGTCGGCGTGTATACCGCGGCGTCGACGCCGGTCGCGAAGTCGGCCGGAAAGCCGGGCCAGTTGCCGGCAATCGCCTTCGGGTAGCCCGCCTCGACGGCCCAGCCGGCGGCCGGGTCGACCCGGACGTACTGGCTGCCCTTGAAGAAGTACACCCGCGAGTTCGGCTGACCCCACACGGCGGCGTCGACACCCGCGGCGAAGTCGGCCGGGAAGCCGGGCCAGTTGCCGGCGATCTTCTTCGGGTACTCGGCGTCCAGGTCGAATCCGGTGTAGCGCACGTAGTACGCGCCCTGGAACATGTACAACTTGCCGTTGGTGTACGTGTGCACGCCCGCGTCGATCGTGTCCAGGAACGCCTCCCACCCGATGTGGGGTGGGGTGAACGCGCAGAGGCTGGTCAGGGTGTTGTTCTTCATGAGGCAGTTGACCGGCGTCGTGGCGCAGTTGTCGCAGTTGCCGTTGACCTCGGTGAAGAACCGGCCGTGGGAGCTCGTGCAGACGCAGTTTGACGAGGCGTACTCGTCCGGGGCACCGAAGATGTGCCCGGTCTCGTGCGCAAAGATGCTGTCGAGCGAGGTCCACGAGTCGAACGCGCCCGAGGTCCGCCGCATCACCACCTTGGGCCAGCCGCTGTTGGCGTAGGCGAACCAGGCCGTCGGCATCTTGGTGAAGAAGGCCACGTAGCCGAACTGCGCCGCGACCGCGCCCTGGAAGAAATCCGTCAGCTGGGCCACACCTGCGGAGCCGACGGGGAACCCCAGCGCCGTCAAGGCCGGGTCGCGCCACTTGTCCTCGGCATCCCAGCCGAGACCGACGGGCTTGGGGTAGTCGGGGTCGACGTTCCAGCCGTTGTTCGGGTCGACCCGGATGTACTGGTCTCCCTTGAAGAAGTAGATCTTGTCCGTCGTCCCGCTCCACAGAGCGGCGTCCACGCCCGCGGCGAAGTCGGCCGGGAAGCCGGGCCAGTTGCCGGCGATCGGCTTCGGGTACCCGGCGTCGACGTTCCAGCCGTTGTTCGGGTCGACCCGGATGTACTCCGAGCCTTTGAAGAAGTAGATCTTGGAGGTCGTCCCGCTCCACAAGGCGGCGTTGATCCCGGTGGCGAAGTTTGCGGGGAAACCGGGCCAGTTGCCGGCGATCGGCTTGGGGTAGCCCGGGTCGGCCTGCCAGCCATTGTTCGGGTCGACCCGGATGTACTCCGAGCCACGGAAGAAGTAGATCTTGTTCGTCGTCCCGCTCCACAGGGCGTCGTCGATCGACCGATAGAACGGCTCGCTCAGGCCCGGCCAGTTGGCGCCCTCCCAGGGTACGAACGTTGGGAGCGTGACGCTCAGCGTGGAGTACACCCCAGTGAGGTTGGCGCGGGGCTCGTTGCTCGCGAGTCCGGTGATGGCCTCCTGCACCTCGGCGAGGATGTGCGCCTTCTCGTCGTCGTTGATCTCGAAGGCTGGACCGTCCACGTAGACAATGCCAACCGAGATCCGGTTGATCATGCGCTCGTTGCTCATGGCTCAGTCCTCCGGGGGCGTGCACGGTGCGGAGAGGAGTAGCTGTTCCTCGGGGGTCTCTCCGGGCACCCGGCGACGCTTGGCCTCGCGGTACTTGGGGTTCGCGCGGATCGCGAGGGCACGCACGAAGAGGGCGTCCTGCTCGTCGATCTCACTGAGCCGGTCGCCGACGTTCTCGTCGAGCGGCAGGACCTTCAGCCCGCTGTACTTGCGCAGCGCGGACTCCTGATTCTCGTTGGCGATCTCGACCACGAGAAGGCCGCCGCCGCTGTCGTGCCGCACCTTGACCCCCGCCGACGAGAGAGCGCTCAGCAGGCGCTTGCGCTCGACGCCGCTTGTCAGACGGCCTGCACTTCGGGGACTTTGTCCCGGCACCACCAGGACCCGCAGTGTCTCCTCATCCATGTCGCTTCCTCCTTCGGGCGGTCGGGAAGTGCCGGATGGCAACGGTCGGTCACCTCACGTCGTTCCCACCAGCACCGAACTACCCGTCAAGTCATAGTGCGGCCGCGTCTCGGCCGCGTCTCGGCCGCGTCTCGGCCGGCGTCTCGGCCTACATCCCGGCTCGCGCGTTAGGGCTCCGGCGCCGGCTCAACTGGTGACGTGGGAGTGGTCCGGGACGTCGCCGCGTCCGCCGGGCGGGCCGTGAGGGTGACGGTGGAGGCCAGTTCGACTCGCTTCCCCGCGGCAGGCTTCTGACCGGTGACGACCCATTCGGCGACGCCGACCTCGCTGTTGCCGACCTCGGAGGGGATCCACCGCCACGCAAGACCTGCGGCGATGACCACCGCCTCGGCATTGTCGTCGTTCATGCCGACCACATCAGGAACGACCACCGTCGTGTCCTCCTCGCCCCCGCACGCGCCCAGGGTCGCAAGGACGACCGACGCCAGGATCGCCAGCAAGCTGAACCGGTTCATGATCATCGTCCTCACTCCGAGCCCTCGTCTGGTCCGCACGCACGACTGCCCCGAGGGGTACGCGCACAGGAAGGTCGTCGTCCGGCAACGGCTACGTGGCCGTACCGTCCCGGGGCCGCAGCAGACGACCGCGGACGGCTCGCTGGGGGCGCCGTTCCAGCGACCATGTGGTAGTTATCCACAAGCGAAGCCTAGCCGCGGCCTGAGCCGACCACCTGTCGGCGGGCTACCTCGTCGCGCTGGCCGGCCGGGTGGCCGGCGAGGTCGGCGCCCTGGAGCGCCGGGCCGGCGCGTCCGGCACGCGCCTGCCGACACTGACCATCGTCACGCAGATCGGCTTCCGGTCAGCCGCCGACCGGGCGGCCACGGCACAGGGCATGAGCGCCTGGTTCCTGCCCACCGAGATGGAGGAGCGCGAGAGCGGCTCCCTGCACTTCACCATGGGCCCCGAGATGGGCTCGGACGGCCAGGTCACCGACTGGGACCCGCCGCGCCGCATCGTCTTCGAGGAGGACTGGGCCGACCTCATGGGCAAGGACCCGATGCGCCCAGCCCGTTGACCTCGGAGTTCGTCCTCGAGGCGCTGTCCGGCGGCACCTGCGTCGTGCGCGTCACCAGCAGCGGCTTCGGGACCGGCGCCGCCTGGGAGTCCGATTTCTGGGACGACATGGGCCCCCAGTGGATGCCGTTCTTCGACAACCTGCGCCTCTACCCGGCGCACTTCCCCGGCCAGGAGGCCTCGCAGCACCTGGCTGCAGGGGCTGGTCGTCAGGGCCTGATCCTCTGCGCGGAACCGGCTCCGCGGCCGGGCCCGCGCCGGGGTCGTGGCGGCGCCGCACCTGTGCGCACGTGCTCGGGGTTACCTGCGAGATCCATCGTCGGTGAAGCCGGTCGTCCCGTCCGGGCCTGACCGCGTGCAGCCTGTGCGCGGGTGAGACGCTGAACGGCCGGGACGCGCTCGCGGGCGGCGCGGTGATCAGGTGGACGTTGCGGCGAGTACTTCGTCATGTGCCGCGTCGTGCTCGGTGGTACGCCAGGGGCGCAGGTCGAGGCGTCGCAGCAGCTGGGCGTTGAGTGCGACGACGACGGTGGACAGGGACATCAGCAGTGCGCCGACGGACATCGGCATGACGAACCCGATGGGCGCCAGGACGCCGGCAGCGAGGGGCACGGCAAGCACGTTGTACCCGGCCGCCCACCCCAGGTTCTGGCGCATCTTGCGGTAGGCCGCGCGGGACAGGTCGATCACCGAGAGCACCGCGCGGGGGTCGGACCCGGCGAGGATGACCCCGGCCGAGGCGATCGCCACGTCGGTGCCGCCCCCGATGGCGATGCCGACGTCGGCCTGGGCCAGGGCTGGGGCGTCGTTCACGCCGTCGCCCACCATCGCGACCTTCTTGCCCTCCTGCTGGAGCTCGGCGATCTTGGCTGACTTGTCCTCGGGGCGCACGCCCGCGAACCAGCGGTCGATGCCCAGCTCGTCCGCGACGGTTCGAGCGACCGCTTCGGCGTCGCCGGTGATCATCACGACGGCGAGCCCGCGCGCATGCAGCGCGTCGACGGCGTGGCGCGACTCCTTGCGCACCTCGTCGGCCAGCCCGATCGCTCCGACGACCTCGCCGTCGCGAACCACGTGCAGCACGATCGACCCGTTCGCTGCCCACTCCTCGGTCAGGGGCATCGGCCGGTGCCCCTGCTGCTCGAGCAGGCGCGGGCCACCGACGCGGACCTCGGCCCCGTCGACCGTTGCGGTGACGCCGACGGCCGGGGACGAGGTGAACCCGCTCGCGGTGAGGCGAGCAAGGTCGCGCTCCTGGGCGGCGCGGATGATCGCCCGGGCGAGCGGGTGCTCGCTGTCGGCCTCCGCGGCCGCCGCGAGGCCCAGGACGGAGTCCTCGTCCAGGCTCGCCGCACCCTGGACGGCGATGACGGCCGGCTCGCCCTTGGTGAGAGTCCCGGTCTTGTCGAAGACCACGGCGTTGACGCCCCGCATGCTCTCCAGCGCCATCCGGTCCTTGATCAGCACACCTGCGGCCGCCGCGCGGCCGGTCGAGATGGACACGACCAGCGGGATCGCCAGGCCCAGAGCGTGCGGGCAGGCGATGACCAGGACGCTGATCGTGCGGATGACGGCGGCCTCGGGGGTCCCGGTCAGGGACCACACGACGGCGGTGAGGGCAGCCGCGCCCAGGGCGAACCAGAAGAGCCACCCGGCGGCGGTGTCGGCGAGCCGCTGGGCGCGGGAGGTGGAGCTCTGAGCCTCGGTCACCAGCCGCTGGATCCCGGCCAGCGCCGTGTCGTCACCGATCGCCGTGACCTCGACGCGCAGGCCAGAGTCGGTGGCCACCGTCCCGGCGGTGACCGGGTCGCCCGTGGCACGCGCGACCGTGCGTGACTCGCCGGTCACCATCGACTCGTCCATCTCGGCGCGGCCGTCGACCACGCGCCCGTCGGCCGGGACGCTGCCGCCCGGGCGCACCACGACGACGTCGCCCACCACCAGCTCGGACGGGTGGACCGTGACGGTCCCCGACCCGTCAACCCGCTCGGCCTCGTCCGGCAGCAGCGCCGCGAGGGAGTCCAGTGCAGAGCTGGTCTGGGCCAAGGAGCGCATCTCGATCCAGTGCCCGAGCAGCATGATCACGATGAGCAGCGCCAGCTCCCACCAGAACTCGAGCTGGTGGCTCAGCAGGCCGAGGCTCGCACCGAGCGAGGCGCCCGCAGCGACCGTGATCGCCAGACCGATGAGGAGCATCATCCCTGGCTGCCGTGCCCTGATCTCGGCGACGGCCCCGGTGAGGAACGGCCGTCCGCCCCACAGGTACATCCCGATCCCGAGCACGGGTGAGACCCACGCCACCCACGCCCCTGACGGCAGGGAGTAGCCCACGATCTCGGCGAACATGGGCGAGAAACCCGCCACCGGCACCGCCACGACGAGCATCACCCAGAACAAGCGCCGGAACTGCGCCACGTGCCCGCCGTGCCCGCTGGCCTTCGCGCGCGCGTGGTCGTCGTGGTGCTCGTGCGCCAAGACGCTCGTCGGATCCTTCGTGGCCATGGCTGCTCCTCCAGGGTCGAACCGGGCATACCCCCATGGGGTATCTGTCTCCACCACAACGCATCGCCTCGCCTGGCATTCCCGCTGAGGCGGCCGCGCGGAGGCAGACGGAAGAGAGACGCGCTGCTCGTCTCAGGCGAAGAGGGCGGTGCGGACGTGGCCAGGTTGACAGCGGTGAGGAACGTTGGCGAGCCCGCGATGCCGACCTGTCGACCGCGACCGCACCTCGTGCCCATAGCCGGTGCCTCGGGACCGAGTCCCGTTTCCGTCACGGACGATGGCCTGGGTCAGGTGAGCGACCACTGGGAAGCGAGCAGTCGACCGCAGGGCCATGCATGTCGCGGGCGTGACCCTCTGCGGTCGCGGTCCCGGCGAGCCGCGTGGGACGCCAACCCGGCGCTCGGTGGTCAGCTGGGTCGGTTCGGCCTGATGTGCCGTGCCGGCAGGTGGACCCTGACTGGGGTCGAGCAACGGAACGAGTGCGGGGTCGTCGTCATGCGCCCCCAACCTCGTTGCGTGCGAGCTCTGGAGGAAGGAGCCCGAGCCCGAGCCCGAGCCCGAGCCCGAGCCCGAGCTAGAGTCGCTTCGCCCGGCCGGGACGGACCAACCCGGGGGACGCCCCGGGTAGCGCTGGTGCGGCAGGTGCGGCAGGTGCGGGGGAGCGGAGATTGCCGTGAGTCGTGGGGTTGTGCGGGCCGGGATGGCTGCGGTGCTGTTCGGTGCCTCGACACCGTTCGCCGCGCAGCTCGCCCGTGAGATGAATGCGTTCACCCTTGCTGGGCTCCTGTACCTGGGCGCAGCGTTGGGAGCTGCGCCGGTCGCCCTCCGGCGTCGGCCCGCACCGGCGTCGCTGCGCCGCGGCGCGGGCAGGCTCGCCACCGCTGTCGTTCTCGGCGGCGCGGTCGGTCCGGTGTTCCTCGCCCTCGGTCTGCAACGGACCCGGGCCGCCGACGCCTCCCTGCTGCTCAACCTCGAGCTGGCCTTCACCGTCCTGCTCGCAGCAACCATCTTCAGGGAGCACATCGGCCCCCGGGTGTGGCTTGGCGCCGCCATGGTGACCGCTGCCGGGATCGTCCTGGTCGGCCCGGGCGCCGGCGTCGACCTGCGGCTGGGCGCGGTCCTCGTCGCAGCAGCGTGCCTGTGCTGGGCGGTCGACAACAGTGTCACCGCGGCCCTGGACGAACTGGCTCCGGCGCACATCACACTGATCAAGGGCGTGGTCGCCGGGGCCGCGAACACCATGATCGGGCTGAGCCTGGCTCCCGCGCCGACCTGGGCCGCTGCCGGCTCGGCCGTGGCGGTCGGCGTCCTGGGCTATGGCGTCTCGATCACCCTGTGGGTCGCCGGTGCACGAGATCTCGGGGCGGCCCGCGCGCAGGTGGTGTTCGCCACGGCACCGTTCGTCGGGGTCGTGCTCGCCTGGACCCTCTTCGCCGAGCCCGTAGCGACCGCGACACTCGTTGCTCTGCTGGTCGCGGCGGGCGGCGTCGCGCTCGTCTCGCGCTCCGGTCACCTGCACGAGCACGCCCACGCCTCGGTCGACCACGATCACGAGCACCGTCACGACGAAGGGCACCACGACCACGACCACCCGGGCGGAGAGGCACCGCCGTGGTTCCGCGGGCGTCACCAGCATCCGCACCACCACGACGAGCTCGAGCACAACCACCCCCATGTGCCCGACGTGCACCACCGGCACATCCACTGACGCATCTCGTCCGTCGCGCCGGCCGCACAGGCCGACTCGGCCCAGGGGTTGAGTGCGGCAACTGAATCGCCAAAGCCATCGTGTCACTCGGCGGCGGGGCCTTCACCTTCTGCTGGCATCAACGTGCGCCACCCGGCTCTCGACGTAGTAGCGACTCGGTAGTGGGGCGGTCAGGAGGGGTGGTGCCCTGCGACCGGGTCGATGGGAACCGCCGTGGGTGGCTGAGCCACCAGCGCGCGGATCTCGGTCTCGCGGAAGCGGAGATGTCCACCGAGCGTCCGGACGGTGGAGAGCTTTCCAGCCTTGGCCCAGCGGGTGACGGTCTTCGGGTCGACACGGAAGAGCGCTGCCACCTCGCCCGGCTTCAGGAGCGCCTCGTTCCCGACCGTCTGTCCGGCGCTGAGCTGAGCGAGAGCGAGGCCGGCGACGCGGCGATCGGCGCCGGTCCGGTCAGTCATCGTCGCCACCGTCGTGGTGGTCGCCCTCGTGCGAGCCGTCGCCCGAGTCGATCCCGTGCTCGGACTGGTATCCGCTGGTGACCTCGGGCTCGTGGTTCGGCGTCGCACTCAGCGACGCGCCGGCCGACGGGCCCTCATCGCGGGTCCACGCCGTGGTCGTGCCGACGGTCATCACGCCGGCGCCGGCCACCACAAGAGGGGACGTGGTGGCGAGGACAGTGCGTGACTTCCAGCTCATCGGGGTCCCTCTCGGTCGGAGCACACTGCGGTGCGGCTCGACCACCGTCGGGGGCGCTGCACCATGGGCGCGGCAAGTTACGGTTAAGGCGTCGCTAAGACCGCTGATGCATCGCAACTGTCGTGGCCAGGGGCAGTTCGAGCATGAGGGCCGTTCCACACCCGCCGGGCCGCAGACGATGCCCGCTGGCGGCGCGTTGACGTCCGACCGTTTGCCGCGTTGAGGGCGGCTACGCTCGCCCGCTGTCGGCTCGGCAGCACTGCGCTCTGCGCGCGGCCGCCTACCTGATCGAGGAAGACGAGCCGGCCCGTGAGCTGCGCCTGGGGTTCGACACGGTGGTGCGGCTGCTCGTGGTGGTCGTCCTGACCTTCGACGACGCCACCGAGCTGGTGCCCGAAAGGGTCCATGGTCATCGTCGCCGAGGCATCGCCCACGATCGTCGGGGACAGCTTTCACCTCGGCCCCTGCGGC
>Ga0105047_10015005_pt1 | contig 12240 bp, 11 predicted proteins | sample MAT04_FD_78384 | JGI IMG/M metagenome (GOLD analysis project Ga0105047, IMG submission 78384) | Freshwater microbial communities from Lake Fryxell liftoff mats and glacier meltwater in Antarctica - MAT-04 (megahit assembly) | ecosystem: Environmental > Aquatic > Freshwater > Ice > Liftoff... | reverse complement strand
TCCACCCACACCAGCTTCGTCTTGCCCGGGCGCAGCGCGGCCTGCACGGCGGCCGGGTCGGCCATGTCGACGAGCTCGATGTCCAGGCCCCAGCCGACGGCAAACGTTATCAGCCAGTTGCGCAGGCTCCAGTACATGACCTTGGGCGCCAGCACATGGTCGCCAGGCTGCAGCGCCTGGAACACCGCCGTGGCCGCGGCCATGCCGCTGGCGAACAGCAGCGTCTGATGCCCGCCTTCCAGGGCGTTGATCACGGCTTCGGCCTGATCGAAGGCCGGGTTGTCGGCGCGCGCGTAGACGCGGCCGCTGCGGTACTGGTTGTCGGGGTCGCGCAGGTAGGTGCTGCTGACGTGGATGGGCGGCGTGATCGCGCGCGTCTCGGCGTCGATCCAGCCCAGGGCCTGGGCGGTGATGCTCTCGGGGGACCAGTGTTTCATGGCCGGAATCGTAGCCGGCCGGGCAGGCTCAATTGCAGTTCAGCGCAACTCAGCGCAACTCAGCGCTGATAGGCGCCTGGCGTCCAGCTCGTCACCGGCTGCAGCAAGCGCGTGCCCACGGGCCACTCGAATTCGGCCTTGGGGCCGAGGTCTCGCCCGTTGATGCGGCCGGGGTCTACGCCGCTGCCACGCCACATCGCGCCGGGTGGCAGTTCCAGGCCATTGGTCCAGATGTCGCGCAGCATGCCGCGCGAGGCGTGGCGGTTGCCGGCGAATTCGCCCGTTCCCGGCAGCCAGAACACGCCTGGCCCCACCAGCAGGTTGTTCACCGCGAAGACCCGGGTGTCGGGGCCCACCCGGTCGTCGAACACGCGCATGAACCAGGCCGGCAGCCAGCCGTAGTGCAAGAAGGTGTTGTGCGCCACATAGAGCTCGTTGCGCTCCCACACGCGGCCCTCGGTGCCGTAAACCAGCAACACCGGGTTCTGGCTGTCGACGCCCTGGCCGATGACGTTGCCGATGACGGTGGCCAGGCCGCCTGCGGCGAGCTCGATTTCGTACGACGCCCCGCCGCGCACGCCGTCGTGGATGAAGTTGTAGGCGATGACGGCCTCGCGAGCGCGGCTGCGGATGAGGTGGCCCTCGAAGCCCTGCTGGAAGCGGCTGCCGGTGATGCTGAGCTTGCCGATGCGACCCACGTTCAGCAGGTGGTGCAGGCCGCCCACGACCTTGGGCGCCTGGCCGAAGACGCTGTTCTCGATCAGCAGTTCGGCCTTGTCGTCGTTGGTGGCCAAGAGGCCGTGTTCGTTGTCCAGGAACACCGTCTTGCGCAGCGTCAGCTTGCCGCCTTCCTGGCGCACGCCCGCGCCGCTGCCGTCCTTGCTTCGCGCGCCGCGGAACTCGATGCCTTCGATCAGCACTTCGCCGCCGCGCACCGTCCACAACGCCTTGGCCTGGCCGGGCTTGTCTTCAGCCAGCACCACCACCTTGCCGCTGCCGCGCAGGGTGAGGCGGCGGTTCTCGATGCTGAGCGTGCCGCGGTAGTCACCCGGCGTGAGTTCGATGGTGTCGCCATCGGCCGCCTGCGCCACGGCCGCGGCCAGCGCCATGGGCAGGCCGGCCGGCCCCACCACCCACGAGCTTGCGGCCTGCGCGCAGCCCGCTGCCAGCCCGGCTGCGGCCGCCACCACCCACGCGCGCAGCCACGGCCCGCCTTTGCCCAGATGCCCCACCATCATGCGTTTCTATCTGTTAACTTGCCGCGAGTATGGGCCCGGGCGTGGCGCAGCGACCCCTGCGCGCTGGCCCCTCGGCTGCGGGGAGCGCGGGCTCAAATCGGCACTTCCAGCCGCAGTTCACGCCAGCGCAGCCACACCGCCTTCGGGCCGATGCGGTCGACCGTGACGCCCGGCGCGGCGGTGTCGCCTTCGCGCATGACCTGGCCGTTGACGATGACGAAGCGGCTGAGCGAGCTCTCCGACCACACCGAGCCGCCCATGTTCAGCGGTGGCAGTTCGCGGCGCTGCTCGGCGTTGAGGTCTGCCAGCCGCACGGCACGGGGCGCTGGCGTGGCCGCCGAAGGCAAGGCCGCCGCAGCAGGCGCCGGCGTGGCCGCGGCCGTGGGTGTGGTCGCAGGTGCGGGTGCAGGTGCGGGTGTGGGTGCAGGCGAAGGCGAAGGCGAAGGCGGCGCCGACACCACCACCGGCAACGGCGCCGGGCTGGCTGCCACGGCGGGTGCAGGCGTCGCGGCCACCACCGCCGCCGGTGGTGGTGATGCAGGCGCTGCAGGCGCGCGCCAGAACCAGGCCGCCAAAGCCACCAGCGCCAGCCCCGTCAAGCCGGCCGGCAGCAGCCAGCGCCAGGGCGGCGCATCGCGCTGCGTGGGCAGGGCCGCCAGGGCCGACGGTTGCGCGTTCAACCCTGGAATCTGGCCGCGTTCGCGTTCGGCCTGTGAACGACGCAAAGCTTCGAGGATGTAGGACATGGCGGTCTCAGAGGCTGAGAGTTTTTCGAGCGTGACCGAGCAGCGCGTCAAAAAGCGTCCGATCTAGGCGCAAAGCACAGCCATAGCTCGGGCTATGGCGCGCATTTGCAACGACGAGCGGGCGTCCTTTGGCGTGATGAGTGGGCATGATCGAAAGACTCTCAGCCTCTCAGCTTCCGGCAGGCAGGCGCGGCTCGTCGACACCCGCAGCGCGGTTCAGCCGCATCACGGTCATGGCGCCGGCGCGGCCGTCGGGCGGCAAGCCTTGGGTGATCTGAAAGCCGCGCACACGTTCGGCCAGCGGCGGGCCGGCGGCAAAACCTGCGGCGGTGAGGCCTTGCTCCAGCCAGGCGCGCGCTGCGGGGTCGCTGCCCCCGTCGGGCGTGTCGTCCCAGCCCGGGGGCAGGCGCCAGAAGCTCGCAAAGTCGCCTCGCCAGGCACTGGCCAGCATCGACAACGGCAACACGAAACGCTGGCTGCCGGCCTGCAGCGTGGCATGCTGGTCGTCCAGCGCCACCAGCAACGCGAACACCGTGCTGTTGCCCTGTCGCAAGCCCACCACCCCCGGCCGCGCCAGCTGGCGCACCACCGTCAGACCGCCGGCCGCGTTGCGGTAGCAGGCCAGCCGTGCCTGCACCACGGCAGCGCAAGGCTCGCCTTCGCCGATGGCGACATTCCAGCGCAGCGCCAGTTCACGCCAGGCCGTGGCCGGGTTCTCGTGCGCTGCTGCCAGCAGCGGCGCCAGATCTGACTGGACGTCCAACGGTGGCGCCGGAGCGGCTGATGCGGCAGCGGCGGCAGGCGCTGACGCCCGCGCTGACAAGCCTGCCGAGCCCGCTGACGAATTCGACGCAGCCGCCGGCTGGCCCGTCACGGCAGCCACCAAAGGCGTGGGTGCGGCAGCCGGGCGCAGCACGGCCCACAGCAGCACCAGCGCGGCCACGATCGTGACTGACGCCACTGTGGCCCATGACGCCACCGACCCCAAAGACCCCGCCGACGCCAGCGCTGGCCAACGACCGCCCCCGCGCCCGCCGGTCCCAGCCATGCCAGACCGCGCCGGCACGCTGCCGCCGAACACCTCGCGCGCGGCCTGCTGCACGGTGCTGCGCTCGGCGCGGTGCTGGCCTTGCGCATAGGCGCCCAGCAGCGCGCGGTCGGCCAGCAGGTTGATGCGGCGCGGCACACCACGGCTCAGCGCATGGATGCGCGCCAGCGCCGAAGCGCTGAAGGGCAGCGGCGCGCTCGGCCCGGCCACTGCCAGGCGGTGCTGGATGTACTGCTGCGTCTCGGTGAAGCTCAGCGCACCGAGGTGGTAGCGCGCGACGATGCGCTGTGCCAGCTGCTCCAGATCGGGCCGGGCCACCATCTCGCGCAGTTCGGGCTGGCCGATGAGGATGATCTGCAGCAGCTTGCGCTCGGCTGTTTCCAGATTGGTCAGCAGGCGCAGCTGTTCCAGCACCTCGGCGCTGAGGCTCTGAGCCTCGTCGATGACCAGCACCGCCTGCCGGCCCTGGGCGTGTTCAGCCAGCAAAAACGAATTCAGCGCGTCGACATGGGCCTTCACGCTTTCGGCCTGCACGGGCAGCGCGATGCCGAATTCGCCGCACACCGTCTGCAGCAGTTCGGCCACGCTGAGCTTGGGGTTGAAGATGTAGGCCACGCGGCAATGGGCGGGCACCTGCTCCAGGAAGCAGCGGCAAACCGTGGTCTTGCCCGCGCCCACTTCGCCGGTGAGCAGCACGAAACCGCCCCCGCCACCCAGGCCGTAGAGCAGATGCGCCAGTGCTTCGCGATGCTGTTCGCTCATGAACAGGAAACGCGGGTCGGGCGAGATCGAGAACGGCTCCTTGCTGAGGCCGAAGAACGACGCGTACATGGGTTGAGGATAGCTGCCGCCCGCGAGTCCCGATGCCGACCGCAGTGCCGACCGCAGTGCCGACCGCAACGCCGGGGCGACCCCGGCTGCGCGGTCTCAGCTTGCCGGCCCGCCCGTCCCGGCCGGAGACGACGCGGGCGACGCGGACGGCGCGGGTGCGGGCAGCGACTGCAAAAACTCGGTGAAGGCGCGACGGTAGATCTCGGGCGCCTGGCTGTGCAGCCGGCTGTGAGAGCCGCCTGGAAATTCCACCCAGCGCACGCCCGGCGGCGCGGCGTCGCGCAGACGCCGGCCGAGTTCGACGCGCACGGTCGTGTCGGCGCTGCCGTGCAGCATCAATATCGGCGCGTCGACGCGGCCGATGCGCGACAGCGAATCGAACTGCAGCGTCGTCAGGTTGCCGGCAACGCGGCCCCAGAAGCCAGCCGCAGCAGCCACTTCGGGCAGGCTCGTGAAGGTCGATTCGAGCACCAGGGCGGCGTAGTCGCGCCCGCCGTGCAGGCCGCTGGCCAGCGTCACCGCCACCGCGCCGCCCATCGAATGGCCGTAGATCAGGCGGCGCTGCGGAACCGGCTGGCGCCGCTGCATTTCGGCCCAGGCCACCGCTGCGTCGGCCGTGATGCTGGCTTCCGACGGCACGATGGCAGCGCTGTCGCCCCAGCCGCGGTAGTCCACCGCCAGCACCGCGAAGCCGGCGTCACGCAGCGCGTCGATCTTCGGCAGGTTCTGGTAGAGGTTGCGAAAGGTGCCGTGAAGGTAGAGCAGCGTCGGAGCCGACGGGTCGGGGTGCGGCAGCCACCACAGCGCCAGGGCTTCGGTGCGCGCTTTCGTGCGCTCCCCGTCCGGGGTCTCGGCATGCGGCACTGCAGCCGCGCCGGCTTCCGGCGGCGCGTCCGCCGGCGGCACCTGCACCGTCCAGCGCTGGTCGCCCGGCCGGAAGCGAGCCTGTTCGGCGGCCGAGCCGGGCTCGAAGCCCGCGGGGCGGCCCGGCGACGGACGCAGCGCGGCCTGGCGCTGTTTCACGTCGAGCCAGGCGCAGCCGCCGAGGCCCAGCGCGACACACAAGGCCGGCACGAGAAGGGCTCGCCGACATCGGGGACGCAGCGGGAACAGCACAATCCGGGGCATGCGCGCATTCACTTCAAGGCAAGGGGCTCGCATTGTCGTGCTGACGCTGCTGGCAGCTGCGGCCCCGGCGTACGCCGGCGAACCCACTGCAGTCATCAACCCCGTCGAATACGCCGTTGCCAAGACCGGCGATGCGCCCGCGAACGCCCCAGCGGGCGAACCTGTCCGCGGCCCCGTCATGAACACTGTGAGCGAGGCGGACAGCGGTGCAGCAAGCGGCGCAGACAGCGCTGTCGACAGCGCTGTCGACAACGACGAGCCGAATCATTGGCGCATCGCCCTCTCGCCTTACACCCGCCACTGGCGCTACAACGCCGAACACCGACACGTCTGGGCCATCGCCATCGAACGCGTTCGCTCGGACGGCTGGCTCGCCGGCGCCTCGTTCTTCAAGAATTCGTTCGGGCAGCCCAGCAGCTATGTCTACATCGGCCGCAAGCACGAAGGCATGCTGGGCGTTGCGCCGCTGTTCGTGGCATGGACAGGCGGTCTGATGTACGGCTACACGGGCAAGTACCAGACCAAGGTGCCGCTGAACCTCGCCGGCTACTCGCCCGGCTTCCTGCTTTCGGCGGGCTGGCAGTTCGACCGCCGCATGTCGACGCAGCTCAACCTGCTGGGCGACGCAGGGGTGATGTGGCAGTTCAATTACGCCTGGCGCTGACCCTTTGCAGGTGATCAGGCCGTCAGCAAGTCCAGCAGCGTGCGCGCCACCACGCGCGTGGCGCCGTGCAGGTCGGTCAGCATCAGGTGTTCGTCGGCACGCTTGGCATTGCTCTCGAGCACGGTGCGCGGCCCGGCGCCGTAGATGACGGCCGGCACACCGGCCGCGCCGTACAGCCGCACGTCGGTGTAGAGCGGGCTGCCGCAGACGGGAAGGGTCTCGCCGAACACCGCCAGCCCGTGGCGCTGGATGGCGGCCACCAGCGGTGCGTTGCCGGGCAGCGGCTGCAGCGGGTGGGCCAGCAGCAGGCGCTTGACTTCCAACCGCATACCAGCGCTCTGCGCCACCGCGGCTTCGATGAGCGCACGCACCTCGGCTTCCACCGCTGCCGGGTCTTCTTCTGGAATCATGCGCCGGTCGAGTTTCAGCAGCACCTTGCCGGGCACCACGTTGGTGTTGCTGCCGCCTTCGATGCGCCCCACGTTCAGGTAGGGGTGGGTGATACCCGCCACCTTCGAGAGCCGCGCCTTCAGCACATCGTTGTGGGCATACAGCACCGTCAGCAGCTTCGTGGCCGCCTGCAGCGCATCCACACCCGTGTGCGGATAAGCCGCGTGCGAGGCCACGCCGTGCAGCGTCACTTCCATCTGCAGACAGCCGTTGTGCGCCGTCACCACCTGGTGACTGAAACCGGCGGCGATCAGCAGGTCGGGCCGCGTGAGGCCGTGCTTGAGCAGCCAACCGGGGCCGAGTTCGCCGCCGAATTCTTCGTCGTAGGTGAAATGAAGTTCCACCGCGCCCCGCAGCTGCGCCAGCGGCTGCCCGGCTGGTTCCTGCGGCACGCCCACCGCTTGCAGTGCAGCCAAGGCGCGCAGCGCGAAGGTGTAGGTCGCGAAGTCGCTCTTGCTCACGGCCGAGGCGCGGCCGTAGAGCTTGCCGTCCACCACCTCGCCGCTGTAGGGGCCGTGGGTCCAGCCTTCGCCGGGTGGCACTACGTCGCCGTGCGCATTGAGTGCGATGGTCGGGCCGCCGTCGCTGAAACGCTGGCGCACGATGAGGTTGGTCAGGCTCTGCAGGCCGCCCGCCTGCACCTCAGCGGCCGGCACGGGGTGGGCCTCCGCCTTCAAACCCATGGTGGCCAACAGCGCGGCGGTGCGCTCGGCGTGCGGTGCGTTGTCGCCGGGCGGGGTGTCGGTGGGCACCTGGACCAGGGCTTGCAGGAAGCGCACTTCTTCAGCGAAGTGCGCGGCAATCCAGGCGTCGAGTTGTTCGTAAGCCGTGCTCATGCCGCGGCCAGGCCTTCCAGCAGATGCATGAAGGCCAGGGCGCAGAGTTCGGCGTCGTCGGTGCTGATGGTTTCCAGCGGGTTGTGGCTGATGCCCGAGTTGCCGCCGCGCAGGAAGAGCATGGCCTGGGGCATGAGCTCGTGCAGCTTCATCGCGTCATGGCCTGCGCCGCTGGGCATGCAGTAGACCGGCAAGCCCAAGGCGGCCACGGCGGCTTCCCAGCGCGCCTGCCACGCCGGGTGGCTGGGTGCGGCGTTGGCGGCCAGCGTAGGAACGACGGTGGCACTGAGGCCGCGCGCTTCGCAGATGCGATGCAGTTCGGCCAGCACGTCGGCGCCCAGCGCATCGCGCGCGGCGTTGGTGGTGGCGCGCAGGTCCAGGCTGAAGTGGCAGGCGCCCGGCACGACGTTGATGGAGCCGCCGGGCACGTGCAACATGCCGACGGTTCCCACCACATCCGGCACCGCCGCCGCATGCTTTTCGACAAACAGCATCAGCTCGGCCACCGCGCAGGCCGCATCACGCCGGCGGCCCATGGGCGTGGTGCCGGCGTGGCTGGCATGGCCCGTCACGGTGCACAGATAACGCAGGCTGCCGTTGATGGAGGTCACCACACCCAGCGGCAAGTCCATCTCGTTCAACACCGGGCCCTGCTCGATGTGCACTTCGACAAAACCCAGGTACCGGGCCGGGTCGCGCTTCAGGGCGTGAATGTTCTGAAGCGTGCCGGGCAAGCCTGCGGCCTGCATGGCCTGTCGCATGGTCACACCGTCGGCATCCTGCTGGTCGAGCCAGGCGGGATCGAATTGACCGGTCAACGCGCCGCTGCCGAGGAAGGTGGCCTGGTAGCGCTGGCCCTCTTCTTCGGAAAAGCCCACCACCTCGATGGCGAAAGGCAGGCGGCGGCCGGCAGCATGCAACTCACGCACCAAGGCCATCGGCACCAGGATGCCCAAGCGGCCGTCGTATTTGCCGCCGTTGCGCACGGTGTCGAAGTGGCTGCCCGTCAGCAGGCGCGGCGCGTTCGGCGTGGCGGCTTCGTACACGCCCACGACATTGCCCACGGCGTCGATGTGCACGTGGTCGAAGCCGGCTTCCTGCATCCACAGCTGCAACTGCCGCGTCACGCCCAGGTGCGCTGCGGTGAGATAGGTGACGGTGAGCTGACCCGCCTCCTCGAAGCCGGGGTCGCTGTGCACCGCCAGCGCTTCGGCCAAGTCCCAGATGCGCTGACCGAGCCGCGGCGTGTGGCCGAAACGGTCGTTCAGGCGAATCTCGGCGATGCGGTGGATGTGGCGCAGACACTCCGCGAACTCGAAGTCGGGGAGGCCGGCCAGGCGGCGTTCGAAGGCCGCGATGATCTCGCCGCGGCTCAAGCCCGAACCACGCGGGCCACGCACGGCCAGGATGAAGGGCCAGCCGAACTTCGCCTGGTAGTCGGCGTTCAGGCGGTGCAGCTGCTTGAACTCTGCGGGCGTGCAGGCGGCGAGACCTGCGCGGCTCTGTTCATCCGTGCTTTCAGCCGTCAGCTCACCCGCCACCGCCGCCTTGCCGGCCAGTTCCGGATGGGCGCAGATCAGCGCCAGCTGCCTTTCACGCCCGGCCTGGCGCACGGCCAGCGCCAGGGCGCATTTCAGCGCTGCCAGCGTGCCGAAGCCGCCCGCAGGGCGCAACGCCCAGGCCGCCTCGGCCACCCACGGCGAATGTTCGTAGGTACCTTGCAGCAGCGCGACGAAGTCGTCGCGTGCGGCGTCGTTCAAGGTTGGCAAGGTGAGCGAGCTCGTTCCCAAGTTCATCCCCAAGTTCATCCCCAAGTTCGTTCCCAAGTTCACTCCCAAAGAAAAGCCGTGGCGGCATCGAAGGGATGGACGGTCTTCCAGTGCCGTGCGATGTCGATGCGGCGCGCCACCCAGACATGGGAATGCGCTTGCACATGGTCCAGGAAACGCTGCAGCGCGCGCATGCGCCCGGGCCGGCCGAGCAGGCGGCAGTGCATGCCGATGCTCATCATCGCCGGGCCGCCCTGGCCCAGGGCCGGGTCGCGCGCGCCCTCGGCATAGAGCACGTCGAAGGCATCGCGCAGGTACTGGAAGAACTCGTCGCCGTGGCTGTAACCCTGAGGCAGCGCAAAGCGCATGTCGTTGTTGTCCAGCGTGTAGGGCACGACAAGATGCGGCGCGTGTGCGCCGTCGCTTTTCTTCACCTGCAGCCAGAAAGGCAGGTCGTCGCCGTAGCAGTCGCTGTCGTACTCGAAGCCGCCCGCCTCCACCACCAGGCAGCGCGTGTGCGGGCTGTCGCGGCCGGTGTACCAGCCGGCGCAGGGCTGGCCTGTGATGTGCTCCACCGCAGCGCGTCCCAGCTGCAGATGTTCGCGCTCGGTGGCTTCATCGACCTGCTGGTAGTTCACCCAGCGCCAACCGTGGCAGGCGATCTCGTGGCCCAGTTCGACGAAGGCCGCAGCCACTTCGGGGCAGCGCTGCAAGGCCATGCCCACGCCGAAGATGGTGAGCGGCAGGCCACGACTTTCAAACTCACGCAACAAGCGCCACACGCCCACGCGGCTGCCGTATTCGTAGATGCTTTCCATGCTGAGATGGCGTGCCGCGTAGGCCGGCGGGTCGGCCATTTCGCTGAGGAACTGTTCGCTGCCGGCGTCGCCATGCAGCACGCTGTTTTCGCCACCTTCCTCGAAGTTCAGCACGAACTGCAGCGCCACGCGCGCACCACCGGGCCAGCACGGGTCTGGCGGACAACGGCCGTGGCCGCGCAGGTCGCGCGGGTAGCGAGAGCGGTCAGGGACAGGGGCAGAGGCAGGGGCGTTCATCGCAGGCTTGGCAACCTTCTTGCGTGGTGGTCGAGAATAGCTCGCACAGCGTTGACATCACACCCGCGCACACGCGCCGACACCTCACCAGCAAGCCATGGGCCACCTCAGCACCCACGTTCTCGACACCGCACACGGCTGCCCGGCCGCCGGCATGGCCGTCACGCTGCAGCGCGTGGATGCGGCGGGGCCCGTCACCCTGAAGCAGGTCACGCTGAATGCCGATGGCCGCGCCGATGGCCCGCTGCTGAATGCTGGCGAGATGGCCGTCGGCAACTACCGCCTGCTGTTCGCCGTGGCGCCCTACTTCCGTGAACGCGGTGTGGTGCTGCCCGAGCCGCCTTTCATCGATGGGGTGCAGATCGACTTCGGCATCGCCGACGCCAGCGCGGGCTACCACGTGCCGCTGCTCGTCAGCCCCTGGAGCCACAGCACCTACCGCGGGTCGTGATCTCGACAACTGATCCGGGCACCTGATCTCGACGCATGGATCTGAACTACCTGCTCGACTGGGCCAACCTGCTGCTGCGCTGGGCCCACGTCATCGTGGCCATTGCGTGGATAGGCTCTTCGTTCTATTTCGTCTTCCTCGACAGCAGCCTCACCGCACCCGAAGACCCGGTGTTGAAAGAAAAGGGCGTGGGCGGCGAACTCTGGGCCGTGCATGGCGGCGGGTTCTACAACCCGCAGAAGTACGGGGTGGCGCCCAAGACGCTGCCGGAAAACCTGCACTGGTTTTTCTGGGAGAGCTATTCCACCTGGCTGACGGGCTTTGCGCTCTTCACGGTGATGTACCTCTTCAACGCCAGCAACTTCCTGATGGACGCGCGGGTCTACGTGTGGCCGTCACCGCTGGCGGCCGTGGGCGCGTCGCTGGCTTTCCTGGCGCTGTTCTGGGTGTTCTACGACCGCATCTGCCGCTGGTTCGGCGAGAAGGACGGTGCCGTGGGTGGCGATGCGCTCGTCGGAGTGCTGGTGCTGCTCTACGTCATCGCCGCTTCGTGGCTGGCCTGCCAACTATTTGCCGGCCGCGCGGCCTTCATGCTGGTGGGCGCGATGCTGGCCACGGCGATGAGCGCGAACGTGTTTTTCTGGATCATCCCCGGCCAGCGCAAAGTCATCGCGCAGATGAAGGCCGGGCAGCCGGTGCAAGCCATCCACGGCCAGCGCGCCAAACAGCGCAGCGTGCACAACACCTACTTCACGCTGCCGGTGCTGGTGGCCATGCTCAGCAACCACTACGGCTGGCTCTACCAGGGCGCGCACAACTGGGCCGTGCTGGTGCTGCTGATGGCGGCCGGCGCGCTGATCCGCCACAGCTTCGTGGTGCGCCACAAGGCGCTGGTGCTGGGCCAGCGCGTGCCCTGGGAATACGCTGGCGGCGGCACCGCACTGCTGCTGGGCCTGGCAGTGGGGCTGGCGCCCAAGCCCGAAGCCCGTTCCCTGCCTGTGGCCGCTGGCGCGCCGCCCGTGACGCTGGCCGAAGTTCACGCCGTGGTGCAGGCGCGCTGCGCGGTGTGCCACAACGCGCAGGTGCAGCAGAAGAACGTGGCCCTGCACACGCCTGAACTGCTGCAGCAGCACGCGCAAGCCGTCTACCAGCAGACGGTGGTGCTGAAGCTGATGCCGATGAACAACTCGACCGCCATCACCGAAGAAGAGCGGGCGCTCATCAAGCGCTGGTTCGAGGGCGGGGCGAAGTAGGCCTTGCCCGCAGGCCCGCAGACCCCACAGAACGCACAAGACCCACAACACCGGAGACCCCGATGCCCACCGTCCACGTTCAACTCTTCAAGGGCCGCACGGCCGATCAGAAACGCGCTGCTGCAGTGGCCATCACCGAGGCGGTGGTGAAGACGCTGGGCGCCAACGCGGCCACGGTGGACGTGGTCTTCCACGACATCGAACGCCACGACTGGGCGACCGGCGGCGTGCTGTGGAGCGACCCGGCCGCTGCCCCGCCGAAGTCACCCTGAGGCTCCACAACACTTGATGCGCCGCCCGCGCGCGGGGGTTGAACCTCAGGGGGCGCGGCCGC
>Ga0105047_10015004_pt1 | contig 12242 bp, 3 predicted proteins | sample MAT04_FD_78384 | JGI IMG/M metagenome (GOLD analysis project Ga0105047, IMG submission 78384) | Freshwater microbial communities from Lake Fryxell liftoff mats and glacier meltwater in Antarctica - MAT-04 (megahit assembly) | ecosystem: Environmental > Aquatic > Freshwater > Ice > Liftoff... | reverse complement strand
CGACGCGCGTTTCACGCACCTCGTCCGCCAGGTGACGCAGGTCGGTGACCGGAATGTCGATAGCCAGCGACGGGACCACGACCTGCGCGAGCAGGTCACCGTCCAGTGCGAACAGCGTGCGCAACGACTCGTGGCGTGCGATGACGGTGTTGAACGCGTCGACCAGCCTTTCCCGGTCCAGCACGCCCTTCAAGCGCAGCGCAACTGGAAGTGTGTACGCGCTGCGATCGTCCACCAACTGTTCGAGAACCCAGAATCGCTGTTGGGCAAACGACATGGGCATGACCTGGACGTCGACGTGTCGGGCGGCCAGGTCATTCACCGTCACCAGTGCCACTGCACGCGAAATCATCCGGTGGCTCCGCGGCGGAATGGAGTGCGTGAAACAGGGGTCAACGCGAATGCCTCGTCGTCGTCATTGACCGGACCGGCGTCCAGGGCCGCATCGATCAGTGCGGCGAACTGCGCGACTGAGTCGCCCCGAATCAGCGCGTCAAGCGGCATCGTCACTCCCAGTTCCCGGCGCACGCGCCCCACGATGCGCATGGCGAGCAACGAATGCCCTCCAAGATCGAGGAATCCATCGCTCGCGCTCACGCGCTCAATTCGTAGCACTTCCGACCAGAGTGCGGCAACCGCGATTTCGGTTACAGTTTCGGGCGCGATATAGTTTCGCGGACCGCGTTCTGCGGCGGGCGGCTTCAGTGCCTTGCGATCAACCTTGCCATTGGGCGTCAATGGCAGGCGCTGCAAGCGCACAAATGACGATGGTACCATATAATCGGGCAGCGATTCGCCCAACCACTCGCGCCACGTTGCGACCTGTTCCAGCGTGAAGACTTCTGCAGACGCATGATGCACGAAGTCGCGCCACGGCTCGACGACGCCGCGCGCCCCCGCGACTTCCCGTTTCGGTGCAGGCGTTCTACGCGTGATGATCAGGTCGAAGCGGCCGTGCAGGCCCGAGTCCGGCTGCGCGAGTTCAACGGTATAGTCTTCGTGGAGGCCGATGAAATCTTCAGGATCGACAGTTCCATCGTCGGCGTCCACCAGCAGTTCACGGAGCTCGCGCACAGTCAACGTTGGTGGCAAATCGGCCATGAGCTGCAGCGCACGAACATCCTGCGCCAGCCGGCGGTCACGCAAATTCGGAACGCGGATTGCCACCGGCGACGATTGCAGCAGCATGCGGACGCTCGATACCGAATCCGCATGTGCGGTGCGGACTTCGGAGGCTGCAACGGGCGCATGGGCCCCATCGAGATGCAACACCACGTCATAGCGATACTTTGTCAGCTCGTTGACGGCCCGCCCGCGCTTCACGAGCGAGCGGGCGGTCGTGATGCGAGGCAGATGCAAGCGCAGCGATTCGAAAATCGCCGGGTCGACAACCAGCTCACCTTCCTGCCACAGCCGCTGATTCGCGCGTGCACGCAGGTCGCCGAGTTCGAGCGTCTCAGGCGCTTGTGCAAGTGCGACCGAGGTATGGAACGTTTCGAGCAGCGGAAGCGAACGCAAGTCGCCAAGAAAGATACTGCCTCCTGGCGCCACAATACGCACGACACTCTCAAGCATCGCGACCAGATACTCAGCGCTTGGAAAATACTGGGCGACCGAATTGACGATAATGACGTCAAACTCACCGGCGCGATACCCCAGCAATTCGTCCGCGCGCCCCTGTTGCACCGTGACGTTGGTCAACTTCCGGAATACGGGATCTTCCTTCACCGATTCGATCGCGGTGGCCGAAAAATCGACGCCGGTGAATGCGTCGACATGTGGTGCAATGCGGAACAGCAGCAAGCCGGTTCCACAACCGATTTCCAGCACTCGCCGCGGCTTGAGCTCGAGAATGCGCTCGCTGGTACGGTCCACCCACTCGCGCATTTGCGCGGCGGGAATGGGCTGGTGGTCGTAACTGCTCATCCAGCCGGCAATGTTGAAGCCCGACTCAACCGCGTCGCCCGTGCGATCGGCGTTCGCGTAGGTTTCGTCGAATACGGCGTTCCAGCGATTCACCGCGTCGGACGCCGGCTTGTCGCTTTCATCTTCTCCCGGTACCACGTACGCCACGAGCCGCTTGTCGCCATCGGCGTCCTCGTGCGCCACGACCGCGGCCTCGAGCACGGCCGGATGTTTGGCCAGCGTCGTCTCGATTTCACCAAGTTCAATCCGGTAGCCACGAATTTTCACCTGGTGATCAATGCGACCGAGGAATTCAAGCAGGCCGTCGGCGCGCCAGCGAACGCGATCGCCGGTGCGATAGGCACGCTCAAAACCCGGTTGTGCCACGGGATTGGCCACGAAACGCTCGGCGGTCAATTCTGGTCGGTACAGGTACCCGCGAGCCAGGCCATCGCCCGCGAGATACAGTTCGCCCGGCACGCCAATTGGTGTCAGTTGCCGGTGCGCATCAACCACGTATGCGCGCGTGTTGGCAATAGGCCGGCCGATGGTCGGCGGCACCTTGGCGAATCGTTGTGACCACGTTGAATACGTGGTGTCTTCGGAGGGCCCGTACAGGTCGTACACCCGTCTGATGTGCGGCAAGACGTACAACTCGTTCACGAGTGCTGTGGACAGCGGTTCACCCGCGAGATTCACGACGCTCACGCACGACGGAATACTCTTCGCGCGCAACAGCTCAGCGATCGCACTGGGAACGGTGTTCACGAGCGACACCGGATATTGTGTGGCGGCATCCGAGAGCTGCAAGACATTCTCGACCACGACTACGGTACCACCAAGCGCCAGTGGCACGAACAATTCGAAAATCGACAGGTCGAAGCACAGCGACGTCGAAGCAAGCACGCCCGACAGCTCCTCGTCGGTATAAACGGTGCGCGCCCACGCAATGAGCGCGACCGCGCTGCGATGCGCGATGGCGACGCCCTTCGGTTTGCCCGTCGATCCCGACGTGTAAATCAGGTAGCCGAGATTTTCTGCAGTGACGCCGGTCAGAACCGTGTAGTCGTTCGCAGCGGGGAGGTCGCGATCGAGAATCACGAGACGCGCGCCGGTCTCAGTTGGCAGAAGTTCCGCCAGGCGCGCCGTTGTGAGTACGACAACCGCCTTGGCATCGTTCAGCATGAACGCCATGCGATCGGCGGGATACGCGGGATCGAGGGCCACGTATGCCCCACCGGCCATGAGCACCGCCAGCAGCACGACGGGCATATTGACGTCGCGCGGCACGCACACCGCCACAATTTTCTCCGGCCCGACGCCAAGCGTCTGCAGGTAGCACGCCAGCGATGCGGCGCGTGCGTTGAGTTCCGTGTACGTCAGTTGCTCGCGGCCGCTCGCAACGGCAGTGGCAGTTGGCGTGCGGTTGGCCTGTTCAGTGACGAGGCCGTGCATCGTGGCGTCCGTGCGGAACGGCAGCGACGTCCCTGCCCATTGGTTCAAAAGCAGGTCGTGCTCCGTTTCGTCGAGCAACGGCAGCTCAGACACCTTGAGTGCGGGATTGGCAATCACCCCATGCACCAGCCTGCGCAGGTGCCCGAACAGCCGCTCGATGGTCGCTGTATCGAACAGGTGCGTGCGATACTCGAGGGTCACCAGCAGACCGTCGGCGTCCTCGTTCACGCCGAACAGAATGTCGAATTTGGCGGTGCCAAAATCGGACGGCTCGTGGACAACCATGGCGTCCGGAAACTCAATCGGCGTGGGATTAGCCGATTGCAATACGAACAGCACCTGCACAAGCGGCGCATAACCGCCACGTGTTCCATCGCGGAGGTCGAGGGCCAATCGCTCCAGCGGCACGTCCTGGTTGTCGAACGCACCCAGCGTGACTTCCCGCGTGCGACGCAACAACTCCGTGAACGTCGGGTTGTCTGTGAACTTCGAACGCAGCACGACGACATTCGGGAAATAGCCGATCAATCCCTCAAGCTCCACGAACCGACGCGTGGAAATAGGCGAACCGATCGCAAAATCATCCTGCCCCGAATAGCGATGCAACAGCGTCGAGATGGTCGCGAGCAATGTCATGTACAGCGTCGCATTGTGTTCCTGCGACACCCGGCGCAAGCCGTCCGCAATCTCGGCAGACAAGCGGTAACGCGCGCGCGCGCCCGCGAACGTCGGCGCCGCAGGTCGCGGACGGTCGGTCGGTAAATCCAGCGCGGGCAGCGCGCGCAATTGTTCGCGCCAGTATCCAAGCTGCGGTGCAAGCAACCCACTCTCCATCGCTTCGCGCTGCCACACCGCGTAGTCGGCGTACTGCACCGGAAGTGCGGGCAGCGCCGGGACCTCGTTGTTCGCGTATGCTGCGTAGAGCTGGCTGATTTCGCGGAATGTGACGTCGCGTGACCATTCGTCACACACAATGTGATGTGAGACAAGTACCAGCGTCCACGCCCGATCGCCATGCCGTATGAGCGTGGCGCGCATGAGCAGGTCACTCGTGAGGTCGAATTTGTAGCGCGTGCGCTGCTGCACCACCTGGCGCACCGCAGCCTCGCGATCGGCAGCCAGCGTGGCCTGCAGGTCCAGAAGCTCCAGCGGAACAGCCGATGGTGGCATCGGTTGCTGACGCGGGCCGGTGGGGGTCGGCACAAAGTGCGTGCGCAACGCTTCGTGGCGAACTACCAGTTCGTTTAGCGCCTTCTGCAGCGCATCGATCTTGACCACGCCTTCAATGCGGAGTACGCGTGGCACATTGTACGCCACCGCTTCAGGCACCGCCTGATCCAGATTCCACAGGAGCTCCTGCGCTGGCGTGAGCGGAACCGGGCCGTCTCCCGAGCGCCGAGCGATGTGATCGGCGCGCGGCGGGACGCCCGGCACGGCAGCCGCGTCCAAGGCAGCCGCCTCCCGCAGCTTGCGCTCCAGCAGCGCGCGCCGTTCAGGCGACAACTGCGCCAACCGCGCCTGCAGCGCGTCGTTATCCAGCGGGGACGTAGCCATTAGCGCGTCTCGCTGCCGCCTTCGCCGCCCGGCACATCGCTGCCCAGCAGCTGCGCGACCTCACTGTCGGACAGGTTCTCGATGTCGGACAACGCGGCCAACAGCGCCGCTTCTTCGGCCTGCTGACGCTGCGTCGCAGCTTTTGCCGCACGCTCCGCGTCAATGACGGCAGCAATTTCTGCAATGGTCGGCGTTTCAAACAACGAACGAAGTGCCAACCGCACGCCCAGCTCCTTGCTGATGCGACCAAGTACCCGAATGGCCAGCAACGAGTGGCCACCGAGATCGAGAAAACGATCGGTGGTGCCCACGTGCTCCACTTTCAGCACGGTACTCCAAATGGCAGCGAGCTGCCGTTCAGTATCGGTGCTGGGTGCCACGTGGACACGTTCCGCTTGCGCGTCTGGCGAGGGCAGCGCCGCGCGGTCGACTTTCCCGTTCGCCGTAAGTGGCAGCGCGTCGAGCATGAGAATAGAGCCCGGCACCATGTAGTCCGGGACATTCGCGGCCACCCATTCGCGAATTTTCTCGACACTTGGGCGGTCCGCATGCGCGACGGCGTATCCGCCCTGCAGTGGCACCACATACGCGACCAACTGCGCATCGCCCGTGGCAGCGGTGTACCGCGTGACCACGGCGCTCTCGAGCCCCGGATGACTGACCAACACCTGTTCAATGTCGCCCAGCTCAACGCGATAGCCGCGAATTTTTATCTGGTGATCGCTGCGGCCGAGAAACTCAATGGCCCCATCGGACAAACGCCGGACACGGTCGCCGGTACGATACACGCGCTGACCATGGTACTGCACAAAGGACTCGGCGGTGCGCACGGCATCGTGCAAGTATCCTTGCGTGACGCCCCAGCCACCAATCAGCAGGTCGCCAATCACTCCAACGGGCACTTCCTGTCCACGCGCGTCTGCTACGAACGCCTGCGTGTTGACCAACGGATACCCAACCGGAATGGTTTGCGCGCCCGCCGCTACGACGCGTTCCAGCGAAGCCGCGGTCACTTCGAACGTACACACGCCAACCGTCGTTTCGGTGGGTCCATAGTGATTCAGCACGCGGCAGCTTTCGGCACGCAGCAGCAATCGTGCGGCGTCCAGCTTCAGCGCCTCGCCACCCGTAACCACCCACTTGGCGGGCAAGGTAGCGGCCAATTCTTTCCCGCGTTTACCCGCCAGCAATGCCACGAGATGGTTGGGCGTAATTTTCAGCACGTCCAACGCATGTGCCGTCATGTACGCGGCAAACTGCGCCGGTTCCGTGGTGACCTCTTTCCCAAGCACGTGCAGCGTCCCACCCGAGAGCAGGGACGGAAACACGCTGGTGTTGCCCAGGTCGGCCGCCAATGTCGAGGCCACGCCAAACTTCCACCCGTCAAGCGCCGCAAACCCGTCGCCAACTGTCGCCGCAAACCCGTCGCCAGTTGGTTGCTGCGGAATGTCAGCCAGCACACGGCTGACTGCCCGTGCGTAGTGCACAATGTTGGTGTGCGTCACCGCTACGCCCTTGGGTACGCCGGTCGACCCGGAGGTGTACAATACGTACGCCACGGAATCGGGCGTAGCAGAAAACCACCCATTCTCCGTTGGTTGGCGACTCAGCGCATCGGCGTCCGCGTCCAGCGAAATCACGTTCAGTGTGGACGGTAGTCTGGCCGCATACGCCCGCGTCGTCACCGCAAGTTTGGCGTGGCTTTCGCGAAGTTGGTCGGCCAGGCGCGCGTTGGGCGCGTCGACGGACAGCGGCATGTACGCACCGCCCGACTTGAGGACACCCACCAGCGCCACCAGTGCGTCGACCGAACGGTCAAGCAACAGGCCCACCGGCTCACTGGTCTCGACGCGACGCGCACGCAGCATTGCCGCCAACTGGTTGGCGCGCGTGTTGAGTTCGGCGTAGGTGAGTGACGTGCCATCGGCGGCTGCCACGGCGATACGATGCGGAACCCGTGCGACCTGCGCCTCGAACAATTGAACAACCGTGGCGACAGGTCCTTCGTCCGCCGCGGTGTGGTTCCATGTCGCCAGCGCCGCGCGTTCACCGTCGGTCAGCAGCGGAATTTGTGAGACCGGTCGGTCGGCGTTGACCACCGCCTCCTCCAGCACGCGCTGGAGGTGGCCAAGGAATCGCTCGGCGTATTCACCCGTGAACAAATCGGTGCGGTACCATACGCCAACTCGCAGCCCTTCCGGTTTCTCGGCCACCTGCAAGGTGAGGTCGAACTTGGCTTGACCAAAGTCAAGGGCGTACGGCTGAATGTGCGCATGGCCCAGCATCAGTTCGTCCGGCAGCGTGTCTTCCATGGTGAGCACGCAACTGAACAACGGGGCATGTGATGGGATGGTTTGTCCTTCACGCAAATCGAGCACCAGCTTCTCGAACGGCACGTCTTCATGCTCGTAGGCGTCAATGGCGTTCTCGGACACGCGATTGAGCAGTGCACGAAACGTCGGATTGCCGGCAAAGCTGTTGCGCATTGCCAGAATGTTGTTGAAGTATCCAATCAACCCTTCGGTTTCGCTGTGGTTACGACCCACAATGGGCGAGCCCGTGAGAATGTCGTCCTGGCCGGAATACCGATGCAGCACGGTTTGATACGCGGCCAGCAGCACCATGTACATAGTGGCGCCGTGATCCATGCCAAACTCGCGCAGTTGCTGCACCAGCGTAGACGGAATCATGATGCTGCGCAACCCGCCTTCGAACGCTTGCGTGGCGGGACGCGGAAAATCCGTTGGCAAGTCCAGCACCGGCAGTGGAGCGGCCAACCGCTTTCGCCAGAACGTGAGATGTTCTTCAACCACGTCACCCTGCATTTGTTGTCGCTGCCACGTGGCAAAGTCGCCGTACTGAATGGGCAACGCTTCAAACGCTGGCGACGCGCCGGCCGCACGCGCGGTGTAGGCGGCAGACAATTCGCGGTACATGACACCGCGCGACCATCCGTCAGACGCAATGTGGTGCGAAACCAGAATGAGCGTGTGGTCGAGGTCGTCACAGCGTAGCAGGCGTGCGCGAAGCAGCAGGTCGTGGGCGAGGTCGAACGACGTGCGGGCTTCCGCCAGGGCAATCCGCAACACTTCCCCTTCGCGGGCCGCGCTCGCCATGTGCGACAGATCGGTGACGGGCAGCGCGCACGGCTTGTAATCCTGCACGTGCTGCACCCCGCCGGCGTCGCCCGCCGCGTACACCGTGCGAAGAATTTCGTGGCGTTCCAGGAGGTCGTTGATGGCCGCACCCAAGGCCTCGACGTTTAACGCACCAACAATGCGAATGGCGCGCGGGACATTGTACGCAGTAAGTCCCGGGTTGGCGCGATCAAGCAGCCACACCAGTTCCTGCGCAAAAGACATCGGCGCGATGCTCCCCGAAGTTCGCCGCGGAATTCCGGCGTCCCGGTTCGTTGCATCACGTCCATGGCCACTTCCTGCGGCCATACCGCCGTTCATCGCCACTCTCGCATCTCCAGGTTTGTTATGCCGATCTGATCAGGTTGCAGAACGAGCGCCTGCAATTGCCATCGCCAGCGCTTCAACCGTTGGGGTCTCGAACAACGTCCGCAGCGGAAGGCGCACGCCAAACGTCTTGCTGATTTTCCCCAGCACCCGAATCGCCAACAGGGAATGTCCGCCCAGGGCCAGAAAGTTATCGGTGACGCCAACCGTGTCCTTCCTGAGAACATCGCACCAGATCGCACACAATTGCTCCTCGACTTCGTTTCGGGGAGCAACCGTTTGCGCCGTCTCGGTACCGCCAGCATCCGGCAGCGGCAAAGCGGCTCGGTCTACCTTGCCGTTCGCCGTGAGCGGCATCTGTTCGATAATGACGATTGAGGCCGGAATCATGTACTCCGGCAACAGCGAAGCCACCCATTGCTGCAACCGCTCGGCTGTCGGACGGTCGGAATGGGAAACGGCATACCCCTGCCGCGGCACGACATATCCAACCACGCGATCGTCCCCGCCAGATGCTTGCAACACTACTTCCGCGAGCTCAACACCGGCGTGGGAGCGCAGCGCCCCTGCAATTTCGCCCAGCTCCACCCGGAATCCGCGCACCTTTACCTGATTGTCCGAGCGGCCAAGAAACTCGATCGCACCATTGGCCAGGCGACGCACTCGGTCGCCTGACCGATAAACTCGTTCGCCAGCGAACTGCACAAAGCGCTCGTCCGTGAGATCTGTGCGCCCAAGATAGCCCGCCGACACTCCTGTGCCGCCAAGCAATAGTTCTCCGGGAATTCCCACGGGCTGTTCGACGTTGTTGGCATCGACCACGAAGGCGCGCGTGTTCGCGAGCGGCCTTCCAACCGGCACTGTCTGTGCCCCAAGTGCGGCGACGGCTTCGAGTGACGCCCCCGTGACTTCGAAAGTGCAGACGCCCACCGTCGTTTCGGTGGGTCCGTAATGATTTAACACGCGACACGTGCCGGCCCGCAGCAATGCACGCGCTACATCAGGCCGCAGCGCTTCGCCGCCCAGGACCAGCCATTTGCGTGGCAGCATCAGTCCTAACTCGGCGCCGCGTTTGCCCATGGTCAGTGCCATCAGGTGATTGGGCGTGGCTTTGACAACATCCAGTGGATGCTCGCGCGTGTAGTCCGCAAAACGCGCCGGATTGGTCGTGACCTCTTTGCTCAGGAGGTGAAGCGTGCCTCCCGCCAGAAGAGAGGGCATCAAACTGGTCAGCCCAAGATCTGCCGCGATGGTGCTCACCATGCCGAAGTGCAATCCGCTCAGGGCGGCGAACCCATCGCCCGCGTGCGGTGTGGGCACATCGGCCCATACCCGACTGACGGCCCGCGTGTAGTGCACAATGTTCGCGTGTGTGATGGCGACACCCTTGGGGACGCCCGTACTTCCGCTGGTGTACAGCACGTACGCCAGATGGTCCGGTGCAATAGGAATATGCGGATTGGTCGTCGCATGGGCGCCGAGGGTCGCGAGATCACTCGCGTTGTCCAGCTGAATGACTGATAGGCCGGCCGGTACTTTCGCAGCCATCTGCACTGATGTAATCACGACGCGCGCGCCGCACTCGGCGAGCTGCTGCGCAAGGCGTGCATCGGGCGCGTCTTCTGACAGCGGCACATAACAGCCGCCCGCCTTCAGCACGCCCAGCAGGCCCACAATGGTTTCAACAGAGCGATCGAGCAGGAGGCCGACGGGCGCGTTGGCCTCGACACCCAACTGCACAAGTTCGCGCGCGAGTTGATTGGCGCGGGCGTTGAGATCGCCAAAGGTGAGCTGCGCAACGTCGCCTGCGTTGACCGCCGCACTGGCCACCACCGCGGTGGTTTGCGGAACGCGGGCGGCCTGCGCTTCGAACAAATCAACCAGCGTTGCGGCGGCGCCTTCGTCAACCGACGTCTCGTTCCAGCGTGCGAGCTCCGCCTTTTCGGGCGCGATGAGCAGCGGAATCTCTGCGATTCTGGTGGTATGATCGGTTACGGCCGACGTCAGCACTGCCTGCAAGTGGCCAAGAAAACGATCGGCATAGCGGGCCGCAAAGAGGTCGGTGCGATACCACAGCGATAACTCCAGCCCCTCGCTGCGTTCGGTGGCCAGCAGCGTGAGATCGAACTTGGTGGATGATTGATCGAGTTCAACCGGCGACACGGTCGCATTCGCAATCTGCAGATCAGTGCCCAGCAGGTCCTGCATGGTGAGCACCACCCGAAACAACGGCGCGTGTGATTGGGTCCGTCCGCGCTGCAGTTCGAGCACAATCGATTCGAGCGGCGTGTCCTGATGTTCAAACGCGCCCAGCACCGTGTCGCGCACACTGGCCAGGAGTTGGCCAAAAGTGGGCTCGTTCTCAAAGCGCACACGCATGGGCAGCGCCTGCGAGAAATACCCAACAATGTCCTCCAGTTCGCGGCGCGTGCGTCCGGCGACCGCCGAACCGACCATCACTTCATCCTGAGGGGCATATCGATGCAACACGGTGGCGTAAGCCGCCAGCAACACCATGTACACCGTCGCGCCATGCTGCTGCGCGAGCGCGCGAATCTTGTCCTGCAACTCGCGCGACAGCGTCACGCTGCCTCGCGCACCGTCAAACCCCTGGGAAACCGGTCTCGGAAAATCTGTCGGAAGCTCAAGCGATGGAGCGCCGTCCAATCGAGCCCGCCAGTATTGCAGCCCCTGGTCAATCGCGCCCGCATTGGCGCTGGCCCTTTGCCACGCGGCGTAGTCACCAAGTTGCAACGCCGGCGCCGGCAGCGCGTGCGGGCCGCCACTCACGGCCGCCTCATACAACGCACTCAGTTCGCGCAACAACACGCCGTACGACCACGCATCCGACACGATGTGATGCGTTAACAGCAGCAGGATGTGCTCGTGGTCATCCAGGCGGGCAAGGGCTGCGCGAAACCCGGGCTGCAGGGCCAAGTCAAACGGGGTGTCGGCCACCGCGCGCAGCGCATGCAGCGCCGCCTGTTCGCGGCCGTCCATTCCTGCGGAACGCACGTCGTGCACCGCCAGAGTCACTCGCGCAACCGGTTGCACCACCTGCGTCGCGCCGTCACCAGACGCCTGGAACACCGTACGCAGCGCTTCGTGTCGCTCGACCAGGCCATTCAGCGCGCGTTCCAGCGCCGGCACGTCGAGCGCACCCCGAATGCGTCGCGCCAACGGCGTGTTGTACGCGGACATGCCGGGAGTGCTGCGATCGAGCAGCCACAATACTTCCTGCGCAAACGTGACGGGCACCGCGTCGGCGGCACTACGAGGGCCAATACCGGCGGGCTCGTCAACGCCTTCGTCGGCCAGCAATTCTGCGAGCAGGCGCTCTCGTTCCAGGTCCAGTTCTGATTCGGTTGACGACATCTGCGTTGGTTCAGTTGGTGGCTGCGCGCGCCGCGTTGGCGCGGCGCAGTTCATCCAGCGACATCGACTGCACGCGCTGCACAACCTGTGCGACGCGCTCCAGTTGGCCCGGCTTTTTTTCGCAAGCCGTCATGGCCGTTGCAAACCCAGTCACCGTCGGATGCTGGAACAACAGCCGAATGGGCACATCGGCCTTCAGCGTCGTGCGCACACGCGAAACAATCTGGGTTGCCGCCAGCGAATAGCCGCCAAGGCGAAAAAAATCGTCGTGGATACCGACGCGCTCAACACCCAGCACTTCACTCCAGATACGAGCCAACACGGTTTCCGTGGCCGTATTCGGCGCGACGAAATGCGCTGAAGCAGTGTCGCTGATTGTGATCGCGCGTTCAAGTCGGGGAAGTTGCTCCAGCACCTCACCTACAGAAAGGCGATTGGCATGGGCTATGGACATCACGGCGACTCGAAGCGCCCCCGCCAACGACTGGG
>Ga0105047_10014998_pt1 | contig 12244 bp, 11 predicted proteins | sample MAT04_FD_78384 | JGI IMG/M metagenome (GOLD analysis project Ga0105047, IMG submission 78384) | Freshwater microbial communities from Lake Fryxell liftoff mats and glacier meltwater in Antarctica - MAT-04 (megahit assembly) | ecosystem: Environmental > Aquatic > Freshwater > Ice > Liftoff... | reverse complement strand
TGGCCGCCGTGCTGGTCATCTTCGGCTACGTCATCGGCGTCGCTTACCTTGCGGGCCCTTGACGCGGCCAGAACCAACCCATCGCCACCGAACCAGGCGCCCACCGAGAACACCCCGGCGATGGCCAGGGCGGCTGGGATGAACACCAGGCCGCTGGCAGGATCACCGGTCCATGCGACGCCGATGACGTAGCCGAAGATGACCAGCACGGCGGCCACGATGACGAGCAGCAGCCACGAGCGCCGCTTGTTCTGGGTGACCTGCTGATGGAATGTCTGACGCGTGATCATCGCGTGGGGGGCGTCTGGGTCATCGGCCCACGGGTCATGAGGCGCGTCCCGGCCGCGGAGACCGGGTCGGTCAGGCCGGAGACGCCGGCGGCGGCGTGAACCCCAGGTCCACGGTCGGAACCTGGTCCGCGGCGGGCTCGGCGTCGAAGAAGTCACGCTTGGCGAAGCCCAGCGGCCCAGCGATGAGCATGCTCGGGAACGTGGCGATGGCCGTGTTGTAGTCCAGCACCGTGGCGTTGAAGTGCTGACGCGAGAAGCTGACCTGGTTCTCCGTGGTGGTCAACTGCTCCTGGAGCTGGAGCACGTTCTGGTTCGCCTTGAGGTCCGGGTAGTTCTCCACGACCGCGAACAGCGAGCGGAGGGTGCCGGTGAGGGCGTTCTCGGCGGTGGCTGCATGTGCGGGGCCCTGGGAGCCTGCCGCCACGGCCGCTGCCCGGGCATTCGTGACGTCCGTGAGGACCTTCTGCTCGAAGCCCATATAGCCCTGCACGGCGTTGACCAGGTTCGGGATCAGGTCCCAGCGGCGCTTGAGCTGCACCTCGATCTGGGCCCAGGCCTCGTCGATGCGCAGGCGCTTCTGGACGAGGCCGTTGTAGACCACGATGCCGAAGACGACCACGAGCGCCACGACGATCGGGACGATCAGCCAGATCTCCATCGTGTCCTCCCAGGTGGTCACGCGCGCCGGTCGGCGCGCCTCGCGAAGTGTAGCAGGGAGGGCGATGGAGTCGAACCGGGTGGTGGGCGGTGAGGGATTCGAACCCCCGGCATCCTCGGTGTAAGCGAGGCGCTCTGACCGGACTGAGCTAACCGCCCGTGGATGGATGGTACCCCGTGGACGCGCGGGGTACGCTCGTTGACCCCCGGAAACGGGAACGGCGGCCGTCTCGGCCGCCGTGTCAGCGTCGTGGTGCCCAGGCCGGGACTTGAACCCGGATGAGTTGCCTCATACGCCCCTCAAACGTACGCGTATACCAATTCCGCCACCTGGGCCCGGATCGCCATCGTTGCACTGATCACCCTGTGAAGGGCTGGTACCGAGGGAGGGACTCGAACCCACACGACCTTGCGGCCACTAGGTCCTGAACCTAGCGCGTCTGCCATTTCGCCACCTCGGCACGGGCGATGATCGGGCGAACCCCGATCGCAACGAAGCGAGAGCGAAGGATAGCACCTCCGCTGCGGGCTGTCCCCGTCAGCCGGAGGACGGCGCTGGGAGCTAGAAGGTGCTTCCCGAGGCCAGGAACGCGACCATCGACACGCCCACGAACAGCACGGTCATGATGATCGTGAACTGGAACAGCCGCTTCTCCACGCCCCGCCGACTGCGGTACGCCGAGGACTCACCACCGAAGGTAGCGCCGAGGCCGGCCCCGCGCGACTGGAGCAGGATCGCTGCGATGAGCCCCACGCAGGAGAGCAGCAGGGCGAGAGCGAGGATCATGTTCACGGGCGCGAAGGGACCTCCCTGGAAGGGTCAAGACTGAGCGCGAAGGATAGCACGACCTCGCGGGACCCCGGCCGTCAGGGGGTGAGCAGCGACTGACCGGTCATGCCTGCGGCGGGCGCGAGGCCGAGCAGGTCGAGCAGCGTCGGGGTGACATCCGCGAGGATGCCCGGACGCATCGAGCGCCCGTCGACCGGTGAGCCCGCCAGCAGCAGTGGCACCGGACTGAGGGAATGCGCGGTCACGACGGCACCCGCGGCATCTCGCATGACGTCCGCGTTTCCGTGGTCTGCCGTGATGGCCAGGACCGCACCGCGCCCTCCGTCAGCACGTGACGCGGCATCCCGCGCCAGGACCGCGTCCGCGAGTCGACCGATGCAGCCGTCGATGACCGAGCAGGCCTCCACCGTGGCCGCCCAGATGCCCGTGTGGCCCACCATGTCAGGGTTGGCGAGGTTCGCCACGATGAGGTCGTACGCGTCACGCTCCACGGCCTCGACCAGGGCGTCCGCCACGGCCGCGGCGCTCATGGCCGGCGCCAGGTCGTACGTGGCCACCCTGGGGCTCGGGATCAGCAGCCGCTCCTCCCCCGGCCACGGCTCTTCCACGCCGCCATTGAAGAAGTAGGTGACGTGGGCGTACTTCTCGGTCTCCGCGACGTGGAGCTGGCGCCAACCCTGGCCCGAGGCGAGCTCGGCCAGGCTGGTCACGACCTCCGGCGGGAAGGCGACCCGGGCGGGCAAGGTCGACTCGTACTCGGTCAACGTCACCAGAAACAGGTCCGCGGGCCGGCGTGCGGGCTGGAATCCGTCGTACGTCCCATCCGCGAGGGCGTGGGTCAGCTCGCGGGCGCGATCGGCCCGGAAGTTCAGATGGACCACCACATCGCCGTCGCGCACGGTGCCGTCCACGTCGGAGATGACGGTGGGCGCGACGAACTCGTCGTTCTCACCCCGCGCGTAGGCCGCGGCGAGTCCGGCAGCGGCATCCGCCGCGCGCTCCCCGTCCCCGTCGACGATCGCCTTCCAGTGCCGCTCCACACGCTCCCAGCGCTGGTCGCGGTCCATGCCCCAGTAGCGGCCGCCGATGGTCGCGACGCGTGCATCCGGATGGACGTCAGCCAGGCGTGCCTCGAAGTCGCCCAGGAACCCAGCCGCGGAGCGCGGTGGGGTGTCGCGGCCGTCGAGCAGCAGGTGCACCACGACGTCGCGGGCGCCCGCGCTGGCCGCCAACCGCGCGAAAGCGATGGCATGACGATCGTGGGCGTGGACGCCACCCGGTCCGAGCAGGGTGACGATGTGCAGTCGCCGCCCGGGCGCGGCGGCACGGTCAGCGGCCTCCACCAGCGCAGGTGTCGTGAAGAACGAGCTGTCGAGGATCGCGGCGTCGATGCGCGGGTAGTCCTGGAGCACGGCCCTGCCGGCGCCCAGGTTGAGGTGGCCGACCTCGCTGTTACCCATCTGCCCCTCGGGCAACCCCACGGCCGGACCGGACGCGTCGAGCGTGGTGTGCGGCCAGCGGTCGAGCAGCGCGCGCCAGCGGGGCATCGCGGCAGCGGCGATGGCATCATCCGCCGGTCTCGGACCGATGCCGAAGCCGTCGATGACCAGGAGCACGGTCGGGCGCGGTCGGCCCTCCGCCATGGCGTTCCTCCAGGGTTCCGCCGCGACCCGCCTCAGGCGGCGCCGCGGGCCTTCGCGGTCATCGCGGCACGCGCCACGATGCCCGCCATCTCGTCGGTCTTGAGGCTGGCGCCGCCCACGAGCGCCCCGTCCACGGACGGCTCGGCAAGGAACTCACCGATGGCGGCGCTCGTCACGCTGCCGCCGTAGAGCACGGGCAGGTCCCGCGCCAATTCCGCGGCGCCCAGGCCCGCGACGGTCTCACGGATCGCATCGGCCATGGCGGCGGCGTCCGCACCCCGGGCCGTGAGGCCGGTACCGATGGCCCATACGGGCTCATAGGCGACGACGAGGTCACCGGGAATGGGCCCGGCCCGCAGGACGACAGCCAGGGCCCCTTCGAGCTGCGCCTGGACGGTCGACTCTGCCCGGCCGGCTTCCCGTTCCGCGAGCTGCTCGCCGACACACAGGATGGTGCGCAGTCCGGCATCCGCACAGCGCAGGATCTTGCGGCCGATGAGCTCGTCGGTCTCGAGCTGGTCACGGCGGCGTTCCGAGTGGCCGACGATGCACCACGTGGCGAGCCCTTCGAGCATGGCGCCCGAGGTCTCGCCCGTGTAGGCGCCGCCCTTCTCCGCGTGGATGTTCTGGGCGCCCACGTCCAGGCCCGTGCCCGCGAGCGCGTCGCGGACGGTGGCGAGCGACACGAAGGGCGGGCAGATCACCCGCACGACCGACGGCTCGGCGGTGGCGGCCGCGATGGACGCGGCCAAGGCTCCGGCCTCCCGGGGGAGACCATTCATCTTCCAGTTGGCAGCCACGATCACGTTTCTCACGCGGCGCATCATCGCATCGTCGGCGGATGGACCCACCGGGCCGGAGGTCATCAACGACCGGGGCGGTCGGACCCGTGCGACGACCGTGCGGCGGCCCGCTCGATTCGTTCCAGGGCCCGCTGGACCCGCGGCCGGGACAGCTCCAGCTGCTCCGCGAGCTCCGCCAGCGAGGCATCCGGCTGCTGGACGCGCAGCCCCGCGATCGTCCGTTCCAACTCCGGCAGCGTCTCGAGGCGACCCATCGCGGACAGCTCCTCGATGGCCAGCCGGTGCCGAACGGACGCGTGCACCGACCGGCTGAGGTTGGAGGTCTCCGCGTTCAGCACTCGGTTGAGGTGCCCGTGGAGCTGGCGCGTGACCAGCCGTGACTCCGCCTCCAGCACGGAGCCCGTGGCACCGAGGCGGCTCAGGAACGTGAGGATCCGCTCCCCGCTCTTCCACGTCACGACGCCGCGGCCCCGCCGCAGCCGCCAGGCGGCGGGCAGCGCCAGCGCCTCCAGTCGCTCAGCCAGCACGGGCGCCTCCTCGACGTCGACCACGAACTCCAGGTGGGCCGTGCCCACCCCCAGGCTCAGCGACCCGCGCGCGAGGAACCGGCCGCGGAGCCACGCGACCCGGCAATGGTCACGGGCCACGGCCCAGTCGAACGGCCCTCCCCCACCCGACGCCTCCAGGCGCACGGCGAGGCGGGCGACGACCGGCGTCCGGGCATGTCCGGTCGCGGCGTCCCCCAGGCCCGCCCATTCGGCATCTCGGCAGCAGGCGCGGGCCGGCCTCACCGCGGCGAGCTCGGCGCGGATGGCGTCCACGAGGTCGCGGTCGCGCGCAGAGGCCGAGGTCCGGCCCACGGACGACGCCTTCAGGCAGACCGGACGACGGACGCGGCGGCGCGTGCCGGCGCGTGCTCGTCGGCCAGCGCGAACAGTCGGGCGGCCAGCTTCATGGGGTCATGGCGATGGGCGTTCGCGTCATCGACCACGTCAGCCGTGACGAGCCGGGGACGCGACCCCGTGGGCTCCAGGTCGATGCGCACGGGTGCCGCGGGATAGTCCGCCGGCTGGCGGGCGCGCGGATTGTCGTTCGCGACCACGACGTCCACGAGCAGGCCCACCCCGTGGGCATGCAGCGCTGCGAGGTGCTCGGAGAGCGTGTAGCCCTCCGTCTCACCCGGCTGGGTCGCCACGTTGCAGACATAAACGCGCAGGCCGCGCGTGGACTCGAGGGCGGACCGGATGCCCGGCACCAGCAGGCTGGGCAGAAGGCTGGTGTACAGCGAGCCAGGTCCGAGCACGATCAGGTCCGCGTGGCGGATCGCCTCGACCGCCTCGGCGCTGGCCTCCACCGCCGCCGGCGTGACCCAGACCCGCCGGATCCCCCGAGAGCGCATGATCCGCGACTGGCCCGTGAGCTGGGTGCCATCACCGAGCTCCGCGTGCAGCGTGAGGGGTTCCGGGGCCACGGGCACCACCTGACCGCGCACCGCGAGGACCCGATTGGAGAGGCGGACGCCTTCCTCGAAGTCACCCGCGATGTCCGAGAGGGCGGCGATGAGCAGGTTGCCGAATGCATGCCCGGCCAGGCCGGCGTCGCCTGCCTGGTCCGCCGGGAATCGGTACTGGAGCAGCCGGGTCATCGTGGGCTCCGCGTCCGCGAGGGCCGTGATGCAGTTGCGGATGTCCCCCACGGGCGCGATGCCCAATTCCTGGCGCAGCTTGCCGGACGAGCCGCCGTCATCGGCGACCGTGACCACCGCCGTGATGTTGCTGGTGGTCTGCTTCAGGCCGCGCAGGAGCGTGGACAGACCCGTGCCGCCGCCGATGGCCACGACCCTGCGGCCGCGGGCCAGGGAGCGCTTCTGGTAGACGAGCTCCACGAGTGGTTCGCTGCGCGCCGGGAACGGCTCCAGCAGCACGCCCATGAGACGGCGCAGCCCGTAGAGCAGGATCGCCCCGCCCAGCAGGACGATGGCGAGCGGCCGCAGCAGCCCGGGCAGGAACTGGAGGCTCACGAGGTCGAACACCTGGCCCCCGAGGCTGTCCGCGGGGACGTTGAGGAACAGCGCGCGGATGGCCGTGGCGCCCGCGACCGCGAGCAGCAGCTGGCCCACGAACACCACGAGCAGCCAGCCACTGATGCCCGTACCCGGGCGGAGCCAGCGCCGGATGCGGCCGCGACGGTGCGGGGCCACGGGCGGAGTCACTGGCGCGCGAGCTCCCGGTGCCAGACCCCCACGGGACCGAGATCCATGGTCCGCAGGTCGGTGGCGACCGCATCGCTGATGGCGACCGACCGGTGGAAGCCGCCGGTGCACCCGATGGCGATCGTGAGCCGCGTCTTGCCCTCCGCCCGGTAGGCCGGCACCGTGAACTCCAGGAACTCGTGGAGGAAGGCGAGGAAGCGCCTGGTGACCGGCTGGCCCAGCACGAACGCCTTGACGGGCTCCGTCTGGCCTGACTGCTCCCGAAGCTCCGGCCGGTAGAACGGGTTCTCCATGAACCGGACGTCAAAGACGAGGTCCGCCTCCAGGGGTACGCCGTACTTGTACCCGAAGCTGATCACCTGGAGCGAGATCTCGTGCGACTCGAGTTCGCTGTGGAGCGCGGCCATGATGCGTTCGCGGAGCTGACGGCCAGACAGGTGGCTGGTGTCGATGATCACCTGGGACAGGGCACGCACGTCCACCAGGAGCGTGCGCTCGCGCGCGATGGCCGACGCCACTCCCTGCTCGCCGGTGTCGAGCGGATGGCGGTGGCGGGTCTCCGAGTAACGTCGGATGAGGATCTCGTCGTCCGCCTCGAGGAAGAAGATCTGGGGTTCGATGTCGCGCCCCTGGAGCGCCCCCAGCGCCGCCCCGAACGCGAGTGGCGCGTTGCCAGATCGGACATCCAGGACCAGCGCGACCCGTCGGTAGCGCTCAGGGTCGTTCGCGACGAGCTCCGCGAGGTCCCGCAGCAGATCGCTGGGGACGTTGTCGACGACGGTGTAGCCCAGGTCCTCGAACAGCTTGCTCGTCGCGGTCTTGCCGGCGCCGGAGAGACCCGTGATGATCGCGACGTGCTGGCCACCGGCGACCTTCGGGGTGCCTGCGGTGCTCGTCGCCGGGTTGGTGGGGTCAACCCCGTGGCCCATCACGGGGTCCAGGTCCGCCGCGCCGGTCGGCTCAGGCACTGGCCTCACGGGTCTTGCCACCGCGCGACAGGATCCAGATCGTGAACTCGTACAGCACATACATGGTGCCGGCCATGACCATGGGACTGATGGGATCGCCGCCGGGCGTGGCCACGACGGCGAAGATGGTGACGCCCAGGAGCACCATCTTGCGACTGCTCTTGAGTACCTCGACGCTCAGGATGCCCAGCTTGTTCAGCAGCACGAGCACGATGGGGAATTCCATGACCGCCCCGAACAGCAGGAAGATCATGGTCACGAAGCCGTAGTAGGCCTCGGCGGACGGCACGGTCTCCGCGATGCCCTCGATGTTCCAGCCCGTGAGGAACGCGATGGCATAGGGCAACGTGACGTAGGCCACGATGGTGCCCAGCAGGAAGAACGTGATCGCAGCCGGGATCCACGGGAGCGCCGCACGCCGCTCCTTGTCCGTCAGACCCGGGGACACGAAGGACCAGAGCTGGTAGATGAGCACCGGCAGGGCGATGATCACGCCCACCACGAACGAGATCTTCATGAACAGGAAGAAGCCGCCGCTCACGGTCAGGAACTGCACCTTGGTGCCGAACTCCCGGACGGGCAGCGGGTCCGCCAGGATGGTGATGATCTGGGGCGCGAAGTAGAACCCGACAGCGCTACCGACCACGATCGCGAGGACGCTGATGAACAGGCGCTTGCGCAGCTCGGCGAGGTGATCCACGAGGCTCATGACCGACGGGTCCTCCGCCGGCGCGGCAGGCGGAGGCGGCACCACGGGGGCGGGCGCCGCCGTACGAACGGGCACCGGCAGGCGCTCGACCGCGGTCGTCGGGGGCTCGAGGACGTCACTCATGGCAATGCGGTCAGCGTCGCCCGGTCAGGCGGGACGGGCCGGATCAGGCTTTGTCGTCGACCGCATCCACGGGGGTGCCGGCGGGAGCCGGAGCGGCGTCCACCGGGCGTGCCGCTGCCGCCGCAGGCGTGGACGGCTCCGTGGCCGCCTTGGGGTTGATGCTGGTGCTGTCCGTGATGTCCGTCGCCGCCTTGCGGAACTCGCGGATGGTCTTGCCGAATGAAGCCCCGACCTCAGGCAGCTTGCCCGGGCCCAGGATCAGCAGTGCGATCACCAGGATGATGATCAACTCGACGGGTCCGATATTCGGAAGTCCCATGCGATGCCTCCGCCTCCAAGATTCGTGGTCCGATCAGTGCCCGGTCATCCTAGCACCTGCAGGCTCGCGGCCCACCGGGTGGCCGCATCGCTGATGGCCGCCGCCGGGTCAGCGGCGCCGTCCGCAGCGCTCGCGATGCCCCGGGAGACGTTGACCAGCAGGCCGCCGCCGGGGCGCGCGTCGCCCGGGATCGCGGCAGGACCCGCGTGGAGCGCGCTCTCGGCGTCTCCCCCCTGTGGCCCCACCCCCGGTACCAGGAATGGCAGCCGAGGCGCGAGCGAACGGATGGCGGCCAGCTCCTGGGGTGCGGTGGCGCCGACGACGAGGCCCACGGTCCCTGCGTGCCGCTCCCACGTCGCGGCGAGCCGGGCGACACGGAACGCGAGCGGCTCGGCGGGAGCGCCGAGAGCGGGGTCCGCGGCCACCTCGAGGCCCTGGAGCTCGCCGGCACCCGGGTTCGAGGTGCGGCACAGCAGGTAGACGAAGCGGTCAGGCCGATCGAGGAGGGGCGCGATGGCATCGGCGCCGAGATACGGGTTGGCCGTGATCGCGTCCGCACCGAGCGCATCGAAGATGGCGTCCGCGATGCGCGCCGAGGTGGAGCCGATGTCACCGCGCTTGGCATCCGCGATGAACGGCAGGTCCGGGGGGACGCGCGCCCGGACGCGCTCCAGGGCTGCCATGCCGGCGCTGCCCCATGCCTCGAAGAAAGCGAGGTTGATCTTGACCGCCGCGGCGTGCGGACCCGCGTGCTCCACGAGCAGGGTCGCGAAGCGCTCCACGCCCGCCAGATCCCCTGCGTAGCCTGGGGGAAGGGCCCGCGGGTCGGGATCGACGCCCAGGCACAGGACAGAGCCCACGGACGCGATGCGATCACCCAGGCGATCGAGGTAGCGACCGCCGCCCGCGGACCCGGTCACGGAGCGGGCGACGCCTCGGCATCCTGGCTCGCGCTCGGGTCCGGGGTAGGCAGCGACTCGGGCGCAGGCGTGATGAGCGGCTTGCGCAGCTCCTCCGGGATGAACCACGACGGCGGCGACTCCGCATCGAGGCCCTGGAGGTCGTCCGTGACCGGCTTCATCTCCGTACGCGTGTAGCCGTTGGCCGGGTCCAGGGTCATGAGCCACAGGTTGACGGTCAGCCCCTTGCGCCGCAGGAACGCGACCTGGTCGCCGTTGGGCGAGAACGTCGGCGCGAAACTGTCCCCGTCGTTCGTGAGGCGTGCGATCTCCGCCCCGTTTGCCGGATCGAGGATCACGATGTCCCGGCCGGTTCCGTCCGTCCGCTCCGCGGCGATGACACCACCATCCGGTGACCACGACGGATTGGAGTAGCCGGCTTTCAGCAGCACGGTCCTGCCCGTCCGCGGCGTGTAGATGCCGATCTTGGGGGTCCCGATGGAGCCCCGCCGGTTGTTGTACGTGAATGCGAGCTGACGCCCGTCCGGGCTCCAGGCCGGGTCGTTGTGGCCCTGAGCGTCGATTGCCGGGACGTCGTTCAGCTGGCGCAGGTTGGAGCCCCGGATGCTCAGGAGGCCCAGCCGGACGTCACCGACGCCATCATTGCCATCCGTCACCACGGCGATCGTCTCGCCATCCGGCGAGACGTCCGGCTGGAGGACCCAGCGATGCCACTTGCCGCCGCCGCTGTTGTAGATGGACTCGTACACCAGCCTGGGGTCTCCGCCGTTGACGGACGCCGACATGATGTTGGGGTAGAAGAACGTGTACTTGGCAAGCCTGCCGTTGTACGGCGCCTGGACTTCGCGCTCGACCGTCTGCACGTAGAGGAACCGCTTGCCATCGGGTAACCAGGTGGGAGCGGTGCTGTAGCGCGAGCCACCGGTGCGGGTCCCCTCGACGAGATCGAGGTTGCCGATGCCGGTCGCCGTGTAGATGTCGCCCTGCTTGCTGATGAGGATCGTGCCCACGATCTCCGCGGTCCGGTCCGGGGGCGGCGTCGCGATCATCGTGGAATGGGGCGTGGGCGTGGGCGTGGGCGCCAGAACGGACGGCAGCACACCGGTGCTGGGGTCCGGCGTGAGCTCCACGAAGGGTGCCTCCGTGGGCTCCGCCGCGGTATCCGTGAGGCCGAACAGCTGGACCGTGAACAGGCTGCCCGTGGCGATCACGATGAGGCCGATGAGCGCGATGATGGGTGCGATGATCGGCGGACGCCCGCCGGCGGCGCCGCGTGGTGCCTGCTGGGAGGGCGTGGGGCGCGTGGCCTGCGGCGGTCGCTGGGTCACGCGGCCGTCCCGGCGATGACCCGAGCGCGGCGGAGCCCGGCCAGGTGCCCGGCCGGCGCGACGTCGCGGATCTCCAACTGGAGCGACTCCGTGCCCTGGTACGTCCGGCTCGCGAGGCGCGCCACCACGTCCACGGTGTCCCCGGGCCGCAGCTGCTCGACGAGATCGGTGCGGCCGAAGCAGATGGCGTCCAGCACGTCCGTTCCTTTCTGCAGAGTCAGCTGCGTGTGGCCGCCCTTCGCAGCGCGGACCCGCGTGACGACGAGGCCGGCGATGCCGATGAGCGGCGGGGCGTCACCCTCGCGCTCCAGCAGTGCGAGGTCCCGAAAGAGTACGTAATCGACGGAATCCGCGCGCGCGACGAGGTCCAGGGTGATCGTGGGCCGTGCCGCGACGCCGCCGGGCGTCCCATCCATGGCCACGAGCGCGCTCCGGAACGCCTCGAACCGGTCCGGCGCGAGATGGGCGCCGGCAGCCGCCGGGTGGCCTCCGTGACGCTCGAGGAGATGGCCACACGATGCGAACGCCGTCGCCAGGTCAAAGCCACCGGCACTCCGCGCGGACGCCCGCCAGGGCGTGACCGAGGTGGAGACGACCACGGTGGGCCGCCCATGCTCGTCCGCGAGCCGGCCCGCCACGAGCCCGATGATGCCCACCGACCAGGGCCCCCGGAGCACCAGCACGCCCTCCCCAGGGCCCTGGTCCGCCACGATCGCGCGAGCCTCCGTGATCGCCTGGCCCATGAGCTCGCGACGCAGACCGTTCGCCGCTTCCACCTCCACCGTCAGGCGAGCGATCTCGTCCGGGTCCTGGGCGAGCAGCAACCGCGCAGCCGCCTCCGCATGTCCGACGCGCCCCAGCGCGTTGATGCGTGGTGCCAGCGTGAAGGACACGGTCTCCTGGTCCACCCGCGAGGGATCCACGCCCGCGGACGCCAGCAGGGCCCGCAGCCCCGGTCGCGCGGCCCCCCCGAGCAGGCGCAGTCCGAGGCGCGTGATGGCCCGGTTCTCGCCCTCCAGCGGCACCACGTCCGCGATGGAGCCGATGGCTGCCAGGTCTGCCATGCCCAGGGCCAGCTCGGGACCGCCGGGGTGGTCCGCGAGCAGGAGCTGGGCGACCTTGAAGGCCACGCCGGCGCCCGACAAGCGGTCGTCCGGGTACTGCGAGTCCGCCCGGTGTGGGTTGACCACCGCGACCGCCTCCGGTAACACCGGTGGTAGTGCATGGTGGTCCGTGACCAGGACATCGATGCCCATCGTCCCGGCCCGGGCGATCTCCGCGAGGTTCGTGGATCCACAATCCGCGGTCAGGATCAACGTCCGCCCCTGCGCCTGCGCCCGCTCCAGGGCCGCCTGGGACAACCCGTGGCCCTCCTCTTCCCGGGACGGCACGTACGGCTCCGCGTCCAGCCCCAGGGCCCGCAGCGCGAGCACGAGGATGGAGAGGCCCGTCAAGCCATCCGCGTCGAAGTCCCCGAAGACC
>Ga0105047_10014997_pt1 | contig 12244 bp, 11 predicted proteins | sample MAT04_FD_78384 | JGI IMG/M metagenome (GOLD analysis project Ga0105047, IMG submission 78384) | Freshwater microbial communities from Lake Fryxell liftoff mats and glacier meltwater in Antarctica - MAT-04 (megahit assembly) | ecosystem: Environmental > Aquatic > Freshwater > Ice > Liftoff... | reverse complement strand
CCTCGAGAACCTCGGCGAGCTCGTCAACGTCGCGCGTGAGTACGACGCAGCTGAGAGTGGCGGCCGCCTCGCCGAGTTCCTGCAGGCGCTCTCACTCCAGTCCGCCGCCGATTCGCTCGTGGATGAGGGCGGACAGATCACCTTGATGACGATCCACAACGCCAAGGGTCTCGAGTACCCGGTGGTGTTCATCACCGGCATGGAGGAGGGACTATTTCCGCACTCCCGCTCGATCCAGGATGGCGATGTGGAGGAGGAGCGCCGCCTCGCCTACGTCGGCATCACGCGCGCTCGCGAGCGGCTCACGCTCGTGTACACCCAGAGCCGCAGCGTGTTCGGCCGGCGCCAGTACTCCATGCCTAGTCGCTTCCTCAACGAGCTCCCGGCCGAGCATATCGAGCAGGACGACCAGGCCGGAGATTCCAGTAGCTGGGGCCGAGGCGGCAGCGCCTTTGGTGGCAGTGGTGGCAGCGGCGCCTCGCGCGGCTGGGGCACGGCTGACGACAGCGGTGGCGGCTTCGGCTCGAGCGGCTATCGTCAGTCGCAGGGCGGCCAGAAGCGACGCGGCTCGGGTGATGAGTTCGGCGCGACATTCGGCTCCAAGCCCTCGACGAGTGGCTCCAAGGGGTGGGGGTCGACCGATGGCGCCGCAGCGTCGGGCGCGAGCGGGTTGCTCTTCGGAGACAGCGCCAGTGAGGGTGCACGTAAGCCGGCGCGCAAGAGCATGGCCGACGCCCCGAACATCAATACGGGTGACGGCGTCCGTCACGCAGCATTTGGCGAAGGTGTCGTGCTGCACAAGGAGGGTGACATGGTCGTCATCCGCTTCGGCGACGGTAGCGAACGCCGCCTCATGCTCTCCTACGCGCCGCTCGAGAAGCTCTGACGGAGAGCGCGGTCCGTCGAGACGAGGTTATCGTTTGCTCGCGTTGGCTTCACGAGACCTTCACGCAGGACGGATAGAAACGGGGTGTACGCCAGACGACGCGCGAGGTGGGACCCAGATGAGTGCAGCCGGAGCGACAGTCATCCCACACGAGGGATTCGGGGCCGCGCGACGCGGACGCCGGATCCGGCCACGCGTCCCCGGGCCGCGACTGCTACTGGGCATCGCGGTGGCGCTCCTCATGCTCGGCGTGGCGACCCACACCGAGCAAGTGCAAGCGGCGGCGACGGCAGCGTGCACGATCGGCGAGCCTGCCGGCACGACCTGCGGCGAATCGCTCGTGCGCTTCGGTTACCCGTGAGCCGACGCAGCCCCGCTAGCTGACGCGTCCACGAGCGGCCCGAACCCGAACTCGAGCGCCACGCGCGCAGGGAGATCGAGCAACGCCGCGCGAGCCGCGTCATAGGCACGATCGCTGGAGTGGAACATGCCCCAGTGGTTGGGGCCGCCCGCAGCATCGATGTGGTCGTGCCGGATCGGCACATTGAGGGCGCCAGCAAGCCACGACACGCGCGGGGTGACGATGGGATCCGCCACGCGTGAGTAGAGCGACACATACCGCGCGCCACGCAGCACCGCCAGCGGATCGGTCGCGCCGCGAAGCAATGCATCGGCGCGCTCCACCTCCGCCAGCAGTGCGCTCCCCTCGACCAACTGTGCTGCAGCGACCGCCGACCCGGGCTTGATGGGTCCGAGCGCCGCGAGCGCATCGAAGGCATCCGAGGTCGGAATGCCGGCGTGCGGCGTGGCGAGCGAGATGATTCGATCGACGGATGCCTCGGCGCCATGCGACGCGACGGCCATGCGAGCGAGCAGACCACCCTCGGAGTAGCCAATGAGGTCCACGCGCGTGCGGCCCGTGCGACGCTTGACCTCTGCGATGAACGCGGCGAGCAACTCCGCTGACGCACGCATGTCACCGAGCCCACGCGAGGGAAGATCGAACACGAACACCTGAAAGCCATCCGCCAGGAGCGAGCGGCGCCACTGCTCGAACCCGCTCGGGCCGTTGGCGAATCCACCGACGAGGATGACGGGATCCTGCGCTGCGCCCGCCCCCAGGCTCACCGGAAGCGCCGCCCCGAGGCGATCCGGCATAGGCACGATGCGTTCGAGCACGCGCAACCCGCGCACGAGCACCTCCCCCAGCATTCCTCCGACCATCGATCCCATGGGCGTATCCTGACGCACCGGGTGGCCGCCGGCGCCGAACGCTCAGATCGACGCACCACTGGCCGTCCCGGGCCTCACCCTTCGCGTCTGCACGAACCTGAGCGCCCGCACCGGTAGAATTGGCGCGTACGTGCCCATGTCCGAGCATCCCGCCCCCACGATCAACCTCGCCGCCCGTATCGCGCTGCCCATCGGTACGCGCATCGTGCGCGCAGCGTACGGGGCCCGACGGCTCACGCTCACGTACCCCTACGTCGTCAGCTGCGTGCTCCTGACGCTGGCGTTCTTGGCGCTCGCGCAGGCGGTGTCGAGCCACATCGGAGTTCCCATCCGCGATCCCGAGGGCGCGCTGCTTGGCAAGCGGATGGTGAGCCCGATCCTGTTGATGGGCTTGTTCGCGTACCTGGATTCGCTCCGCCGGGCATTCCGCCAGCGTCAAGGCGGCGCGGAGATGGGATTGGTGCGGCTCTCCGTCGCAATCTTCCGGGAGCGATGGTGGTGGAAGCGACTCGCCATCGCCATCGTGGGTTTCATGAGCTTCGCGTTCACCTACCTGGCGTACCGCAACCTCAAGAGCTTCGTCTCGCTCATCAACTACCGCAGCTACGATCAGGAACTGCTCGCACTCGACCGCTGGCTCGCCTTCGGACACGATCCCGCCACGGTGTTGCACGATCTGCTCGGCACCGGGTTCTCGGCGCATGCGCTCAGCTGGATGTACCTTGTGTACATCCCCCTCGTGGCGGTCACCGTCAGCGCTGCGCTTGCGTTCGTCGAGCGGATGCGGGAGGCGTTCGTGTTCGTGGCCACCTACATGTGGTGCTGGATCCTGGGCACCGCGTCCTACTACGCGATTCCCACGCTCGGACCGTTCTTCACCCGCAATCGACTGTTCAGCGACCTTCCACACACCAACGTGGAACGAGTGCAAAACTCGCTCATCGACCACCGGATCATGCTCATCGCTGACAATCTCGGCGAGAACCGGGTGGGGGGCATCGCCGGCTTTGCCAGCCTGCACGTCGGCGTCGTGGTCGCCTGCCTGCTCCTCATGCGTTACTACCGTCAGCGCGCGCTGACGATCATCACCGCCGTGTTCCTCGTGCCGACCACGGTCGCGACGATCTACTTCGGTTGGCATTTTCTCGTCGACGATGTCGCGGGTGCGTTCATCGGTTGGTTCGCGTTCATGCTCGGTCGTGCCACGGTGTATCCACGCCTGCTCATGATTTGGAAGCGCCGTGCGTCGCGGGCAGTGCACCACGAGCGGCCGACAGTCGCGTCGTAGACGCGACGGCCTACGATTGCCGCTGTCATCATCGTTTCGGTCATCTGCGGTGGGGGAGGATCCGCCCATGACGACGACGCGCGAGATGATCGAGGTTACCGCTCCCTGGGATGGTGCTCCGCTCGGCGAGGTGCCGGTGCACGACGCCGACCACGTCCGAGCCCAGATCGGCATCGCCGCGGAAGCCTTTCGCAGCGAGTCGTTTCCCGCGCATGAGCGCGCGGTCGTGCTCGAACGTGCGGTGGTGTTGCTTGGAGAGCGCGCCGACGTGTTCGCCGCGTCCATCCGCGACGAGGCGGGCAAGCCGATCACCCTTGCGCGCATGGAGGTCGAGCGGGCGCAGGACACGTTGCGATACAGCGCCATCGAGGCGCGCACGTTCACCGGGCAGGTCGTGCCCATGGCAGGAAGCTCCGTCGGGGCGGGTGGCATCGGGGTGACGCTCCGTGTCCCTGTTGGAGTCGTCGCGGCGATCACGCCCTTCAACTTTCCTCTCAACCTCGTCTGTCACAAGCTCGGGCCAGCGATCGCCGCCGGGTGCTCGATCGTCCACAAGCCTGCGAGCGCCACGCCGCTCACGTCTGTGCTGTTGCATGAGCTCTTGCACGACGCTGGCGTACCGCGTGCGTGGCTGCGGCTCGTCACCGGCGGGGGCAAGGAAATCGGTGACGCACTGGTGACCGACCCGCGCATCCGCCACGTGAGCTTCACCGGATCGAGCGACGTGGGCTGGCAGCTGCCCAAGCGCGTGCACCGAGCGCGGGTGTCGCTCGAGCTCGGCAACTCCACCCCGCTCGTCATCTTCGGCGATGCCGACCTCGAAGCTGCCGTCAGCGCTGCGGCGCAGCACGGCTACGGATATGCAGGTCAGTCGTGCATCTCCGTGCAACGGGTGCTTGCGCACGCGTCGGTGTATGCCGAGGTTGTCGAGCGCCTCACAGCTGCAGTGCGTGCGGTTCGGTACGGTGATCCCTCAGATGACGAGGTGGCGTGCGGACCGGTCATCGATGCGGATGCGCGTGATCAGATCCTCGACCGTGTCGCCGAGGCGCAGCGGGCCGGAGCACGCCTGCTCACCGGCGGAGCTCACGAGGGCAACGTCATCGAGCCTGTGCTGCTCGCAGATGTCGATCCGGCGCTCGATGTCTCCTGCCAGGAAATCTTCGGACCTGTGGTGACGCTCACGTCGTTCGACGACGAGGCGTCGGCCCTCGAGCTCGCCAACGGCACGCCGTACGGGCTCCAGGCCGGCGTGTTCACTGCCGATGTCACCCGCGCAATTCGCATGGCCGAAAGCCTCGAATTTGGTGGTGTGACCGTGAACATGTCCCCTACGTTCCGCGCTGATCAGATGCCGTACGGCGGCACCAAGGAATCAGGTAACACCAAGGAAGGGCCGGCCTGGGCAGTGCGTGCGCTCACCGAGGAGCGATTCGTCATGCTGGCACGCGGCTGAGTCGACCGCCGCGCGAGGGCGTCACGCGATAGCATCGCGAGCATGACGACGACTGTACCTGCCTCTAGCTCTGCATCCTGGCTCCCCGACGCCGAGGCCACCGACGCACACCGCGCGCTGCGCGAGTACGTCCGTGAGCTTCGCGATCTGTCGTCGGCGGCATCGCTCGCCGGCTGGGATCAGCAGACCAAGCTCCCGCCCAAGGGACAGGCCGCGCGCGGACGCACGCTTGGCGCCATGTCCGCGATGCTCCACGAGCGACGCACGTCACCCGAGTTCGACCGGCTCATCTCAGCACTCGAGGACGCAGCACCCAATGATCCCGAGGCGCGCGGTGCGCGACGCGGGTTCGATCTGTCGACCAAGCTGCCGAGCGATCACGTGCGAGCGATGGCTGAGGCCTCGAGCGCGGGCTACGGTGCATGGGATCAAGCCCGCAATGCGGACGAATTTACGATCTTCCTGCCGCACCTCGAGCGACTTCTCGAGCTCTCCCGCGAGCAGGCCGAGCTCTACGGCTACGAGAGCGAGCGCTACGACGCGCTGCACGACCTCTACGAGGAGGGCAGCCGCGCAGCTGACATCGCGCCGATGTTCGAGGCGCTGCGCGAGCCCACCAACCGGCTCTTGGATCTGCAGCCGGAGCCGGACACCTCGATTCTCGAGCGCAGCTGGCACAAGGAGGGACAGGAGCGCTTCGGTCGCGAGGTTATCACCCGCATGGGCTTCGATTTCGACGCCGGCCGCCTCGACGAGACCGTGCACCCCTTCTGCTCGGGCGTCGGCCAGTTCGACACGCGGCTGACCACGCGATACGAAGAGCACTGGCTCCCGTGCGCGCTGTTTGGCACCATCCATGAGGCCGGCCACGGTATGTACGAGCAGGCGTTCGATCGCCTCGGTCTGCCCGCGACGCTCGGCTCCGCGCCCGGACTGGGCATGCACGAGAGCCAGAGCCGCGGTTTTGAGAATGTCATCGGGCGCAGCCGCCCGTTCTGGGAGTTCTGGTACCCGCGTCTGCAGGAAGTCTTCCCGGAGGCGACCGCCGGTGTGTCGCTCGACGATTTCGTTCGGCAGATCAACACGGCGAAACGCTCACTCGTCCGTGTGGAAGCGGACGAGCTCAGCTACAACCTGCACCTGGGCGTGCGCTTTGAGCTCGAGCGAGCCATGATGAACGGCGATCTCGCAGCCAAGGATCTCCCCGAGGCGTGGAACGCCGGGTTCGACAAGTGGTTCGGCATCACGCCGCCCAGCGACAAGTTCGGCGTCCTGCAGGACGTGCACTGGTCCAGCGGCAGCTTCGGCTACTTCCCGACCTACACGCTCGGCAACGTGTACGCCGCGCAGTTCGCCGAGGTCGCACGCCTCGACCTACCGAACTGGGACGACCTCCTGCGCGCAGGTGAATACGCCCCGATCCTCGCGTGGTTCGATGAACACGTGTACCGCCACGGTGACGCGTTCACCGGTCGCGAGTTCGTGCAGCGCATCACCGGCGGCCCCGTTGATGTGGCACCCCTGGTGCGCTACCTCGAGGACCGGTTCGGTCAGCACTGAGCGAAACGCAGAGCCACATCGAGCCGATAGATGGGTGAGCGCGTCTGGGACGACGCTGCTCGAACCAACACGGGACGGTGGGACATGGGAATTTCTGCAGCGATGAGTGCGCCTCGTTTGGCGAGCGTGCCCGAGTCGAAGGGCGCCGATTGGCAGGGCGACCGCATTCAGCAACTCCAAGATGAGCGCGCGACGCTCGTCGCCTCCAGGCCCGACCTGAGCGGCAAGACGTGGGCGAGGCTCACCGGCATGGGTGTGCTCGGGCTCGGAGGAGCGTTTGGAGCCGGCTTGGCTGCGGGCACACTGTTCGAGCGATCCGCGTATTTCAAGTCTATTCCGGCTTACAAGAATCCAGGATTCGAGACTGTCGGCGTCGTCATGCTTGCCATGCTGTTCGTCGGCCCCGCGCTGGGGTTCGGCGGCTTCCAGCTCGGAAGCAAGCTCACCAAGCCCGATGCCGCAGAGGTCGAGCGGCGCACCGCCGCACACCAGGCGGACGTTGCGCCGAAGATTGCGGCGATCGACCGTCAGATCGAGGCGCTCAAGGCGCCGTGATGTGACGAGTTACCGGGCCGCTGCTGCGTGCTCGTCGGCGTACGCGTGCCAGAAGGCGATGCTCGTCTCCACGCCCAGGTGCAGCTGGTTGAGCGAGAACTTCTCGTTCGGTGCGTGTAGGCGGTCATCGGGGAGCCCAAAGCCCATGAGCACCGTCGGCGCATCGAGGATTTCGGCGAAGGTCGCCACGACCGGGATCGACCCGCCCTCGCGCGTGAACACCGGCTCGATCCCGAACACTGCGGCGAGGGCTGTGCGTGCGGCGCGCATCGCCGGGATGTCCGTCTCCACGAGCACGGGGCGGCCGCCGTGAAGGCGCTTCACCTGGACGTCTTCGACGCCTGGCATGTCCGCCGCAAGCGCGCGCAGATGCGTCTCGAGCCGTTCCGAGATGCGCTCCCAGTCCTGGTCGGCAACGAGCCGCATGGAGATCTTCGCGTGCGCGGTTGACGGGAGAACCGTCTTCGCGCCCGGGCTCGTGTAGCCGGACCACATCCCATTGATCTCAAAGGTCGGTCGCGCACCGATGCGCTCGTAGATCGACCAACCCTGCTCACCCCAGCTGGCGGTGATGCCCGCCTCGTCGAGGAACTCGGAATCGACGAACCCAACCTGGGTGAGCGCCTCGCGCTCCTCGGAGCTCGGCTCAATCACGCCGTCATAGAACCCGGGAATGAGGATACGCCCGGTGACCGGGTCCTTGCATGCCGCGATCATGTGGGCGAGCGCTTCAGCGGGATTGCGCACCGCGCCGCCGTACACGCCCGAGTGGAGGTCGTGCGCGGGGCCGGTCACCTGGACCTCGCAGTACGCCATGCCACGCAGGCTCGCCACGATGGACGGCTTGTCAGCGGCGAGCATGTGCGTGTCGGAGACGAGCACCACGTCGCACGCCAGCCGGTCGCGCTCAGCGGCCACGAAGGCGTCGAGATGCTCGGAGCCCGATTCCTCCTCGCCCTCGAAGATGACCTTCACGTTGACCGGCAGGCGGCCGCCGTCGGCGAGCATCGCGCGCAGTGCTGCGACGTGGATCCAGAGCTGTCCCTTGTCGTCGGCCGCGCCGCGCGCGAACACGCTGCCGTCGTGCACGGTCGGCTCGAACGGCGGCGTGTGCCACAGCTCGATTGGCTCGGGTGGCTGTACATCGTAATGGCCGTAGACCAACACAGTCGGCGCCCCGGCGGGTGCCTCGAGCCACTCGGCGTACACGCACGGCAGGCCGCCCGTCTCGAGCACCTCGGCGCGCGCGAGCCCTGCATCCGCGAGCTGGTCACGCAGCCACGCGGCGGCCGCGCGACAATCACCCGCGTGCTCGGCCTGGGTCGAGACGCTCGGGATGCGCAGCAGCTCGAACAGCTTGGTCTCGGTTCGTTTGCGCTCTGCTCGGGCGCGCGCGATGGCGTCCATCGTGCGCGGATCCTCGGCGGGGGAGAAGGGCGTGGTGGGGGTGGCGACGTCGGATTCCATGCTCTGGAACCTACAGGTTGCCGCCGCAGGCACCGATAGCGACTGAGATGGCCCACGACCAGCTTCCCAACCCTGCGCACGGCGACGATCCCGCCGTTGACGGCACTCCACGCTTATCCGCAGTGCCGGTCCGACCCGTGACCGATCGGTGGAGCCAACCGCGCGCGGCCGACGGCTCGTATGTGGCACTCGAGCGCCGTGATCTGCCCGCCCTCACGTCGCTGCGCTTCTTCGCCGCGATCTACGTCGTCGTGCACCACCTCATCAATATCGGTCTACTCCAGACCCAAGGCGCGGGCGCCGACCGCTCCGCCACCTGGTACCTCGCGTGGGGCACGCAGGGGCACGTGGGCGTCACCTTCTTCTTCGTGCTGTCGGGGTTCATCCTCGCGTGGTGTTATCACCAGGCGTTCTCCACCGACGATGCCGAGCGACGATCGACCATCACGCGCACCTTCTGGTTCGCGCGCTTCGCCCGCGTGTGGCCGCTCCACGCCGCGATGCTCATTGCGTTCGTGCCCTTCGCGCTCAGCGAGGCGGGCGTGGCGCTGAGCGGGCTCGTCACCACTGCCTGGCACGGCGCACTCAACCTGCTCCTGCTCCACGCATGGGTCCCCACCGGCACCGCCGACGGGCTCTCCGACACCTGCAACGCTCCGAGCTGGACGCTCTCGGTCGAGGCGTGCTTTTACCTGCTCTTTCCGCTCATGGCCACGCTCTTGGTGGCGCGCTTGCGTTGGGGCACCGCGCAGCTCGCGCTCCTCATCGGTGGAAGCTGGATCACACTCGGGGCAGTCGGTTGGTATCTCGACGGGTCGGGTGATATGGGGGAGTGGGCGATGCGTGTGCTTCCCGCCACGCGCCTCGCGGACTTCGTCATCGGGGTCGCGCTCGGGCTCATCGTTGTCCAGGGCCTGCAACGAGCGAAGCTGCGCGACGAACCGCAGACGACCCGCGCCAGCACGGCATGGACGGCCCTCGAGACGTTCGTGCTCGTTGCGGCCTGTGCTTCGCCGCTCGTGTGGGCCCTTGGTGCATCCGATCAGCTTCCTGCAACGCTCGGCTCCAGCTGGTTCCATCTCCCCACGATCGTCGCGTCGATCCTGGTCATCGCCCTCGAGCGCGGAGCGATCTCGCGCCGGCTGCTCGCGCTGCGACCGCTGGTGTGGCTCGGCGAGGTGAGCTACGCCATGTACCTGACACATCTGTTCCTCGTCCTCGCCGCGTACCGCATAGGCGTGTACGACCTGCTCGGCGTGTGGGGCGCATCCGCGCTCCTGCTCGTCGCCGCAGTCGTCGTCTCGGGCATCGTGCACGAACGATTCGAGAAACCCGCCCGCGCGCGCCTGGTAGCACGTCGGGCTCGCCGCGCTCAGTGACCGGGGCGTCGCTCCACGACACACCGCGTCATCGACTCCGCGTGCCGCACCCAGAGCGCTGGCATGGGAGCGAGCTCGAACTCATACGTCATCGACGCAGCGCCTGACGCCTCGACCCACGTTGCGGAATCCCCGGGAGTCGTGCCCTCCACCTCACGGAGCACCGGGATGCCCGACGGTTCGGCGATGTGCTCGGCCAACTCCACGGATCGATCGCTGAAGGCGAGCACACACTCGAGCGGCGTGTGTAGATCGATCACGTGCGTCGGTCCCACGCGCTCGATGAGCTCCATGATTGCCTGCGTCTCCGGCTCGCTCCCAGGCGTCGCGCCAGGCGATGAGAGCTGGGTGCGTCGCTGTGTGGTACGCACGGTGCACGTGGGCGGGTACGTCGGCGACGCCAGCGGGAGCCACCCGGGGGTGGGGAAGTTGCGGTTGAGGTCCACGCCGCGTGCGTTCTGTCGCGTGCCCAAGAGCACCCCGTCGGGATTGAGCACCGGCACCACAACGGCACACGCGTCATCTGCGTGCACGGTACGCAGCAACTGGTGCGCGGCCTGCAGCGTCACCGACTCCTCACCATGAATCGCAGCCCAGACCACACGCGTGGGACGAGCGGTGGTGGGCCACCACGCGACGAGCGGCACTCCCTCGCTCGAACGGCCGAACTCCTCGGGCCGCCAGCCGTTACGGCGCGCCAGGTTGGCGATGTGGAACGTGTGGATGCCCGAAGGCGCGGAGAGTTGGGGAACAGGAGTCGGCATGATGCCGACGAAGATTACTCGGTCTCGCCAATGCGACGGATGCGACGCACGTAGCTGGTGCGGCCGTTCGCGTCCGTGTCGCCCACAGCGCGACCGTGCCGTGATGTGGGACGGTCGGCGCCGTCGCGCTCGGCGAGCTCGCGCGACATCGTGTTCTCCATCTCACGGAACGTGCTGCTCAAGCGCGATCGGCAGTACTTACAGCGAATACCGACACCGCCGCACGTGCACGCCTTGAGACCTGATGTGATTTCCACGAGACGACCGCCATCGAGAAATTTGCGCACGTCGGATCCGGAGACCCCTGTGCCACGCGCAATCTCGCCCACAGCCGAACCATCGTGTTCTCTCAGGAACTCGCGCACGAGCTGAAAGCGATGCTCCTCCACGAACGAGCACTGCGCGCACAGGCGCATGGCGATGCGCGGAAAAAGCTTTCCGCAGGCGTTGCACGTATCGATCTGAGGTTGTGAGGCCGGCTGGGCCACGACACGATCCTTCGATTGGACTGACTGATGAGCGCATCGGCACGGGTGCGCTGAGCCTTGAGTATCCTCCGATCACCAGATCATTGGGTGTGATGCGATGCGCCTTGGGTACCGTGCGGACCGTGGAGTTCCCCTCTCCGTCGACACGACCATCGCACGGCCTCGATCCGAGGTGTTCGATGCCTTGTGCGATCTCCGCGCCGCTGCCCGCTGGCGAACCACGGTCGACCGCCTCGACGTCATGAGCTCCGGCTCGTTCTGAGTGGGCACGCGTTGGCGGGAGGAGCGGCGCGCGCTGGCGGCTCACGGTGCGCGCGAGATGTGGGTCACGCGCATGGACCCCGAGCGCATGTATCGCGCCGAGGGCGAAGAACGCGGTGTGCACTATCTGAGCGAGCTGCGCTTCGAGGATGCGGGGGTGGGCGCCACGCTCGTCACTATGGTCCTCGTGGGTGTTTCAATCACGCGCGCGGCGCGTGCGCGAGAGTCCTCGTCGAACCGCTGCTGACACGCTTCGTACGCACCAACCTGCGTCGCGATCTCGAGGACATGCGTTGCTCCCTTGAGAGTGAGGGCATCGTCTAACAGACGGGTGGGGTCTCGCTCATGTCTCGCTGAGACTGCCGAGATCGCAACCTCGATTCGTTTGGCTGGTGTGTTGCGGGGCATCCATGAGTGTGGAACACGTGTGACGGATATCGGAGGGTGAACGTGGAGAAGGTCGGGACAGATACCGAGACCAACGTGGTCATGTCGACCAACGAGCTGCACGGACGCACCGTGTGGAACGAGCACGGCGACCGGCTCGGCGTGGTGCGTGAGGTGCACACCAATCCCAGCAGTGGCATCACCGGGTTCGTCGTGCGTGAGCGGTGGATGCTTGGCCACGAGTTGCTCGTGCCCGCCCACGACATGCGTATGGATGCGGGCGATGTCATCGTGCCGGGGGACACGCAGGGAGCGGCGATGCCCGAACCGGCGGCGCCGCGCCCGAGCGCTCCTGAGCGCCTGGTGGGCTCGACTGGAGAACCCGTGCTCATCGCAGGGCGCGTGGGTGCGCGTGGTCGCTTCGGTGGCCTTGACCTGATTGGCAGCCTCTTTGGAGCGCTCGTGGCGTTCGCCTCGATCGTCATCATCGGAGGCGTGCTCGGCGCGATCTTCGGCGTTG
>Ga0105047_10014996_pt1 | contig 12246 bp, 12 predicted proteins | sample MAT04_FD_78384 | JGI IMG/M metagenome (GOLD analysis project Ga0105047, IMG submission 78384) | Freshwater microbial communities from Lake Fryxell liftoff mats and glacier meltwater in Antarctica - MAT-04 (megahit assembly) | ecosystem: Environmental > Aquatic > Freshwater > Ice > Liftoff... | reverse complement strand
CGAAGTTCAACCGCAACCTGAAAAGCCAATGAAATCAAGCAACTCTCAAGTCACCCCTACGCCAGTGCTCGAATCCAAACCGGGACTTTCGACACGGAAAACAAATCGACCCCGAAATGGAGCGTGAATTATCCGTGGAGCGTACGCGCGCCGGACTAGCGGTAGCGCGCCAACTCGGGCGCGTGGGTGGTCGCAAGCGCCAAATGACCGACAGCAAAATTGAATCAGCGAAGAAACTTCTGTCGACGGGAATGCCTCCACGCGACGTGGCCAGGAACCTCGGCGTGTCCGTACCGACGCTCTATCGCTGGGTGCCAGCGTCAACGATGGCTTAACGTACTTTGGAATCCGTTTTCTGTGGCGACCCCTAGTTGGATGCTCTTCCGATCCAGTGTCTGTAGCGTCGCCATCAGGTCAGCGACCGACCTGGCGAGCCAGTCGAGCTTGGTCACCACCAACACATCCCGCGCGCGCGCGTATTCCAGCGCCGCGACCAATTGAATCCGTTCGCCGACGGATGACACTTGCTCCGGGAAGCGCTTTTCGCAACCAACGGTACGCAGCTCCTATTCGGCTGCATGTGCTCAAGTGTCGTCGTCTCTTGTTGAATCGATCCCCGATTGACATGGCCCGCGCCGAGGCGCCGCCGCGACTCTTCGCGCAACTGGAGGCGGATCGCTTCCTGACGCACCTAGCTAATCACGGTTCGATAAATTGAATGGTCGGCTCAATTCAAAGGGGAATTAACTTGCCAGCCGCTTCGCCTTTTCAAACGCAGGCGTTTCTCAACGTCTGTGCACGCGTTTTTTAACAGCTTCGCGATATGCCGGATGCGCTGGGCGGTCATACGTTGCGACAGTGCTGCGACGCTTAACGCACCGACGGGTTGACCCATCCCATCACGAAATGGCTGCCCAACAGCTGTGACACCAAAATTGATGGTGTTCTGTATGAGTGCAAGCCCTTCACTTCGAGCGCGCTCACAGGCTTTGGTTAATGCCTCGGATGTTGGTAAACCGTACGCTCTGAGCGTCGGTCCTACTCGGTCGATGATGTCCATGCGCTCAGGGTGATCAATCGCGGACAAGATTGCGAGTCCACCAGCACCTGCACCGAGCGGTCGGCGGCTGCCAACCTCAAGCACGAGGGTGCGGATGGGGAACGATCCCTCACGACGATGCATGCACACGGCGTCGAAACCACTCCGAACGACCAAATAAACGGTGTCCTCAGTCGCAACGGACAGGCCGTCCATGCTTTCGTTACACAAATCTCGAATGTCGAACATGGTCGATCCAGCCACACCTAGTTCGAAAGCCAGTGGACCAAGCCGGTAGCGTTTGAGCTCCGCATGTCGCTCCACTAGTCGCTCCGCGCCCAACTGTCCTAGCACGCGGTGCGCGGTTGGATGAGGCATGCCGGACTTCGCTGCGATCTCGCTTAACGGCAGGCCCTTTGCTCCTGCCGTGGCGAGCAATTTAAGTAGCAATACACCTCGTTTGAGTGAGCCTGCTTCAGCATTAAGAGTCATGTTCGATAAAAGGAAACGCGATTCAATATTCTTTGGACGTATTAAGCCACTCGCAGCAATACATCAAAAAACTCAAGTCCGATAGATGGACAAATAGAAAAGAAATTTATACGACAACCATAGAATCCGCATCACTCTTTTAGATCAGTTTTTTGTGATTCAAGCATTAACAGGCAAGGTAGCAGTGATATCTGGCGGCAGCGGCGGAATTGGTGCTGCATGCGCACGGGCAATGGCCCATCAGGGGGCAATAGTCGTTGTCGGATATCACAGCGGAAGAGATCGAGCCGAAGATTTGTGCGCGACTATACCGGGACACGGGCACATGGCTGTGCCAATTTCTCTGATGGACTGTAGTAACCATGCCGAGCTCGCTGAAATGCTTGCGCTTGAAGTAGGCCGTGTCGACATCTTGGTCAACGCGGCCGGATACACGCGTCGAATTGCACACCACAATCTTAAGGAAATGACGCCAGCAGTTTTCAACGAGTTGCTTTTGGCTAACGTGGGCGGCACTTTCTCCCTGACCCGAGCACTATTGCCACTTCTCCAAAAAAGCGGGGCTGGCGTCGTGATCAACATTTCGTCCGTCTCCGCTTTTACTGGTTTAGGGAGCAACGTTGCTTACTGTGCAGCAAAGGCGGGGATAGATACGCTAACGAAATCGCTTTCGCGCGCATTTGGTCCGCAAGTACGGTTTCTATGCGTATCGCCAGCGGCAGTCGATACGGAATTCGTAGCGGGGCGTAGTCGCCAGGAGCTTGAAAGAAAAGCGCTCGATTCTCCGCTTGGCCGCATCGTAACTCCCGAAGATGTCGCACTGTCCGTTTTGGCCTGTGTCACACATCTCAAAACTGCAACCGGTACCTCTATCGTCATCGACGGCGGGCATTCCCTGTGACGCAAATCAATGCAACACACGATCCCGCTTTGCGAAGCTGGATAACGTCTGCTAACGAGCTCGGAACTGATTTTCCAATTCAAAATTTGCCTTTTGGCGTGTTTCAGCGGCTCGGCGCGAAGGACGGTCCGTGCTGTGGGGTGGCGATAGGAGACTACGTTGTCGACGTGAGTGCCATATCAGACTTGTTTCAAGATGCGGCGTTATCTGCCGCCAAGGCTTGCGCAGCATCGAACCTCAATCCCTTGCTCGCAATCGGACTGGATGCAGTCTCGGATTTGAGAGCCCAATTATCCAGAATCCTGGCAGAACGTAACAGTACAGCGCGTGATCAAGTGACAGAGGCGCTTGTACCGAGAGCGGGTGTTGATATGTCGTTGCCGATTCGGACGGCTGGATATACCGATTTTTTCGCATCGGTGCACCATGCGACCAACGCCGGCAGACTATTTCGTCCTGATCAACCTTTGCTTCCCAATTACAAGCATGTTCCGATCGCTTATAACGGCCGTGCCAACAGCATTCAGGTAAGTGGAGCTCCGGTGACCCGGCCGCGTGGCCAGATTCAAGTAGACGGCGCACACCCAACCTTCTGTCCCACTAGTCGCCTAGATCATGAGGTGGAGCTCGGTATGGTTGTGGGCCCGTCTAGCTTCAAGGGGCAGCCAGTAACGGTAGCAGGCGCTTGGAGCCACATATTCGGCTTCACTCTGCTCAATGATTGGTCAGCGCGCGATATTCAGTCATGGGAATATCAGCCACTAGGCCCTTTCTTGGCAAAAAGTTTCGCGACGAGTATCTCTCCTTGGATTGTCACGGCAGAAGCCCTGGCGCCGTTTCGGGTAGAACCCGAATCCCGGATGCCGGGCGACCCCAAGCCGTTGCCTCACCTTTGGGATGAAGCCGATCAACGTCGCGGCGCACTACACATTCAAATTGACGCGCACCTTTCCTCCGAAAAGATGCGAGGACAAGGCCTGCCATCGGTACAACTTTCGCGGTCAAACGCCGCAACGCTGTATTGGACATTTGCGCAGATGGTCGCGCACCACACAAGTAATGGCAGCGCCATCGATAGCGCCGACGTTTTGGGATCGGGAACGATATCGGGCCCGACGGCGGACGCCCTTGGCAGCTTACTTGAGATCACTGCGGGTGGGCGCAATCATCTCACGCTGCCCTCGGGGGAGGAGAGACGGTTTCTTGAAGATGGAGATGAGGTTTGTCTCACTGGATTTTGCGAACGACCCGGCTTTATCCGGATTGGGTTTGGTGAATGCCGGGCGCTTGTAAAGCCAGCAAGGTCACAGACACATCAATGAGGCTTGAAAAATGATTGTTGAGCAACGTACCTACACAACTCATCCGGGTAAGTGGCGTGAATATTTGGCCCTGTACGAGGCTGAAGGCCTCCAGACCCAGCGGCGAATTCTCGGTCGAATGGTTGGTTACTACCACACAGATATCGGTGACTTGAATCAAGTCATCCATCTTTGGGCCTATGAGGATCTCAACGACCGTGCAGAACGACGCAAACGTCTGATGCAGGACTCAAACTTTCGGACTTATGTTGCAAAAATGTTGCCCCTTCTGCAAAGCCAGTCTTCAAAGATTCTTATGCCCGCAGCTTTTTTTAAACCACATTGGGATGAGACTGAACAATGACTAAACAGCCGAAAGCGCAGCGTCAGTACCAAAGTGGATTTGGCAACCAGTTTTCGAGTGAAGCGCGCCATGGTGCTCTCCCGGTAGGTCAAAACTCTCCGCAGCGAGCACCTTATGGCTTGTACACCGAACTAATTTCTGGCACAGCATTTACGGCTCCCCGCGCGCACAATCAACGCACTTGGATGTATCGAATGCGACCATCTGCGGTGCAAAGGCGCGCGGAACAAGTCCTTGTCGACACATGGTTATCCGCACCTTTCACAAGCGTCCCGACACCTGCTAATCGGTTGCGGTGGAATCGATGGGACGGTGCGCCCAAAGATGCTGACTTCATTGATGGCATCTTCACTGTGGCCGGGAATGGCGATGTCCATTCCCAAACTGGTATCGCCGCGCACGTCTACCATACGACGCGCTCGATGGTGAACCGCTACCTGGTAAACAGCGATGCAGAAATGTTGCTTGTTCCGCAGGATGGGAACTTGTTGCTTCACACTGAGCTCGGATTGCTACTAGTAGGTCCGGGCGAAATCGCAGTGATCCCACGTGGTTTGCGTTGGAGAGTAGAAATACCCGAACGGGACGCACGCGGATACGTTTGTGAAAACTACGGGGCACCATTTCGGCTTCCAGAACTGGGTCCCATTGGCTCAAATGGGCTGGCTAACGCGCGCGACTTCTTGGCGCCTGTCGCAGCATACGAGCAATCGAATGGTGACTACCGCGTCGTCAACAAATTCCTCGGTAATTTCTGGGAGTCACAGCAATCAACTTCACCGCTCGATGTAGTGGCATGGCATGGCAACCTTGTTCCCTATAAGTACGACTTGTCGAACTTCATGGCGATTGGCACCGTTACCTTCGATCATCCGGACCCCTCGATTTACACCGTACTGACTTCAGCGACGGACACGCCTGGAGTCGCCAACTGCGACTTCGTCATTTTTCCGCCCAGGTGGCTCGTTGCCGAAAATACTTTTCGCCCACCGTGGTTTCACCGCAATGTGATGAGTGAACTGATGGGGCTAGTACGCGGCGTGTATGACGGGAAAGCGGGCGGATTTGTCCCCGGCGGAGTCAGTTTGCATAACTGCATGCTCCCCCACGGCCCGGACGTTGCAACTTTCGAGCGGGCGAGCTCGGGCGAACTTTCCCCGAATAAATTGAACGATACCTTGGCCTTCATGTTTGAAAGTCGTCACGCTTTCCGGCCCACAGCGCAGGCATTGAATGGATCTCACCTTCAGCTCGACTACGACGATGCGTGGAAGGACTTCGCCCGTGCCTAGCTGTACCTAATTCGCGATTTCGCTGCAAGGTTGGGTGCAACGAATTCTTCTTAAAGTTTCTTTAAACGGTGGCGTATGAGCGAAGCAATAGAAACACAAGTAGTCATCATTGGAGCAGGCCCGGTAGGCGTGGGCATGGCCATTGAACTGGCGAATCGCGGCGTTCAATGCACTGTCGTCGAGGAAGGCGATGGAACCGTCGCTCATCCGCGCACCGGCCTTGTAGCAATACGAACGATGGAGTTGCTCCGCCGTTGGGGGCTCGCCGAGCCCGTTCGGAATTGTGGTTTTCCGCCGGATTATCAGCTTGCCATGGTGTTCTGCACTTCCTTAAACGGACTGTTGCTCGACCGTGAGGACTATCCCTCCATGCGTCAAACACCGACACCCGCTGAGACGCCAGAAAAGAAACAACGTTGCCCTCAGATGTGGTTACAGCCCATTCTGCTGGAGGCGGCCAAATCTCATGATCAAGCCCACTTCTTGTTTAAGCATCGTTTCGAGGATTTAAACCAAGATGCCGACGGAGTGCAAGCAGTCGTCAAAGATTTGTTAACTGGCAACTCTATTCACATACGTGCGAAGTACCTTCTCGGTTGCGATGGCGTCACAAGCAACGTGCGTCGCCAGTTAGGCATACAAGTAGATGAAAGGCTCCTAAGCTATTCCATCAATATTCTGTTCCGTGCCCCTGGACTCGCTAGGAAACACCGAATGGGGGAGGCGGAGCGTTACATGTTTGTCGGTAAGGAAGGGATGTGGGGCAACCTTACCGTGATTGACGGCGACGAACTTTGGCGTCTGACGGTCCTCGGTTCTGAAGACAAGATGGACTTGGCGACTTTCGATCCCCGCCACTGGATCAATCGGGCGCTTGGCATTGAGGACGATTCGCTGCAGATTCCATTTGAAGTGATGTCCGTTGTTCCTTGGCGACGAGCGGAGCTTCTCGCACGTTCTTTTAACACTGGCCGCGCTTTTCTTGTCGGCGATTCTGGGCATGCCATGTCGCCCACAGGTGGCATGGGCATGAATACCGGAATGCAAGAGGTTCTTGATCTCGGGTGGAAGCTACAGGGATCTCTTGAGGGATGGGCCGGCCCTCAGCTGCTATCTAGTTACGAAGCAGAACGCCGACCAGTAGCGAGCCGGAATATCGCTTTTTCCACGCAAAACTTTAAAGCGTGGAAAGGCACTGTCGAGCCTAGCGCGGTGCTTGATCTGACTGAAGAGGGTGAGCATACTCGTCGGACGATTGGCAAACTGCTTCGCGATTCCACACGAGTCGAATGGGAATCAGTCGGATTGCAGATTGGCCATCGTTATGAGCGATCACCCATTTGTGTGCCCGACGATTCGCCACCGACATCCGACGACTATGACCGTTACGTTCCAACTTCGCGAGCCGGCTCGCGCGCGCCGCACGCCTGGCTTCCTGATGGCCGTTCAACCTTAGACCTCTTTGGCAACGGCTTTGTTCTTCTCTGTTTTGATGACGTACTCAGTGACGTTGAAGCGCTATCCCAAGCCTTTCTCGCACGGCACGTTCCGCTGAGTGTCGTACGCATTGTCGATCGGGAAATAGGACGGCTCTACGAGCGACGTCGGGTGCTTGTACGCCCCGATGGGCACGTGGCATGGCGAGGCGATCACGTTGTGAACCCAACAGAAATCGTTGAGGTTATCCGCGGCGCTTCTAGTTTGCCTACGTAGGCTTCTCGTCTGCAGAGCGTTTCAGATTACTCGCCTCCAATGTACTGACAGATACTTTTTAGCGAAATTAGCGGAGACCCTATGAACAACCTAAGGAGATAGAGATGTTGCTGAAGAAAATTTTTATGGTCACTTTCGCCATTGCCAGTTTATTGGCACACGGTACTGCGGTGAGCGCCGAGTACCCGGATAAACCGATTAAGCTAGTCGTGCCATTTGCGCCCGGCGGAACCACAGATACCGTAGCCAGAGTGGTTGCGGGCTTTTTGGCGTCACGAATGGGGCAGCCAGTGTTGGTCGACAATCGACCCGGAGCCGGCTCCTTAGTGGGTGCGGATTCTGTTGCTAAAGCGCCAGCTGACGGTTACACGCTGCTGTTCGCGCCCTCAGACGTCGCGATTCTGGCTGCGATAAAAAAGCAGATCCCTTATGACCCGGTCAAAAGCTTTTCACCAGTTGCAAGGATTGCAACTTCGCCTTTGGCTATCGCCGCAGGGACAAATTTTGCTGGTACGAACGCAGCGGACTTGGTGCGCATCGCCAAAGCGAAACCGGGGACTGTGAGGTACGGCAGTCCTGGAGTGGGTTCCATCGCCCACTTAGTCGGGGAACTTTTCGCCACGCAGAACGACATCAAATTGATTCATGTTCCTTATCGCGGCGGTGCTCCGGCGGTCACTGATTTGATGGGTAATCAGATTGAACTGGCGATTGCAGGGCCGGTCGATTTTGCGAAGCGAGCCGAAGCGGGTCAATTGAAAGTTTTAGCTCAAACTGGCGCCAGTCGGCACAAAGTGATTGAGCAAGTTCCGACTTTAAAGGAGTCCTCAACGAATGGCTTCGTGGCGCTGAGCTGGTTTGGTGTGCTGGCGCCAGCAGGTACGCCGAGTCCCATAGTGCAAAAGCTGGAGCGAGCACTACTTGAGATCGCACGTTTGCCGGAAGTTCAACAGCGCCTCATTGACGTAGGCTGCGATAGCGCACCGCTTGATGGTGCAGCATTCGGGCGATTCGTCGCGAGCGAGGTGGCCAACTGGACCAAGGTGGTGGTGGACTCAAAAATTCCTCTGCTGGATTGACGGTATCCTGTATGAGCGCCGCTGAACCCGCAACTCCGAATCGATTTAGCTTGGTGGGAAAGTCGATTATCGTGACTGGTGGAGCCTCGGGTCTTGGAAAGGAGTACTCCCTAGCACTAGCGCGTGCCGGCGCAATGGTTGTGATGACCGATTTGCGGTCTGAGCATTTGGACGCCGTTTCGAGGCAGATTGCGTGCATGGGCGGCAAGTCGGTAGCCGTCGCAGGAGACATATCACTTGCCTCCACTGCAGAACAAGTCCTAGGTTCTGCGTTGGCTGCATTTGGAAAGGTGGACGGGCTAGTCAACAACGCGGGGCTTCTCTCCGCGTTGCCATTAAAGACTTGGGATGTAATAACCGTGGAGGAATGGGACTACTGCATGGCGGTTAACCTCAAAGGTGCTTTCCTCTGTGCCCAAGCTGTGGCGTCGCACATGAAAGTAGGAGGGGGTGCCATCGTGAATATTTCGTCGGGTCGCTACTTTGATGGAGGCACGCATCGCCTGCACTACACCGCGTCCAAGGCTGGCGTTGTTGGTTTAACCCGCGGCTTGGCCCGTGAACTTGGCGAGTACAACATTCGGGTCAACTGCGTGGCTCCTGGCATCGTGGTTTCTGACACGCTGGAGAAGGCAGTTGACAGTGAGTTTTTCCGGAAGCACGCGGCCGGTCGGTGTCTGGAGCGGCCGATGGATGCAGCCGATCTCATTGGCCCGGTTATGTTCTTGCTGTCGGACGCAGCCAGCTTTGTCACGGGTCAAGTGCTCTGCGTGGATGGCGGAAAGAATTTTCATTGAAAGTGGACCCTATGAACATAGTGACCAGCCCGGAAATTGCCGCAGTATTGCCGAGGCATCGGGATCATTATTATGGTGGCGACTGGCGGCCATCCGCTGGGGGCTACAGCGAAACCTGGAACCCAGCCACCAACCAAAGTCTTGGGATGTGCGCCGAGGCTAACGCAACTGATGTCGCGGCAGCGGTGGCTTCTGCCAGCCAGGCCTACCTTGAATGGCGAGACACTAAACCAATTGAGCGAGCTCGCTTGTTACGTCACATCGCTGCGGCATTTCGCTCACATGCGAGTGAGTTGGCCTTGCTCGATGCTGCCAATTGCGGCGGCCCGGTGAACCTAATGGCCCATGACGTCGAGTACGCTGCGTCGCATCTTGATTTCTTTGCCGGTCTGGTGACCGAAATCAAAGGCGATACGATTCCGATGGGACACGGCGCGGTCAATTTTTCGGTCCGCGAACCCTGGGGCGTATGTGCGCGGATCGTCGCCTACAACCATCCTTTCATGTTTATCGGCGCACGCTTGGGGGCTGCTTTGGCGGCAGGCAACACTGTCATTATGAAGCCTGCTGTGCAGGCACCGCTATCTGCTTATCGCATGATGGAAATCATCGGCTCAATGGTTCCACCAGGTGTCATTAATGTGCTGTCCGGCGGGCGAGCGTGCGGCGAGGCTCTGGTCGCCCATCCCGATGTGCCCGTCATTTCGCTCATTGGTAGCGTCGATACTGGACGGGCGATAGCGCGAGGTGCAGCAGACAGGCTCAAGCACTTGCTGCTGGAGCTCGGTGGCAAAAATGCGATGCTCGTGTTTCCAGATGCTGACATCGACACAGCCGTTGAAGGCATCGTCCGAGGCATGAACTTTGGTTTCTGCGGGCAGTCGTGTGCTTCAACATCCCGGGTGTTCTTACACCGCTCCGTGCATGACGAAGTTTTGCGTCGAGTTGTAGAAAAGGTAGAGCAATATCGGCCTGGTTCGCCGACAGATCCTTCCACGAACATGGGATGCATTATTTCAAAAGACCAGCACGCCAAGATCATGACTCATATTGATTCCGGCATCCGCGAGGGGGCTCGGGTTGAGACGGGAGGCAAGCGGCCCGATGATCCTGCATTGGCGGCCGGTAACTTTATCGAACCGACCATTTTTTCGGGCGTCTCTATGGATATGGTGATTGCAAGAGAGGAAATTTTCGGGCCTGTATTGTCGGTTTTGATGTGGGACGACGAGGCCGAACTTCTGCGTCAAGTCAACACGCTCGATGTCGGCCTGACCGCCGCGATCTATACCACCAACTTATCAACGGCCCACCGATTTGCCAGTCGCATTGAGGCGGGCTATATCTGGGTCAACCACTCAGCACAGCATTTTTTAGGTACACCTTTTGGGGGCTACAAAATGTCTGGCGTTGGACGTGAAGAATCCATTGAAGAGTTGCTGTCGTTTACACGGCAAAAGAACGTCTACGTGAGTTATTAAGTCGATCTGTTTGTCAACCCACGTGGATTCTCGCAATTTGCCGCGAGAAGTGGCCCCGTTCGCCTGAACCGCAAGCCCCGATCATTAAGTGTCGGCTGGGCGGTTGATGTGCCATGTAGCTTCATTCACAGGCAATGCAAGGCGCGGTGTGGAGCTCTGTGTTTCGAGCACGTCGGCGGCGCGCGGTGTGCAGCTTGTGGGTAAAGCGCGGCTCATCGCTGGATTAGATTCTACGTAGCCGCTTGCATGGGTGACAGCAGTTTCCAGCACGCCTGATCGGGCGTCTGATCAGCAATGCTAGTGCGCTGTCGTTTCGTGTCGTGCCAGTCAGAGTACTCGGCGATATCAGTTCTCGCAATCCTTACGGTGTCGTACGCGCGAAGGTAGACGCGCTCGTGCTTCACGCTCCTCCAGAGCCGCTCGATGAAGACGTGGTCACGCCCTGCACCCGGGGTCGATTTGTTTTCCGTGTCGAAAGTCCCGGTTTGAATTCACGCACTGGCGTGGAGTCGACATCGTAGGCTTTTGATTTTATTGGCTTTTCAGGCTCGAGGCGTTGCTGACCAGATGCTCCTAAATCAGGAGCGACATAGCCATATACGACGAGGGCTATAGGCCAATTTCATGCGAATTTACGTGGCAAGTGGAATCAAAACCCTTGTTTGGGTATGTTTGGTCCGTTGCCTCAGTCCAGCGTCTGCCGGTAGCGTTTCAACGCCACCACGCTGACCACCGTCATGAACGCCAGCATGGGCCACAGTTCGCCCAGCAACTGTGGCGCTGAATTACCCTTGAGCAAAATGCCACGCACGATGCGCAAGAAGTGCGTTAGCGGCAGCACCTCACCAATCGTCTGCGCCCACTCTGGCATGGCGCGGAAAGGGAACATAAAGCCAGACAGCAGCATCGACGGCAAGAAGAAAAAGAAGGTCATCTGCATGGCCTGCAGTTGGTTGCGCGCAATGGTCGAAAACGTAAACCCCACGGCCAGGTTGGCGATGATGAAGACGCAGATCATCGCCATCAGCAGCACAAAGCTGCCCTCCATCGGAACCTGGAACAGCGCAAACGCCGCCGTCAAGATGACGCCCAACTGGATATAGCCTATGACCACGTAGGGCAGTATCTTGCCCACCATGACTTCGCTGGGGCGCACTGGCGTGGCCAGCAAATTCTCCATCGTGCCAGCACGGTCAGGTCAGGCGGATGGTTGGCGCTGCCCATCTCTGCTGCCAGACCCGCAGCCAGGCCTGAGCCCAGCGAACGCCCGTACACCACCACTTTGCGGCCGGTGTACTGCGGGACAACGGTGGCCCACACGGCGCACACATCGGCACGCAACTGCGCCTCGCTTTCGATCCGGCCCGTGCTCTTGCCATAACCCCGGTAATCCACCATGAACAAGTCGTAGTTGGCGTGTCGGTAGAACTCGGGGTTGACAAACCAATTCTCCAAACTGCCCGCATTGCCGTGCAAGAAAAACACCACGCCCTTGGGGTTGGGTAGCTTCAGGTGCAGGGCGGAAAGCCACGCGCCCGGCACATCAATGGCCACCTCATGGATATCGGGCGCAGTAGTCGCTGACTGCCGGTATTTCACCAATGATGGCAAGTTCACGCTTTTGCAGGCATGAGAAGCCAAACTCATTGCAAAGCCTTATAAACGGGGTCCCTTTGTTTTCAGTGCAAAAAGTGACGGTAGGAGAATGAGCACTGGCGTGGGGGTGGTCGGCTAAGTGCTTGATTCGATAAAGCTTCCTGTTCGCACTTTTAAGGTCGCCACCACGG
>Ga0105047_10014994_pt1 | contig 12247 bp, 12 predicted proteins | sample MAT04_FD_78384 | JGI IMG/M metagenome (GOLD analysis project Ga0105047, IMG submission 78384) | Freshwater microbial communities from Lake Fryxell liftoff mats and glacier meltwater in Antarctica - MAT-04 (megahit assembly) | ecosystem: Environmental > Aquatic > Freshwater > Ice > Liftoff... | reverse complement strand
TGATCTTGACCCGCATGCTCAGCCACTTGCGCCAGGCGATCCGGATGTCATCCATCTTCTGGGCGGCGACCAGGTCGGCCGGGAGCGGGTTGCCGATCAGGTCGCTGATCGTCATCTGGGGCTGGCCGTGCTGCATCCCGCGGCGCACCTCGCGCACGCTGTAGCCGGCCAGGATGCCCATCAGGGTCGCGCTGGCGGTCTTGCCCCGGCCCGGCCCGCCGACCAGCAGGCAACGCCGGCGCGTGGCGAAATTGAGCAGCGGGACGAGGACAAAGCTGCTGTAGCTCTGACCCGAGGGCAGGCTCAGTTTGGCCTTGGCGTCGCCAAACGTAAAAACCTGAGGTGGCTTGTCGGTGTTGTACTCGAGATCGTAGTGCGGGCTGATGATGGCGTGGTTGACGATCCAGAAGTAGGCCTGGCGCAGCTTCTCGTCCAGCGGGATCGCGCCTGGGCCGGCGACCGCCTCGCCGGTCGAGGCCGGCCCGCGATACAGGTCGGCGACGTCAAAACGCTTTTGGCGCGGGGCGGCGCCAGGGTTGGTCGGCGCCTCGGAGACTTTGGCGATCGGCGTGCTGTCGGTGGGCATGGGGGAACATTATGCCCATCAGAATCACCGACCCGTCTCATCCTCCGAATCCGTGATTCTGAATGGGTAGTCGTAATCGGAGCGCGCCAGCCCCATAATCTCTCTCGTGAACCTGGTCACGATAGAACTGATCGACCGTCACCGCTCTGAATTTGAGGCGCTTTGCCGCAAGTATCGCGTGCGGCGCCTCGATATCTTTGGCTCGATTCTTACCGGCCAGTTTGACCCCGCCCACTCAGACGTGGATTTCATGGTCGAGTATCTGCCCGAGACTGATCTGGGGCCTTGGCTTACCCGCTATTTTGAGCTTCGCGAAGCGCTTTCAGCAGCCGTTGGCGTCCGGGCGGATGTGCTGCTTGAGGATGTCCGCGCGGCTGCGGCCTTCGTTATAGCTGCTACCCCTCCAAATACACATCTCCGCCCGCCTCAAGCACCCCCAGCGCGTGGGTGATCCGCCGGCCCAGAGAGCGATTGAGCAGGCGCAGCGCTTCGCCGGGTGTGACGAAGCGATACCTGGACAACTCGCCGGCTTGCAGAGAGATTGCCGCGATCTGGGCCGCGTTGAGCACGCCGCCGTCGAAGATCCATTGGACCGTCTCGGTCTTGGGGCCCTCGCGCGGGAGATACTCGGCGCACAGCAAACGCCCGATCGCCACCTCCAGCCCAATCTCCTCGCGGGCCTCGCGGGCGCAGCCCTCGCGCGGCGACTCGTCGGCCTCGGTGATCCCGCCGGGGATCAGCCAGTCCGGGCGATAGGTGGGCTTGACCAGCAGGATCTCGCCCAGCGCGTTGCGGAACAGCGCCCCGGCCGCCATCCTCTTGCGGGGCAGGCTCGGGTAGAAGTCCTTGAGCGGGCGGAACCTGGCGTTGACGTCGAGCGCGGCGCGCAGGCCCGCCCAGGCGCACAGCGGCGCGATGGGCTTGATCCGCATCATGGCCGCCTCGGGGTCGAGCGCTTCGCGCGCGGCAGGCGCGGCCGGGCGCTCGGTCACCCGGGCCCAGAAACGCTGCGCAAAGCGCGGCTTCGCGCCCGGCCCGCTGATCTCCTCGACTCCTAGATAGACGCTGCGTTCGACCACCGCCGATGCGGTCTCGGCCACGGCCCGGCTGAGCGCCTCATCGGGGCTCTCATCGCCCACACCGGCGCCCGCCGGCAGTGCCCAGGTTGCGCCATCTTGCGAGACGATGATGAGCTGATCGTCTTCGTTGAAGCAAAACGCGCTGACCTCTACCACGGCATCGTCGGGGAGGGCAAACGGCGCCACGCGCCAGCGGGAGACTGTTTCGCGGCCGTTGAGGAGATAGGTTTCGGTTGGGATCATATAAACGCCCTCACCCCCGCCGCGAGCTCGCTCAGCCCAAAGCCAAGCATGAGCAGCGCCGAGACCAGGGTCAGCCAGCGGGTGAAGCCGGTGCCGAGGCGGCGGGCCATTGAGAACAGCCCGATCAACCCGGCCAGCCCGGCGATGAAGGTCGCGTAGAAGGCGGCGACAAAGGCGATGCCCAGGGCCGGCGACTCGGCCCACGCCCGCAGCAGGATCGGGCCGATCAGGGTGCTCCAGAAAATCCACGGCCCCGGCCCGGTGACGTTGACCAGCACGCCCTGCCACAACATTCCGCGCCCGGGCGGGACCTCGGCGGCCTGGGTGGTCTTTCCCGCCCGGAAGATCTGGAAGAAGCGATACGCCGTGAAGAGCAGAAACGCCCCGCCGACCAGATGCAGGGCATCGATCAGCCGGGGCGGGACCTGGCTCAGAACCGCCAAGACCAGCACGATGATGGGCGCGTCGCTGATGAGCGGGCACACCGCCAGCGCGACCGCGCGCTGGAAGCCGTGCTTGAGCGCCTGGCCCAGCAGGAAGGCCTTGAACGGCCCGGGCGTGAACGTCGCCGACAGCGCGTATCCGGCGCCCTGCAAAACGTAGAACAGCACGACGTCAGCCGGTCTGCAAGCGGGCGATGGCCCGATCCAGGCGTTCGAGGGTGAGCTCGCGCCCGAGCGCGTCGAGCATTCCGAACAGGGGCGGGGTGACCTGCTTGCCGCTCACCGCGTTGCGCAGCACGGTAAAGAGCTGGGTCGGCTTGAGATTCAACTCGGCGCCCAGGTCGCGCAGGGTCTTCTCGATCACCGGCTCGCTGAACTGGCTCAGCGCGGCCATCTCGGAGCGCGCGGCCCGCAGGGCGGCCAGCGACAGGTGCTGCTCCATCTTCGGCCCGATCAGCATCTCGGCCGGCGGGGTCGGGATGTCGTTGAAGAAGAAGTCGACCAGGTCGGCGGCCTTGGTCAGACGGTCGAGGCGGATCTGGATCAGCGGGATCAGGCGATGCAGGCGGTCCATTTTGGCCGGCGTGTCGACGGCGACCCCGGCCTTCTCGAGGAAGGGCAGCAACCGTTGGGCAAGGTCCTCCGGAGCGAGCATGCGGATGTGAACCCCGTTCAGCCAATCCAGCTTGGCGTAGCTGAAGATGGCCGGCGAAGAGCCAACCTTCTCGAGGGTGAATTTCTCGTACAGCTCGCTCAGGGTGAAGACGTTCTGCTCGTCGCCCTGGCCGGGCGCCCAGCCCAGCATGGCCAGGAAGTTGACCAGCGCCTCGGGCAGGTAGCCCGCCTCGCGGAACTCGCTCACGCTGGTCGCGCCGTGGCGCTTGCTGAGCTTCTTGCCGTCATCGCTCAATACGAGCGGGACATGGGCGAAGCGCGGCAGCTCCCAGCCGAAGGCCCGCAGGATGTGGATGTGCTTCGGCGCGCTGGGCAGCCATTCGACTGCCCGGATGACATGCGAGACCTGCATCAGGTGGTCGTCGACCATCGCCGCCAGGTGATAGGTCGGGAAGCCGTCTGACTTGAGCAGGACCACATCGTCGAGGTTGCCATTGTCAAAGGTGACCTGGCCCTGGATCATGTCGTCGAGGGTGACCGTGCCGCGGGTGGGCATCTCGAGCCGGATAACGTGTGGCTCGTCGGCTGCCACGTCGTCGCGCAGGCGCATGGTCTTGCGAAAAGTGAAGGCCTGCTTGGCCGCCTGCGCGTTGCCGCGCATGTGATCGAGCTCCTCGGAGGTCTCGTTGGCTCGATAGGCCAGGCCGCGCTCGACCAGCCATTCGGCATGCTGTTTGTAGATGTCGAGGCGTTGCGATTGAACGTAAGGCGCGTACGGCCCGCTCATCTCCATCGCGCCGTCCCAATCCTCGTTGGTCTTCATCCGGGCGAGTTCGGCCCGGCCGGGGCCTTCGTCGATTTCGACGCCCAGCCAGCGCAGGCTTTCGATGATCGAGCGGGCCGAGCCGGGCACATAGCGCTCCTGGTCGGTGTCTTCGATGCGCAGGAAGATCTTCCCGCCGGCATGCCGGGCGGTCAGCCAGGCGAAGATCATCGTGCGGATATTGCCGATGTGCGGCTCGCCAGTAGGCGATGGGGCGTAGCGGGTGCGGACGTCCATGAGATTCGATGCGGTCTCGGGCAAAAAAGAGCGCCGCCTGCCAGGGTTCCAGCGGGCGGCGCGAGTGTGTTCGCGTTATTCCTTGAGCCAGCCGTCGCCGGCGCGGGCATAGCTCAGAAGTTCGCCGGGTTGGAAGTAGAGCTTGATCTCGCGTTCGGCGGTTTCGGGCTTGTCCGAGCCGTGCACGAGGTTGCGCGAGATGTTCAGGCCGAAGTCGGCCCGGATGGTGCCGGGGGCGGCATTGAGCGGGTTGGTCGCGCCCATCGTCGCGCGCGAGGCGGCGACGGCGTCCGGCCCTTCGAGGACCATGACGACGACCGGGGCCGAGGTCATGTAGGTGACGGTGCCCTCGTAGAAACCCTTGCCCTTGTGCTCAGCGTAGTGCTCCTCGGCGAGGGCGCGGGGGATCTGGATGAGTTTAAGGCCGGCCAGGCGCAGGCCGCGTTGTTCAAAGCGCTTGATGACATCGCCCACCAACGCGCGCTGCACGCCGTCGGGTTTGATGATGATGAGAGTGCGTTCCATAGTGTGGCGGATTATAGGGGACGGGTCAAATCCGCAGCCTCGCCACCAGCGTCCCCGCCGCGAGGGCCAGGCCAATCCCCGGCACGGCCAGCCCGATCAGGGTGCCCAGGCCGAAGCGCGGCGCGCCGGCCAGGAGCGAGAGCAGGAAGGGCAGCAGCGGCAGCAGCAGGCCGCCCACGACCAGGGCGACCGCGGCGATCAGCCAGGTGTATTCGCCCCGGCGTTTGTTCAATGCCCGCCGCAGGACTTCGGCCACGCCCCCGCCCAGGATCGGCCCGCCAAAGAAGGCGGCCAGAAAACCGATGATCGAGCCTCCGACCAGGCTCAGGATAAAGCCGCCGATCATCCCGCCGAAGAACGCCACGACCCCGGTCAGGACATAGTCGGCGGGCTTCGCGTTGAAGAAGCGCGCCCGGCGGCCCCTGACGTAGTTCGGGCAGACATAGCCGACCGGCGTGCGGGTGGCGTCCTTGAGCATGAGCGGACGTGAGCATTTGGCGCAGCGAAGGGTCGTCTCGCCGCTGGCTACATACGGGCACTCTTGTTCAAAGGGGACGGTCGGGACGCTGGTCTGCATCAGTTTGTTGTTCAAAAGCGATATCCTCCGGCGAAGCCGGAGGATATCGCTTTTGGATTGGTTTCTGCTTAGCGCGCAGGCGTTCCGTGGATGAAGGCCAGCAGGCGCCCCCACGCGTCAGCTGAATCTGCGGCGAAATCCTCGGCCCGCCGGTCGAAGAAGCTGTGCGGCGCGCCCGGGTAGATCGTCAGGGTGTGCCTGACCCCGGTCCCGTCCAGGCGCGCATCCAGATCCTTCACCGCGCTCTCGGGGATGCCGGTATCGGCCCCGCCAAAGAAGCCCTCGACCGGATACGCCACGCGCGGGGCATTGTCGAGCGCGGTCCCGGCCCCGCCGAAGTCGCGGCTCAGCCCGGCGTAGAAGGGGATCAGCCCGGCCAACCCCAGTTCGCGGTTGGTCCCGGTGAGCAAGGTAAACGAACCGCCCATACAGAAGCCGACCACGAAGACGGCCGCGTCCGCGGCGACGTTCTCGCGCAGCCAGGCCAGCCCGGCCTGCACGTCGAGGGTGAAGTTGGACAGTTTGAGCTGTTGTACATGCGGCCAGAACTCGAAGCCCTCGGCCCGGCTGGTGAGACCGGCTGTGCGCCCGAAATAGTCAAGGGCCAGGGCGGGGATGCCGACCTCGGCGAAGCGGATGGCCAGGTCGCAGTAGAACTGGTGCAGCCCGCGCACGTCGGGGTAGATCAAGACCGTTTTGTGGGCGGGTGGCGCGCCAACCGGCAGCGCGGCGAAGGCGTGAAACTGATTGCCGTCCGAGGCGGTCAGGCTGATCTGCTCGCTGCGGGTCTGGCCGGCGGATCCGGGCGGCAGCGGCGGGCGGGCATTGTCGTCATAGCACATGGGTGTTTCTCCTGAAGGGTCGGCGCACGGTCTTTGATTTCGCAGTGATGATAGCCGACAACCGAAATGCCGAAAAGTGCCATAATGATGAGGAACCCGCATGCAGACGCATGCGGTGGCGTCCAAACAGCCCCGTATCGCAGGATGCGGGCGCCGCAGACAAGGAGGTGGTCCATGTCTACGGAGACAAATGAGGCGATCGTCAAGCGGTTTATTGAGGCCGCGAATTCGCGCGACGTGGCCCGGCTGCGCGAGATTCTGATCCCCGAGTTGGCAGAGCGCTGGCGGCAGTCGGTTCTGCCTTGGCTGCACGGCACGTTTGCTGGTCACACGATGACGATTAAGAACATCATCGCGTCGGGCGACCACGCCGTGGTGCGGATCACTACGAGTGGGTTGCATACCGGCGAGTGGCACGGCATCCCGGCCACCAACAAGCCCTGGGCCAACGACGGGGTCTACTTTATCCGGATCGCCGACGGGCGGATCGTGGAACTCGAGTCGCTCTTCAACGAGCTCGATCATGTTCGGCAGCTCGGAGCCACGATCACGCCGCCGGAACGCCCTCGCGAGAAGGCGGACGGCGGCGAGATGTTCTGAAGCGGGCAGGCGTATCCATTCCTGCACCCCGGAGGTAGGCACCCGCAACTCCATGCAGGCGCGGTTCGTAGGCGCCTACCTCCGGGGTGCAGGACCACTCCGCAGCCAAGCCTTCAGCGTCCTGTAGAACGCTGCGCGCGCGCCGCGTTCGAGCCAGGGCGAATGCCCGCAGTTCGGCCAACTGATGCGCTCCAGTCCTGGCATCCAAGCCTGCAGGCTGGCGTGGATCATCTGGCCCGGATGCGGGTCGTCGTCGCCATACAATATCAGCGCCGGCACGTCGATGGCGGCAAAGGCGGCTGGATACACGCCCGCGTCCTGCAGGCGCAGCATGTCCTGCCAGGTTTCGGCCCCGCCCCGGGCATCGGCGGGGGTCGGATCAGGATCATTCGGAATGGCGTCGACGTCGTAGACGCTGCCCAGCAGCGCCCCCTTGGCGGACAGACGCTTGTCCTGGTCTGCGATCTCGTCCAGGGCCGCGAGACGGACTCGAAATGTCGCATCCATCCGCGCGTCGAGGCGGGCCCGGAACTCGGCCCGCGAGGCCAGGTCAAATGTGCCGCATCCGACCAGGGCCGGGCGCGCCCGGGCCGCCGTGCAGAACGATGACGACCGGGCCGGAGGCACCATAGGTGCGGAGCATGAGGGAATTCTAGACTGGTGACCAGATCGCTGAGAGTGCCGCGCAGACGGACCTCACCGTGGCGATCCTGTCCCTCAGGCCCCCTGTCACCATGAGTATCGTACCGCCCCGGGCCGAAGGGGCAGGCATGACATGGGGCGCGTCAACCCACTCGGAAGCATCCCGAGCGGCGCGCTCTTCGACTGCGTCCGGCGGAGTTCGCCCGGCTCAGATTCGATTAGGTGCCGCCGGCCTCCACGGGCTACTGCCCGGCGCTCTGGGTGCTTTGCGATGACTATGTCATGAGCAGCGTATGCTTCTCCTGATGATTCGGCAGCCCATACCGTCTCTGGACGGCGCCGCAGCCTGGCGCTGACCGCAACTCGACGACATTGCGAGAGCCATGGTCCGATACAGGACGCCCCTTGACACCTTCCGCCACTTGGCCTATGGTGCGGCGCCTGCCCCACACTATGACCCTACAGATCTCAGAGCTCGACACCACCGATCGGCGCGCAGTCAACCGCTTTATCGATCTGCCCTTCCGGCTGTATCGCGATAGCCCGTATTGGGTGCCGCCCATCGTCGACGACACCCGGCTGATGCTCAACCGGCGCAAGAACCCCTACTACGCCCACAGCGCCGCCGCCTTCTTTGTCGCCGAGCGCGACGGCAGGCAGGTCGGGCAGATCGCCGCCCTGGAGAACCGGCATTACAACGCGCACTGGAAGAGCCAGGCCGCCAACTTCTATCTCTTTGACTGCGAGGATGACTCCGCGGCGGCCCGCGGCCTATTTGGCGCCATCGAGGCCTGGGCCAGGGCCCATGGGTTGACTAAAATCGTGGGATCAAAAGGCTTTCTGCAGGGCGACGGGCTGGGGATTCTGGTCGAGGGCTTCGATCATCACCCGGCCATCGGCGTTCCCTACAACCACGCCTACTACGGACCGCTGATCGAAGGCGCGGGCTATACCACCCAGCGCGTTTTCATGTCGCTGTATCTGCCCGGCCAGCCCAAGCTCCCCGAGCGCGTGTTCGAGATCGCCGAGAAGATGAAGGCCCGCCGCGGGTTCACGATCAAGACCTTCGCCAACAAGGCCGAGCTGCGCGAGTGGATCCCCCGCATCGTCCAGATCTACAACGACGCCTTTGAAGGCAACTGGGAGTTCAACCCGGTGACCGAGGCCGAGGCCAAGGTCATCGGCGACCGGCTGATGCAGGTGGGCGAGCCCCGCCTGATCAAGCTGGTGATGAAGGGCGACATGATCGCCGGCTTCCTGTTTGGCTTCCCCGATCTCAGCGCCGGCATCCGGCGGGCAAAGGGGCGGCTCTTTCCGTTGGGCTGGCTCTGGATCCTGCGCGAGTTCAAGCGCACCCGCTGGCTGAACCTCATGGGCGCCGGCATCCTGGCCCCGTATCGCGGGCTGGGCGTCAACGCCATTCTGTACGCCGAGATGTTCCGCACGATCAGCGACGGGCGCTTCGAGCATGCCGACATCGTCCAGATCGAGGAGACTGTGCTCACCCTCGACGACGCATTGCGGATGGGTGCCACGATCTACAAGAAACACCGGATCTACGATAAGGCGCTGTAGGCCGGCTGCCGGGCAGAGTCCTCCCCCAGCGTAGCGCTGGGCATCAAGTAAACCGGTCAACCCTTAGGGTTGACCGGTTTAGATTTTTCATATTCCCCGCTTGCCAGATTCCCAACCTACAGGATCTCCTGTCCAGCTACTTCCTCATCCCAAACAACACCGGGCCGCCTTATCCAATGGCCCTGTACTCAGACGATGTCAACAGCGTGTCGCTGTTCATGAGCGCGGTATCGCCGCGGGTGACCGCGCTGGATGTCGAGACGCCCACAACCAACCACGCGCCGCTTGCGTTTGAGACCACCGGGTGCTCCCAACTGTGGGGTTTCTCCGGCAACCCGGAGGCGATGACGCCGGACGGCCAGGCCCTCTTCGTCAATGCGGTGCGCTTCCTTCTGGTGAAACAGTCCTGCGCCCCGCCCCCGCCGATCGATCCAAAGAATTGCTGGGCGCCCCTCGGCAAGACGGCCATGCCCGCGCCCGGCACGGCCGTCCTCATCGGCTGCGCCTCGCTGACCGGCGACCTGGTGGATGAGATCCCCGCGCACACGCTGCCTGTCCCCGACAGCCTCTCCGCCGGAGCGGCCTATCTTGTCCACGAGCGCGCCTTGCATTGGACTGTGGCCGGCGATGCCATCGGCAACGCGAGCTTCAGCGTCGAAGTGACCGACGCCGCCTGCAACGCCTCGCTTAGCGAGCCGGCCTATGGCGAGGGGTTGCCCGTTGCGCAGCCGATCTGGAATCAGGCTAATCTGCGGAGCGGCGCGGCCTGGTTCACCAGCCCGCTGGTCACCCATCCGGTCGCCTGTCCGCCAGTCGTCCCCGCTGGCACGCAGCCGCCCTGGGCGGAGGACGAGATCGGGCTGTATCCGTATCCGCTCGTGGCCGGCCATGCCACCGAGTTCAGCGTGCGGGTGCGCAATCTGTCCGACACCGTCCAGACCATGACGGCGACGTTTGAGTTGGCCCAGCCCATCGGCGGCCTGCATCTTGGCATAGGGCTGAACTACGCCCTGATCGTGAACCGAAACAACCCGCGCAGGGTGACCCTGGCCCCGAACGGATATGCCATCGTCGAGCTCAGCGACTGGCTCCCCGCCGTCAGCGGCCTGGCCTGCGTGCGGGTGAAGCTGGAGAACCCGGCGTTTGTCCCGCTCTACACCGAGCGTTGTCTCGACACGACCGAGGACCTGCGCCCGGGCGTCCCCGACACCTTCGTGTTCCCGGTGCGCAACCCCCGGGCTGGGACCGAGACCATCCGCATCGCCATCGACAACACCTGCCCGGGCTGGCAGGTCAGCGTGCCATACTCGCTCACCCTGGCCGGCGGGGCGAGCGTCAATGCCCTGACCACGGTCACACCCACCGCGCCGCTCGGCACGGAGTGCCACGTCGACGTGCAGGGCTGGATGGGCGAGAATCTGATCGGCGGATATCGCAAGATCGACATCCCGCCGGTGCATCTGCCGCGGGCCAGCCCGCCCTGGTCAGAGCGCGAGATCAGCACGATCCCCATCCAGCCGGTCGTCAACATCACCAACAGCCTGTGCGTCGAGCTGATCAACCCGCTGACGATGCCGAAGGTGGTGACGGCCGTGTCGTGCGTCCTTCGCTGGCCGGGATGCGGGCCGCGCCATTCCTGCTGACCGTCCCGAATGAAGGCGTTTTCATCGGCAACCCCACCGGCGGGACCGTTGGTTTGAGTTTCCGCGTTAGATCCTTTGGCCTGCCGCCCGACCGGGCCATCCAGTTGATCAATGTGGCCGGAGGGGCATTGCCGGGCGCCCTGCTGCCCGGCCAGCAGGTGCGCGTGGAACTCCGCGCGATCCTGATCGGCCTTGCCCAGAATCAGCGCGCCGGCCCATCGGCCGGGCCGCTGGCCGAAGACCTGGTCCAGGCGCAGTACGGCGATCACGTCCAGGTCGAAGTCGAAGTGCTGTTCGACGGGCAACCGCACAGCGGGTTCACGATCGAGATCCAGCCGCCAGCGCAGGTCTTCCTGCCCCGAGTGGCCCGCTAGCGTCCAGCAGTTCCTGAAGACTGCTCCGCGTTGGTGTTTAGCGTTTTGCAGCCACCCGCAGCCACTTGCAGCGGTTGTCGAGAATCTGGGCGATATGAGTATGGGTGTGATCGTAGGCATGCAGCGCCCACCACTCGGCGCTGACGTTGCCCATGCGCGGGTGGGCGATCGTGTTTGCCATTGCGGCGGGCCTGGCCGACTCCACCCGTGCCGCGATGCGCCGGCATTCGATTTCGTGGATGTGCCACTCCGCCGGCGCGAGCCGGAACAGCAGCTCCTCCGGCGTCACAAGGCGCGCGGAAGCGGCGAGTGCGTCGGCGCCGGACAGCACCTGTTCGATGAGATAGGCTTGTTTTCGGTTCATGCCGCCAACTCGAGCGCCAGGGCCGCGCTCCACGAGAAGTCGGCTGCGCCGCAGGCGGAGCCGTCGCGCGGGTCGTAGTACTCGTGGAAGCCCTGCGCCTCGACCAGGCCCAGGGTGTCGGCCGCGAGTTTGGCGACCAGATCATCGTAGCCATACCGGCGCAGCCCGTGCCAGATCAGCCAGTTGATGATGACCCAGATCGGCCCGCACCAATAGCGGCGCGGCCCGAAAAGCGGCTCGTTGGCGGCGATGGTCGGGATGCCCACCTTCAGCGCCCCGCCCGGGGCGAACTCGGCCGGATTCAGCAGGTGCTCGCGGACCAGCCGTTCGGCCTGGGCGGGTGTCGCCAGCCCGGCAAACAGCGGCGCAAAGGCCGCAAAAGATGCGATCGGGATCGGCTGCCCGGCCCGCGCGTCGTAGTCGAAATACAGCCCGCGCTTCGCGTCCCAGAAGCGCTGCTCGAAGATGGCCGTTGTGCGCGCCAGCCAGGCGTCGATCTCGCCGGTGTCCGCCCCCAGCCGCGCGCCCAGCCAGCGCAGATCCTCGTCAGCCCGGTGCAGGATGGCGATGAACATGATGTCCTGGACCAGAAACGGCATCTTCGCCAGCAGCTCGGCCGGCTCCCAGCGCAATTGGCGCCCGAGGTTGATCAGATGCACAAAGCGCTCGTAGTCTGCCGGGCGCGGGCGCTCATCGGCCTTCACGTGCACGGTGTCGCGGCGCGCGAAGGGCGGCAGATCGGCTGGGGTGATGCTATCCAGGATCGCCGCCCAGCGCGGCGAGTTATCCGCCCCGCTCTCCCAGGGGTGGATCAGGCAGGGCAACCCGGTGCCGTCCGGGCAACGCGTCACGTGCAGCCAGCGATGCCAGGCCAGCATCCGGTCATAGTGCCGGCGCAGCGTCGCGTCGTCGGCGAGGCCGGCCGTGGACGGGCGCTCGAGCAGCATTCGGACGACGGTCGCCAGGATGGGCGGCTGGGTTAAGGCGCTTGACGGAATACCGCCCGCGCGGGCCAGCCCGGCGGTCTGCCAGAAGTCAGGCGGTGGGAAATAGTCGCTTGGCCCGTGGTGGTAGATGAT
>Ga0105047_10014992_pt1 | contig 12248 bp, 7 predicted proteins | sample MAT04_FD_78384 | JGI IMG/M metagenome (GOLD analysis project Ga0105047, IMG submission 78384) | Freshwater microbial communities from Lake Fryxell liftoff mats and glacier meltwater in Antarctica - MAT-04 (megahit assembly) | ecosystem: Environmental > Aquatic > Freshwater > Ice > Liftoff... | reverse complement strand
CCCACGTCGACGCCGCGGGTGGGCTCGTCGAGCAGCAGGATGCGGCAGCCGTGGACGAGCCAGCGCGCGAGCATCGCCTTCTGCTGGTTGCCGCCCGAGAGGGTGCGCGCCGCGCGGTCCGGGTCGTCCGGTCGAAGGTCGATCGCGCGGATCTGCTCGCGCGCCGCCGCCCGCTCCGCCCGCTCGTCGAGGAAGGCGCCGGACGCGAAGCGGGCGAACGTCGACAACGTGATGTTGCGGTACAGCGGCTCGTCCAGGAGCAGGCCCTGGCTCTTGCGCTCCTCCGGCGCGAGCCCGATCCCGGCCCGGACAGCGGCCGACACCGACCCGTGGGCAAGATGTCGGCCGCCCACCTCGACCCTGCCTGACGTCGCCCGCCGGGCGCCGTACACGGTCTCCAGGATCTCCGAGCGGCCCGAGCCGACCAGGCCCGCGAGGCCGACGATCTCCCCGGCCCGGACGGTGAACGACACGTCCTCGAAGACCCCCCGCAGCGCCAGGCCCTCGACCCGGAGCAGGTCCGGCGCGTCCTGCTCGACGCCGGTCCGGGCGGGGAAGGCATGGGCGACGGCGCGCCCCGTCATGAGGCGGATGAGGTCATCGGTGCTCGTGGTCGCGACGGGAAGGCTCGTGGCAACGGTCCGGCCGTCCTTGAGCACCGTGATCCGGTGCCCGATCTGGCGGATCTCCTCCAGCCGGTGGGAGATGTACACCACCGCGACGCCCTGCGCCGACAGGTCCCTGACCACCCGGAAGAGGTTCGCCACCTCCTCCGAGTCGAGCACGGCAGAGGGCTCGTCCATGACGATGAGCCGGGCGTCGTGGGACAGCGCCCGCGCCATGCTCACCACCTGCTTGCCCGCTGCTGAGAGTCGTCCGACCTCTGTGCCGGGCGAGATGTCGCCGTGCCCGAGGCGGTCGAGCAGCGCGTGGGTGCGCTCACGCACCTCGCGCCGCTGGGTGAAGCCGCCGGTCGCCAGCTCGTGGCCGAGAAAGATGTTCTCCGCGACGCTGAGGCCGTCCACGACGTCGAGCTCCTGGTACATCGTCGCGACCCCGAGCCGCAGGGCAGCGACCGGGCTCGGGATGGTCACCGTCTCGCCGCGCAGGAGGATCTCGCCGGCGTCGGGCTGGTGCGCACCGGCCAGGACCTTGATGAGGGTCGACTTGCCCGCGCCGTTCTGCCCCAGCAGGCAGTGCACCTCGCCCGGCAGGATCTCGAGGTCGACGCCGTCGAGCGCCTTGGCCCCGGGGAAGTGCTTGACGATGCCTCGCATCGTCAGCAGGGGGATGCCGTCTCCGTCCGGAGAAGCCGTGCCTTGGACCGCGTTGACCATGCGGAGCAACGTATCGGAGTTCTGTCGAAAGTCAAGCAAAAGTTGTCGTCGTGTCGACATGTTATGCGAACGTGACCTTCACAAGCGTCTGTGCTTGACTTCGCTCATGGACGACCTGGTGAAGTTCGCGCCCCGCCCGACGGGCGTCGGCGAGATGTTCCAGGTGCTCCGCGACGGCCGGCCCCGGACCCGCGCCGACCTGGCGCTGCTCACCGGTCAGGCACGGTCGACGATCGCGGCGCGGGTCGACCTGCTCCTCGCCTCCGGCCTGGTCGCACCGGCCGGCGAGCTGAGCTCGACCGGTGGCCGCCCACCCGCGACCTTCGCGTTCCACCCTGGTGCCCGGATCCTGCTCGCGGTCGACCTCGGGGCCACCCACGCACGCCTCGCCGTGACCGACCTCGCCTCGACGGTGCTGGCCGAGCGGCACGAGGCGATGGCCATCACCGAAGGACCGGACCAGGTGCTGGAGTGGGTGGGGACCGTCGGCGCCGCGCTCGTCGAGCAGGCCGGCCGCTCGACCGGTGACCTGGCAGCGATCGGCGTCGGCCTGCCCGGCCCGGTGGACCACAGCACCGGCCGGCCGACGAACCCGCCGATCATGCCCGGCTGGGACGACGCCGACGTGCCCGGACGACTGCGCCACCTGCTGGGCGCCCCGGTCCTGGTGGACAACGACGTCAACATCATGGCGCTGGGCGAGCACCGCACCGAGTTCCCGACGGTCGATCACCTGCTCTTCGTCAAGGTCGCCACCGGGATCGGGGCAGGTGTGATCAGCGACGGGCACATCCGTCGAGGAGCCCAGGGCGCGGCGGGCGACCTCGGTCACATTGCCGTCGCCCGCGCCGCGGACGTCGTCTGCCGGTGCGGCAACACGGGCTGCCTCGAGGCTGTGGCGAGCGGCCGTGCCGTGGCCGCGGCCCTGACGGACGCCGGGTTGACGGCACGGACCAGCGCCGACGTCGTCGCCCTGGTCCGCTCGGGCAACCTCGAGGCCGGGAGCGTCGTCCGGGAGGCAGGACGTACCATCGGCGAGGTCCTCGCGGCCTGCGTCAGCATGCTCAACCCGTCGGTGATCGTGATCGGCGGCAACCTCGCCGACGCGGGCGAGCACCTCCTGGCCGGCATCCGCGAGGTCGTCTACCGCCGATCCCTCCCCCTGGCCACCCAGCACCTGCGGATCGTTGCGAGCCGCACCAAGGGCAGGGCCGGGGTGCTCGGGGCGAGCGCGATGGCCGCGGAGCACGTGCTCTCACCGACGGCCGTCGAGGGCCTCGTGCCGTGAGCGGGGCCACCAGGGCGTTGTCGGGCCCGCAGCCGGCCCGGCCCGCGACGCCGGCCCGCCTGGTCCGGCACCCTGGGCAGGGCAGACCCTCGACGACGATGGGAGCTCGGTGACCACGCCGCACGTTCTGGTGGTGCGAGGTGGCTGGGACGGTCACGCCCCGGTCGAGACCACCGACCTGTTCCTGCCGTTCCTGCGGGACGCGGGCTTCGACGTCACCGTCGAGGGGACCCTCGAGGTCTACGCCGACGACGCGCTGATGTCGCGGACCGACCTCATCCTGCAGTGCTGGACGATGGGCGAGATCCTGCCGGACGAGCTGGCCGGCCTGCGCCGGGCGGTGGCCGGTGGTGCCGGGCTGGCCGGCTGGCACGGCGGGATCGTCGACTCGTTCCGGATGGCGACCGACTACCTCCAGCTGACCGGTGGGCAGTTCGTGGCCCACCCCGGCGGGATCGTCGACCACACCGTGGAGATCTCTTCCGACCGCGCTGGCCACCCGATCGTCGCGGGGCTGGGCTCGTTCGCGCTGCGGTCCGAGCAGTACTGGATGCTGACGGACCCGCTGATCGACGTCCTCGCCACGACCACCGTCACACCCGGCCCCGATGACCCGTGGGCCGAGCCCGTCGTGTCCCCTGCCGTCTGGACCAGGACCTGGGGCAAGGGCCGGGTCTTCGTCTGCACCCCGGGTCACCACACGGCGGACCTCGAGGTACCGCAGGTCCGGGCGATCGTCGAGCGCGGCCTGCTCTGGGCGAGCCGCACCTGACCTCGCCTCAGGCGGGCGGGTCGGTGGCGTACACGAGCATCGAGTAGCCCTCGACGGCCCAGTCCCGCTCGGGACGGCGGTACAGGCCGACCCGGTCGTACATCCGCTGGGCCGCTACCATCGCCGGCAGGGTGGACAGGACCACGGCCCGAGCCCCGGAGGCAAGCCCGGCGTCGACGGCGGCCCTCAGGAGCAGCTCACCCACCCCCCGACCGCGCGCCGCGGGGTGGACGGCAAGCATCCGGAGCTCCCACTCGTCGTCCTGGGCGATCTCCGCGAACGACGAGCCCGGCGTGGCGAGCGTGATGCTGCCCAGCACACGACCTTCCTCGACGGCGACGAGCACGGTCGCCTGGTCGGCCCGCGTGGCGGCGTCGCGCAACTCGTGAAGGTAGTCGTCGTCGTGATCCAGCAGGTCGTCCGCGAGGTAGGCGTGGGCGGTCAGATCACCGACCAGCCCGAGGTCGGCCGGCTCGGCCCGGCGCACGAGGAAACTCACGCGTCCTCCTCGCCGGCGGGGCCGGCAGTGCCGACGAGGTCGGCGGGACTGGCGGGGCCGGCAGTGCCGACGGGGCCGGTGGGGCCGGGAGGGCCGGCGGCGAGCAGCTGCTCGAACCCCGCCTCGTCGAGGATCGTCAGCCCCAGCTCACGCGCCTTGGCCTCCTTGGACCCCGCGCTCTCCCCCACCACGACGTAGGCCGTCTTCATCGAGACGCTGCCTGCGGCCTTGCCGCCGCGGGCCAGGATCGCCTCCTTGGCCCCGTCCCGGGTGAACCGCTGGAGCGAGCCCGTGACCACGACGGTCAGCCCCTCGAGGGTCCGCTGGACCGACGCGTCCCGCTCGTCCCGCATCGCTACGCCGGCCGCGGCCCAGCGCTCGACGATCTCGCCGTGCCAGTCCACCGCGAACCAGTCGATGATCGACCGCGCGATGGTGGGTCCGACGCCCTCGACGGCCGCCAGGTGCTCGGCGGCCAGCGCGTCGTCCGCGAGCGCGGACCGCAGTGCCGTCATCGATCCGAAGGCCTGCGCGATCGCCCGGGCGGCCGTCGGCCCGACGTTGCGGATCGACAACGAGACGAGCACCCGCCAGAAGGGCTTGCTCTTGGCGGCTTCCAGCTGATCGAGCAAGGTGAGCGCCGCTTCTGAGGGGAGGCGCTCGGGCAATGCCAGGCCGATCGCGTCGGCTCCCCGTCGATCCGCCTTGGAGAAGCCCGTCATGCGTCGGAAGGGCGTCCGTCGGCGCACCAGGCCGTCCGCGTCCGCGCGTGGCTCACCGGTCTCGGGATCACGAACCAACACCTCGACGGGCATCAGCCGGGCGAGGCTGGCCGCGCGCACCTCGGCCCGTTCCGCCTCGCTCGCATCCGCCGGGTACCCGACCAGGTCGAAGAGGTAGGCCTCGTTGACCACCGGCGGGTCGCTCGGGACCTGCGGCTGGGTCAGCGCGGCCGCCGTGACCTCGCCGAGCGCCTCGATGTCCAGCCCGCCGCGTGAGCCGATGTGCTCGACCCGGCCCCTGACCTGTGCTGGGCAGGTCCGTGCATTGGGGCAGCGCAGATCCACCTCGCCCGCCCGCAGCGCCCGCAGCGATGTCCCGCACTCGGGGCACTGGGGCGGCATCTCGAACTCGCGGCGCGGGTGGCCGTCGTCGGCGAGGGCCGCCACCGGGCCGACGATCTCCGGGATGACGTCGCCGGCCTTGCGCAGCACGACCATGTCGCCGATCCGCAGGCCCTTGGCCTTGACGACGTCCCGGTTGTGCAGGGTGGCCATCGAAACGGTCGACCCGGCGACCCTGACCGGTTCCATGACGCCGTACGGCGTCACCCGGCCGGTGCGGCCCACGTTGACCCGGATCTCGAGCAGCCGGGTCGTGACCTCCTCGGGCGGGTACTTGTAGGCGATCGCCCACCGCGGCGCGCGGCTGGTCGCGCCGAGCCGGCGCTGCGCCGCCGTCTCGTCGACCTTGACGACGATCCCGTCGATCTCGTGCTCGACGTCGTGCCGGTGCTCGGCGTAGTGGTCGATCATCGCCTGGACCCCGGCGAGGTCGTCGACCACCCGGGTCCGCGCGGAGACCGGCAGACCCCAGGACGCGAGCAGCGCGTAGGTGGTGGACTGGCGCGCGGACGCCGGGTGCTCCGCAGACCCCTCCGGCCAGCGCAGGGCGCCGACGCCGTGACAGAGCATCCGCAGGGGCCGGCCGGCGGTGACCCGCGGGTCCTTCTGGCGCAGGGAACCTGCGGCGGAGTTGCGCGGGTTGGCGAACGGCGCCTTGCCCGCGGCGACCTGCGCCTCGTTGAGCGCTGCGAACCCCGCGACCGGGAGGAAGACCTCGCCCCGCACCTCGAGCAGCGCGGGATGCCCGGTGCCCGCCAGCGTGTGCGGCACGCCGGCGATGGTCCGCACGTTGAGGGTGACATCCTCACCCGTCCGCCCGTCGCCCCGGGTCGCCGCACGGACCAGCCGACCGTTCTCGTAGAGCAGCGCGATCGCCAGGCCGTCGATCTTCAGCTCGCACAGGTAGTGCACCGCCGCCGTCGTGCCGTCCCGGTCACGCCGCACGCGCTCGGCCCAGGCCGCGAGGTCCTCGGCGGAGAACGCGTTGTCCAGGCTGAGCATCCGCTCGATGTGGTCCACCGCGACGAAGTCGGTGGAGAACGTCCCACCGACGGTCTGGGTCGGCGAGTCGGGCGTGCGCAGCGCCGCGGCGACGTAGTGGTCCTCGAGGGCGCCGAGCCGGCGCAGCAGGGCGTCGTACTCACCGTCGGAGGTGGTGGGGGCGTCGCGGACGTAGTAGGCGAACTGGTGCTCGCGAACCTTCTCGGCCAGCTCGGTCCAGCGGTGCCGGGCGGCGGTCTCGTCCAGGCCGAGGTCGGCCGGCAGGAGGTCGGCCGACGTCGACTCCTCGGCCGCGGGTGGGGCCTGGGGAGGCAGGGACGCGTCACTCACCCGGACATCATCGCGGGTGGCACCGACACGGCGCGCGCGCTGGGGCACGCCCCGTCAACCGCGGGTCGGTCGTCGGTCGTACGCTGACCGACCATGAGCACCGCCCCCCGCCAGCAGCCGCGCGCCGTACCCACCCCCGGCACCGACCACGACCCGTACGCCTGGCTCGAAGAGGTCGACTCCGAGGATGCGATGGCCTGGGTCTCGGCACGCAACGCCGAGACCCTCGCGACGCTCGCCGCCACCCCGGAGTTCGAGCGAACGCGCGCGGCGATCCTCGAGGTCCTCGACTCCCCGGCCAAGCTGCCGGAGGTCAGCCTGCTCGGCGGGCTGCTCTACAACTTCTGGCGCGACGCCGAGCACCCTCGCGGCCTGTGGCGGCGCACCACCCCGGAGAGCTTCCGCACCGCCGATCCGGTCTGGCAGACCGTCCTGGACATCGATGCCCTCAACCTCGCCGAGGGCGAAGACTGGGTCTGGCACGGCGCCTCGGTGCTCCGGCCGCACTTCCGCCGGGCGCTCGTCGCCCTGTCCCACGGCGGCTCGGACGCCGACGTCACGCGCGAGCTCGACCTCCTCACCCTGCAGTTCGTCGGGGCGGCGGACGGCGGGTTCGTCCGTCCGGCGGCCAAGGGCTCGCTCGGCTGGGTCGACGAGGACACCGTCTGGCTGGTGACGGACCTCGGACCGGGCACGACGACGAGCTCGGGCTACCCCCGCACGGTGCGCCGCTGGCACCGCGGCACCCCTCTCGAGCAGGCCGAACAGGTCGCCGAGTGCCTCGAGACGGACCTGGCGATCGGCGCCTACCACGACCACACGCCGGGCTTCGAACGGGACCTCGTCGAGCGGGCGATCGGCTTCTACACCCAGGAACTCTTCCTGCTCGACCCCGACGGGGAGCCCGAGCTCGTCGACGTGCCGACATCGGCCGACGCCTCGCTGCACCGCGACTGGCTGCTCGTCCAGCTCCGCGACGACTGGACACCCGTGGCGGACGGGCCGACGTTCGCCGCCGGGAGCCTGCTGGCGGCGCCGTGGGAGGCCTACCGGACCGGTGACCGGACGCTGACCGTGCTCTTCGCCCCGACGAGCGCCACGTCTCTCGTCTCATCGACCTGGACCCGCCACCACCTGGTGCTCACCGTGCTGTCCGACGTGGTCAACCGCGTCGGCGTGCTCACCCCGCCCGAGCCGGCAGACGCCGGTCCGTGGTCCCGCACCGAGCTCGCCGGGCTCCCGTCGATGAGCACCGTCGGCCTGCGCGCGGTCGATCGAGTGGTCAGCGACGACGTCTGGTTCGTCACGGCGGACTTCACCAGCCCACCGACCCTTTCCGTCATGACGATCGGCTCGTCGGCTCCCGCCACCGCGCTCCGGTCGGTCCCGGCAGTGTTCGACGCCACGAACGTGCAGGTCAGCCAGCACTTTGCGGTCTCGGCGGACGGAACGCGGGTGCCGTACTTCCAGGTCGGCCGGGCCGTGGACGGGCCGGCGCCCACCCTGCTCTACGGCTACGGCGGCTTCGAGATCTCCCTGCTGCCGTCCTACTCCGGCGGGCTGGGCCGCTCGTGGCTGGCCGACGGAGGGGTGTACGTGCTGGCCAACATCCGGGGCGGCGGCGAGTACGGGCCGGGCTGGCACCAGTCCGCACTGCGCGAGCACCGGCACCGCGCGTACGAGGACTTCGCCGCGGTGGCGCGCGACCTCGTCGCCCGCGGGGTCACCGCGCCCGAGCACCTGGCCGTCCAGGGCGGGTCCAACGGTGGGCTGCTCACCGGCAACATGCTCACCCAATACCCCGAGCTGTTCGGGGCCGTGGTCATCCAGGTGCCGCTGCTGGACATGAAGCGCTACCCGCACCTGCTCGCCGGGGCCTCGTGGATGGACGAGTACGGGGACCCGGACGACCCCGAGCAGTGGGAGTTCGTCAGGACGTTCTCGCCGTACCACCTGCTCGACGCGGGGCGCGAATACCCCCCGGTGCTGCTGACCACCTCGACCCGCGACGACCGCGTCCACCCCGGCCATGCCCGCAAGACCGCGGCCTGGCTGCTCGCGGCCGGCAAGGACGTCACCTACTACGAGAACGTCGAGGGCGGCCACGGTGGGGCGGCGGACAACGCCCAGTCGGCGTTCATGGCGGCGCTGGCCTACCGGTTCTGCTGGGAGCGGCTGACCTGAGGCTCGTCCCCGGGCGGGTCGTCCTGCCCGGGCGGGTCGTCCTGCCCGGGCGGGTCGTCGGGGGCGTCGTCCTCGTTGCGCACGTCCTGGGGATGGGGCAGCGTCCGCAGGAACCGGAAGCCGAGCACCCCGACGGCCGTGGCCAGCGCGCCGCCGACGAGGAACGGCACCCTGAGGTCGATCCGGCCGAGGAGCCCGCCGACCAGCGAGCCGATCGGCATGACGCCCCACAGCAGCGTGCGCCAGGTCCCGTGGACCCGGCCGAGCAACCGACGCGGGATGATGCTCTGCCGCAGGGACATCACCAGCACGTTCCAGACCAGCACCGCACCACCGGCGACGAAGTACGCCAGGCCGAGCGCCCAGAGCCTCGGGACGGCCCCGGCGAACACCAGGGCGAGCGCGGCGACGATCGTGGCCGCCGCCATCGTCGGGCCGGTGCCCCAGCGGGCCGACAGGCGCGGTGCGAGCACGCTGCCCAGGATGCTGCCGCAGGCACCGGTGAGGATGAAGGCGCCGAACAACGCCTCCGGGAGCCCCAGACGTTCGATGGCGTAGAGGGCGAAGACCGCGGTGCCGATGGAGAAGAACAGCCCGACGGCGGTGCTCAGCAGCCAGAGCCGCAGCAGCATCGGGTTGCCCCGGAGGAACTGCCAGCCGGCCCCGTACTGCTGACGCCACGGCAGCGCGTCGTCGGCGTGCGGCGGGCGGTCGCGGCCCGAGGCGGCCATCGGCAGGAAGAGAGCCAGAGCGGCCGCGACGGCGTACACCGCTCCGTTGAGGCCGAGCGGGATGAGCACGGACACCGCGAAGAGCGCCGAGGTCAGCGGTGCGGCGGCAAAGGTCTGCACGATCTGCTCGCCGGCCTCGATCCGCGCGTTGGCCCGCGGCAGGTCGGCGCGCGGGACGATGCTCGGCAGCACCGCCCGGATGGCGCCGTCGTACAACGTCTCCCCGGCACCGAAGAGGAAGACGATGAGGTAGAGCCACCAGATGGTCAGCGCGCCGGTGGCGGTGAGCGTCACCAGCGCGAGTGCCAGCATCGTGCGCACGCCGTTGGCGATGGCCAGCGCACGGCGTCGGTCGATCCGGTCGACGACGATCCCCGAGGGGATGGCCAGCAGCAGCCACGGCAGCATGGCCAGCGCCGCGACCCCCGAGACGAGCAGCGGGTCGGAGGTCAGTCGGATGGCCAGCAGGGGGGCCGCGGTGAAGGCGATCCCATCCCCGAGGCTCGAGGCGAGGTTCGCAGTGAGCACCGTCCGGAAAGCCGGCCCGAGACCTCGGGAGGGGCCGTCGACGACGGCGGGTTCGGTGGCGGCCACCCGATGAGCCTAGATGTGCAATACCTCTTGCGCAAGACACATTGCGCAAGGGTGGTTGCGGATCAGCCTGCCTCGGCCCGTTCGGCGAGCTCGGCGGCCACCTGCGAGGCGGCGGCGAGCTCCAGCCGCTTCGCCTGGAGGTTGCCGAGCACCTGGTCACCGGAGCCGCTGGTGTCGGTGTGCACGACGACCTCGGCCAGACCGGAGGCCGCCAGGCCCAGGGTGCGCCACGGCCGCGAGACGAGGTCGGCGACACCGGCGATGTCGGGCCCACCCTTGCGCGGGGTCGCGCGCGGCAGGCCGAACCAGATCCCGGTGCCCCGCTCGACGACCTCGGCGACCTGCTCCCACTGCTGTCGGCGCACCGACGCGACGGCGATCCCGACGGCGTCGGCGCCGCAACCGGCCAGCACGGCCAAAGATCGCGACGCGAAGCGACCACCGCCGTGCAGCACGACCTGCGAGGCACCCGCAGCGGAGAGCGCTCGCACGAGCTCGCCGAGCAGCACGACGGCACGCTCACCCGGCACCGCGGCGATCCTGCTGTACCCGGAGAAGGTGGCGACCGCACCGCCGAGCACGTCGGGCAGGGACGGCTCGCGGAGCACGACCACGGCCTGGGCGAGGGGCAGCGCTGTCCGGATCGTCGCGAGGTGGTCGGTCAGCCCCTGCGCGAGCGACGCCGCGAGCTCGCGGACGGCGCCGTGGTCGGACAGCACGCGGTCCCCGCGCGCAAGGTAGAGGGTCGCGGCGAGCGAGAAGGGCCCGCGTGCCGTGACCGCGAGCGGCCCGGCGTAGCCGTACCCGGCAACGGCGAGCGCGTCGACGTCCTCGCGGAGCAATGCCTGAGTGCGCTCCAGGTCGACGCCGGGCCGGTCGCACAGCTGCCAGCCGTGCGGTCCCAGCTCGACGGGCATCTCCGGCAGCAGGGCTGCCGTGCGAGCCACGGACTCGGCCCCCGGTCCGCGCTTGGGCATCTGGACGAGCGGCGGGATGCCGGTGACCCCAGTCGGGGCGTCGGCGATCGCGTCGAAGGCGATCTGCTGCGCCTTGAGCACCTTGTGGCCGGGCCACGGGCCGAGAGCGCTGAGGCCGGTCATCGCGTGGAGTCCTTCGGGTCGACGTTCGTGGATCGGGCAGCGATTCGTGCCGGGGTGGGTGCGGGGGCGGCGGCCCGGGCGGGGGTCGGGGTGGTGGCTCCGGCCGGGCCGGAGCAGTGCGCGGCCCTCACCGTAGCGCCCGCGCGACGGTGACCTGACCCAGGACTCGATCGTCGTCGTACAGGACGGCCGACTGGCCGGCGGCGACACCGCGCAGTCCGCCGGCGACCCGTACCTCGACCTCACCCGCGCCCGCCATGCCTGACGTGCCTGCCTCACCCGCGCCTGCCGTGCCTGCCGCGCCTGCCATGCCCGACGCAACGGCCGTGCCGAGCCGAGCCTTGGCTGCGTGCGGGGCGCCGTGCGCGCGCACCTGGACGGCGCAGTCGACCCAGCCACTCGGCGGCGGGACGAACCAGACCGCATCCTTCCCGACGAGGCCCGGCACGGTGAGCAGCTCGGACGGGCCGACGACGACGGTGTTGCTCGTCGGGCGGACCTCCAGGACGTAGCGCGCGCGGCCGTCCGGCGCCGGACGGCTCAGGTCGAGGCCACGTCGCTGGCCGACGGTGTACGCGTAGGCGCCGTCGTGCCGGCCGACGACATCGCCGTCGGTGTCCAGGACGTCCCCCGGCCGGGCGCCGAGGTGTCCCCGCAGGAAGCCCTGGGTGTCGCCGTCCGCGACGAAGCAGATGTCATAGGAGTCGGGTTTGGCGCTCAAGGCCAACCCTCTGGCGGCCGCCTCGGCCCGGACCAACTCCTTGCTGGCGACCTCGCCCAGCGGGAACACCGCCCGTGCCAGTCGCTCGGGCCCCATGACGGCCAGCACGTAGGACTGGTCCTTGGCCGCGTCCGCCGCGCGGTGCAGCGCCCGCGTGCCGTCGTCGTGCAGCGCGATCCGGGCGTAGTGACCGGTGCAGACCGCGTCGAAGCCGAGTGCGGCGGCGCGGTCGGCGAGCGCGGCGAACTTGATGTGCTCGTTGCACCGGACGCAGGGGTTGGGGGTGCGGCCCGCCTCGTACTCGGCGACGAAGTCCGCGACGACGGTCTGCTCGAACTGCTCCGACAGGTCCCAGACGTAGTACGCGATGCCCAGCACGTCCGCGGCGCGGCGGGCGTCTCCGGCGTCCTCGATCGAGCAGCAGCCGCGCGAGCCGGTGCGGAACTCCTCGCGGGTGCGCGAGAGCGCCATGTGCACGCCGACGACGTCGTGCCCGGCGTCCACCGCGCGGGCCGCCGCGACGGCGGAATCCACGCCCCCGGAGAGGGCCGCCAGGACACGCATGG
>Ga0105047_10014990_pt1 | contig 12249 bp, 8 predicted proteins | sample MAT04_FD_78384 | JGI IMG/M metagenome (GOLD analysis project Ga0105047, IMG submission 78384) | Freshwater microbial communities from Lake Fryxell liftoff mats and glacier meltwater in Antarctica - MAT-04 (megahit assembly) | ecosystem: Environmental > Aquatic > Freshwater > Ice > Liftoff... | reverse complement strand
CGGCGGTGATCACGCCAGCCGCCATCCGGGTGTCATAGCCGGCGGCCAGCATCGGGCGCATCGCGATCACGCCCATCAGCACCACCACCGCGCCGACGATGCCGCTGGCGATGCCCCAGAAGGTGGACACCAGCAGTGTCGCCACGGCGAGAGACGCCGGCAGCCGGCGGAACGCGAGCTGCACGCTGTGGAACATCTGATCGACCAGTGCGGCGCGCTCGATGATGTAGCCCATGAACACGAACAGCGGCACCGACAGCAGGGTGTCATTGGTCATCACGCCGTAGGTGCGCTGGACCATCAGGTCGAACGCACGGTTCGCCGTCCAGGCTTCCGCCGGATCGAAATAGGCGACAAAGCCGAACACCATCCCGAGCCCCATCAGCGTGAACGCGGTGGGGAACCCCATCATGATCATCACCACGATGAGGCCGAGCATGGTCAGACCCAGCATCGGATCGGTCATGGTCAGTTGCCCCCCTTGTGCTGGGGCGACTCGATACGCTCGAGTTTGTGCACGTTGTCGATCGCCAGCTGCCGGTCGGCCGCGCCGACCAGGGTGCTGTCTTCCAGCTGGGTGGCAACGATGTCGATCTCCTCGACATCCTTCAGCCGCGCCGGCCAGACCCCGGTGCGGATGCAGACCACACAGCGGACGATCTCGGCCAGCCCCTGCAGCATCACCAAGGCACCGGCGATCGGGATCACTGTCTTGAAGTGATAGAGCGGCGGTCCGCCCGAGGTGAGGCTCGAGTGCTCGCGCAGTGTCCAGGACTCGTTCGCGTAGAGCACCCCCGCGTAGCAGAGCGCAAGAATGCCCGGGATGAAGAACAGGATGTAGAGCACCAGGTCGAACGACGCCTGGGTGCGCGGGCGCATCGAGCCGTACAGGAAGTCACCGCGCACATGCCCGTTCTGGGCGAGGGTGTAGGCACCGCACATCATGAACACCGTGCCGTAGAGCATATAGCTCACATCGAACGCCCAGAGGGTCGGATCGTTCATCACATAGCGCATGAACACGTCGTAGCAGACGACGGCGGTGAGCACCAGCATCAGCCAGGCACATGTCTTGCCGGTCCAGGTGCTGATGCCGTCTATGGTGAACAGGAACTGCTGCAACCTCATTGCCTACCCCCTGCAAGCGAGATGCCGGGCTCCCCCAAAAGCAAACCGCCCTGCAGTTTCGCAGGGCGGTGTCCTGTTGAACCCATCAGAAGCATGATGCAGTTTCGCCGGTCCGGCAAGCCGTGCCAGCGCGGCTGCACTGGTTGCCGGGCTCAGCTCTTGGCGGGCGTGCCGCCTTTACGCAGGAAGTAGTGCTGGTAGGCAAGCGTATTGGGGACGATGGTGTCGTTCGCCCAGTTGACCACCCGCTCGGCCCAGACTCGTTGCGAGGCGAGGATCTTCGCGAACAGCGGGTTTTCCTTCGAGCGGGCCTCGACCACCCTGTCCCAGGCATTGAGCTGCGCCTGCAGCACGCTGTTCGGAGTGCGGAAGAAGCGCACATTCTGCTTGGTGCGCATCTCGATGTAGTCCTGGGAATACCGGGACATCGCCTTCCACGACATGTCCGCGCTGGAGGCGGTGGCCGCGTTCGAGATTACATCGCGCAAATCGGCCGGCAGGGTGTCATAGCGCTTCTTACTGAACAGGATCTCGAAGCACTCGAGCGGCTGGTGATAGCTCTGCAGCATGCAGATCTTGGACACATCCGGGAAGCCGAGTATCCGGTCGCTGGACGCATTGTTGAACTCGGCCGCATCGATCAGTCCACGGTCCAGGCCGGCGACGATCTCCCCGCCAGGCAAGGCCACGACCGAGGCCCCCATTTCCTTGAATACGTCGATCGCCAAGCCGACGGTACGGTACTTGAGGCCTTTGAACGCCTCCGGGCCGCGTACCACCTGTTTGAACCAGCCCAGCGGCTGGGTCGGCATCGGACCGTACAGGAAGCCCTCGACATCGAATCCCATCACCTTCTGCTGCAGCTCGTTGTAGAGCTCGCGGCCGCCGCCATAGTGAACCCAGCCGAGCAGCATGTTGGCATCCATGCCGAACGACGGGCCGGTACCGAACAGGGAGTAGGCGGAATTCTTGCCGTACCAATATGCGGATACGCCATGGCCGCCGTCGAGCACGCCCTTGTTCACCGCGTCGATCAGATCGAACGCCTTGACCACCGCACCTGCGGGCAGTACCTCGATACGCAGGCGTCCCGCAGACATGTCGTTGACCCGCTTGGCGAAGTCGAGCGCGTACTCGTGAAAGATGTCCTTCGTCGGCCAGGTGCTCTGGAACCGCAGGTTGATCGGCGCCCCCTGGCCACGCACGATCGCCGGGAAACCGAGCGTGGCGGCACCGGCCGCACTGGCAGCGGCGGTGGTCAGAAAACGGCGGCGTTTCGGGGCCTGCTTGCTTTCATTCTGATTGCTCATCTGCTCCACTCCTCCTCAGGTTGGGGCGCGTGCAACCACGGCTGTGGACTGCGACCGTGAGTCGCCTGCGTTCAGGTGGTCCTGCCTGCCTTCGCCCCCCCCTGGATAGGTTTGTTTTTGGAGTGGAGTCGATGTTGCCTGGCAAGCTACTTTTTACCCCCTGCGATTGAATATTACCGTGACTTAAACCCGGCGTGCTGTTTGGGCAATCGTTCAGGCGGCGCGCAAGCAGCCCTGCGCCCAGGCGTTACATGTCTGATAACAGACATAAGGAGCGGAGCGTGTTCCCGGTCGGTGCCTGATCCCGCTAAGACAGTAGCGCGCGGTCTGCCGGCTTGAGCCCCGCGTCGGCGCAGCACAGCGCCCTGATCTCCACCGCACTGCGCTTGTGCGGCTCATGCGGATGCCAGCCCAGCACCGCCAGCATCACCGCAAAGCCCACCACATACGCCAGCGCGACATGCCAGCCATGACGGATCCAGGAAAACACCGAGCGGGTCTCTGCAAACTGGTTGGACAACGCCACACCCGCCGTCGAGCCGAACCAGACCATCGATCCGCCAAAGCCGACGGCGAACGCGACGAATCCCCAGTCGTAGCCGCCCTGCTCCAGCGCGAGCTTGGTGAGCGGAATGTTGTCGAACACCGAAGACACGAAGCCCAGCCCGAGGGCAGTCTGCCAACTGGCCACCGGCAGGTGTTCGACCGGCATCATCGACGCGCACAGTACGAGCGACAGCAGGAACAGTGCGCCCTTGGCCGCCTCCGGTACCACCGCCCAGTCGGGCCGGCGCAGCAGCGCGGCCAGCGCGATCGCCGCCCAGACCGCCAATCCGATCGATGGCACCTGATCCGCCAGATCGGGGTGGTACAGGTTGACCAGCACATTGGTGCCGATCGCAGCCACCAGGATCGCCATCACGATCGCCACGCACACCCAGTCGATCCGTGTGCCGGGTAACGCATCGGCGAGAATCGGCTGATGGCGATGCTGCTGCAGCGCCGCCGGAATGCCGAACACCATCAGCGCCACGCTGGCGGCGAGATAAGCCGGCAACACAGCGAGCGGATCGACACCATCGATCCACATCATGGTGGTGGTGGTGTCGCCGACCACGCTGCCTGAGCCACCGGCATTGGACGCGCCGACGATCGCTGCCAGATAGCCGATGTGCACCCGGCCGCTGAATACGTTGGCCGCGACCGTGCCGCCGATGATCGCCGCAGCGATGTTGTCCAGAAAGCTCGACAGCACGAAGATCAGCACCAGCAGCACGAAGCCACCCTTCCAGTCGTCCGGCAGGAAGCGCGGCAGAACAGCTGGAATCCGGCTGGCGTCGAAAAAGCGCGCGAGTAGTGCAAATCCGACCAGCAGCAACAGCAGATTCGCGAGCAGCACCCATTCGCCCCGCAGATGGGCGGCCAGACCGGACAATCCGGCCTCATGCTCGAAGCCGACGTAACCGACCTTGTAGGCGGTGATCACAGCCAGCCCGGTGAGCGCCACCTTCAACGTGTGGGCATGGAACAGCGCCACGCCGAGCAGGGTGGCAGCGAACAGGATGAAGTCGACCGGGACGCCGAAAACCGTCAGCGTGGCGTTCAAGGCATGACGATCAAGGGGGGCGACATCCCGGCCTCGCTCAGTTCAGCGAGTTGCTGGCACCACAGCAGAGCGAGAATGTGCGTCCGCTGCAGCAGGGACACGGGTCGCCTGGCTTGAGCTTCGGCGGCTTGCGCACCGCGGACGCCTTGCTGCCCTCGTCACCCGCCCCATGCCAGAAGCGGTAGAGCTCGAGCGCGCTCTCAGGCAGGCTGTCGACCAGCCCATCGACCTGCGACTGGGTAAGCGGCAGCTCGACGATCTCTCGATCATCGGCGTGCGCAAGGGTGACGATCGGAGTGATCCACTCTGCGGCATCGTCGTCATCGAACGCGGCCTGCCAGGCATCGGCATGCACCCCGATCGCGCGCATGAACCCGATCGACCAGGTGCTGCCGGATACCAGATCGAACGCCGGATCGGCCGGACCGCGCGACCCGCCCGAGGTGTAGTCGAAGAGGATCGGCATCGTCGGGGTCGACGAATGCAGCGTCCAGCCGATGGTCGCCCAGTGGCGATCCAGCAGTTCCAGGATGCGGCGGCACTTCACCGCCGACCCGAAGCGCACCGGGCGCTTGCCCGACTCGGTGTCGCCCCAGACCAGCGACAGCCATTCGCTTGCGCTGACCGTGCCCGGCCCGACCACCAGCCCGGTGATGAACCCGTCGAGTTCTTCCAGGTCCATCGAGTCCTCCGGCGTGCCGCTGGACAGGAGAAACCGGTCCAGTTCGTCCAGTTCGCTTTCGGTCAGTGGCTCGACCCGTGGTTTGCGTGCGGCCATCTAATGGAAGCCTCGCGGCATCGGCGGCGGCATGCGGCTATTTGATCAGGGTGATCGGGACCGCCGACAGGTGAATCACCTGACTGGCGACCGACCCCAGGATCAGGCCGGATACTCCGCCCAGCCCGCGCGTGCCCATCACGATGCTGGCGCACCCGTGCTTCACGGCGCTGTCGACGATCGATTCGGCGACATGCCCGATCAGGATATGCGGTGTGAAGGCAACCGCGGCCTGTTCCAATTGCCTGCGTGCCGGCCCCAGTGCTTTTTCGCCCTCTTCGCGCTGGAAACCCTCGATCGCCTCTGAACCGACGAAGCGGCGGACTTCTCCCGAAACGATCGCCGGCTGCACGGTCACCAGGTGCACCTCCGCAGGCGCCTTCATCGCCTTGACGCTGTCGATCACCCATTGCCCGGCGCGCGCCGAACACGCCGACCCGTCAACTGCCAGCAGCAACTTGCTCATCCCGGCTCCTTCCATGGTTCGGATGGCCACCCCGGATTTCCAGGCGCCCCCGTTGATGGTCAGATTCTAACGCGCTCGCCCGCCAGTGCGCGGCTTTGACGCGGACCGTTAGCGCACCAGAAGCACCGGCACCGTCGACTCATCGACCACCTTCTTCGCGACCGAGCCGACCAGAACAGTGTTGACCCAGCCCAACCCGTGCGTTCCAAGCACGACCAGCTGGACGCCGCCGGTTCCCGCGCATTCGACGACCCGGGTCGCAGCCGGGCCCATGAGAATCCGGACCTCATGGGCGATGCCGGCGGCGTCGAGCAGCGCCCGCGCACTGCGCATCGCGGCCTGGGCGTACTGCTCGAGATGCGTCTGCTGGGCTTCCAGACTCATGAACGGCTGCACCTGCAGCACGGTGAGATCGATCGACAGCCCGTTGTCCACCAGCCGGACGACCTCCTCGGTTGCACGGTCCGAGCAGGGCGAACCATCGACGGCGAGCAACACACGAATAGCCATAAATCCTCCATAGCGCAATCCGGCGGTCAGGGGACCGGGCGCCGGATGCGCAAGGTTCGACCTGAGACCGCCAGAGCAAAGTCTAGCAGTGCTTGCGCACCTGTCAGTTGATCCTGATCAAACCGTGCTCCGCTTCGCTCAACCGTGCGTAGGCATCACCGTCGAGCGCGCGGTCGACGCCGGGATCGCCGCCGACGGCCAGCGCTCGGTGATCACCTTGGTCCGGGTGTAGAAACACACCCCTTCCATGCCATGGACATGAAGGTCGCCTAACAGCGACTGCTTCCAGCCGCCGAACGAGAAGAACGCCATCGGCACCGGGATCGGCACATTGACACCTACCATGCCAACCTCGATTTCATTCTGGAACTTGCGCGCGGCACCACCCGAGGCAGTGAAGATCGCCGTGCCATTGCCGAACTCGTTGCGATTGACCAGTGCGATCGCCTCTTCGAGCGTGTTCACCCGCACCACCGAGAGCACCGGGCCGAAGATCTCGTCACGATAGATCGACATCTCCGGGCTCACATGATCGAACAATGTCGGGCCGAGGAAGTAGCCCTGCTCGCCGCCGGGTACCGACAACTTGCGGCCATCGAGCGCCAGTGTCGCGCCTTCGGACTCGCCGCTGTCGACATAGCCTTTCACCTTGTCCCGATGCACCTTCGAGATCAGCGGGCCCATGTCGGCACCTGGCGTGTCGCCACTGGCCACCTTGTAGCCGGCACCGATGCTGGCAATCTTCTTCACCAGCGCATCCCCGATGTCGCCGACCGCGACCACCGCCGAGATCGCCATGCAACGCTCACCGGCCGAACCGTAGCCGGCCCCGGCAATCGCATCGGCGGCGAAGTCCAGATCGGCATCGGGCATCACCACTGCATGGTTCTTCGCCCCGCCCAGCGCCTGCACCCGCTTGCCGTTGCGCGCTGCGGTCTCATACACATACTTCGCAATCGGCGTGGAGCCGACGAACGACACCGCTTTCACCATCGGGTGCGCCAGCAGCGCATCGACCGCCACCTTGTCGCCATGCACGACATTGAACACGCCATCGGGCAGACCGGCTTCCTTCAGCAGCTCCGCCATCCGCATGCTGGCCGAGGGATCCTTCTCCGAGGGCTTCAACACGAAGGTGTTGCCGCAGGCAATCGCCACCGGGAACATCCAGCACGGCACCATCACCGGGAAGTTGAACGGCGTGATGCCGGTGCACACCCCGATCGCCTGCAGCCGGGAGTGGCAGTCGATGCCGCGGCCGACATCCTCGGCATGCTCGCCCTTCTGAAGATGCGGCACGCCACTGGCGAACTCGACCACTTCCAGGCCACGCTGCACCTCGCCCTGGGCATCGGGCAGAGTCTTGCCATGCTCCTCGGTGATCAGGCGCGCCAGTTCATCGCGGTGCTCCTCGATCAATTCCTTGAACCGGGCCAGCACCCGCGAGCGGCGCAGCGGCGGCGTGCTGCTCCAGTCGGAGAACGCCGCGCTGGCCGCGCGTACCGCGACGTCCACATCGGCCGGATCGGCCAGCGCGACCCGGCGCACGACCCGTCCGATAGCCGGGTTGGTCACCTCGCCAGTGCGCGTGCTCCGGGCGCTGTGGCGGGCACCGTTGATCCAGAAGGGGACGAGTTCATTCATCGGCAGGCTCGATCGAGGCAGTAGACAGCAGGCAGGAGGGCGGGCGCCCGGCCGGGCGCAGAACCGCGGCGCGTCGGGGAGTGAAGTATACCCGCCGCCCTCTGGCCACTGGCCTCGCCGGCTACGCGCAGTCGCCGGCCTTGCGCAGCAGCGCGGCCGGCGCGCAAGGCTGGCGTGCTCACCGATGTGCTCACCGGCGTACTCACCGGCGTACTCACCGGCGCACTTACCAGACCGATACCGCGTTGACGAACACGCCGCTGCTGCGGAACGACAGGTCGGTCAGATTGTCGGAATAGTCGGTGAAGTTGTAGCCGACCCCGACTCGCAGGTTCTTGTCGATATGCCGGTACACCGCGACCAGCATGCCGGCGCGGGCATCGCTCGCCGCCGACACGGTGAGCAGCCGCGCCTCGGCCAGCGCACTCCACTCGTGCGTCACCCGATAGTCGGCGCGCACCCCGAAGAACTGGGTGGTGCTCGAGAACCATTCGCCGCTGGTGCGCGAGGCGCGCAGTTCACCCTGGCGAACTGCATATTTGCCCCCGATCGACAGCTTGGGAGTCAGCCGGTAGATCGCATCTGCAGAGAGCACATGACTCTTCTGCGCGAAGTCGTACTGGTTCCCGCTGTTGCTCAGCCCGCCGGTGCTGGTCGCACCGACCTGACCGGGCGAAGGAACGTTGTAGAAATAGGTGTACTTGAACAGGCCGTTCCAGCGGTCGTGCTTCACCGGCCGGTGCGCCACGCCGATCACCACTTCGGAGAAGTCGGCGTTGAAGAAGTTGCCCTGGTTGCTGCTGGAGGTCGAGAAGTTCAAACGGCCGATCGCGCGCCAGTCCGGATCGAGCTGATAGGACAGCGAGTTTCGAACCAGCCAGATTTTCCGCTCCACCACAGGTGACTGCTCGTCCCGAAACTCGATCGCGCCGGCAAAACGGGTGCGGCCTTCGACAAAGCCGATCGAGCCGGCAATGGCGCGCCGATCGAGGTCTCCAGCGAACGGGTCGGACAGTGTTCCCGCCTCGATGCGCGCGCCATAGACCCAGCGATCGTTGGGTGCGTGGTCCAGACCGAAACCGTGCATCAGGCTGGCCTGACCGGGCCCGCGCAGCGTGCGCTGCTCGCCGTACAGGCTGGTGGCATCGCTGTAGCGGTAGCGCGCACCTGTGGTGAGCGTGCTGGCGCGGCCCTGCAGCGTGGTGTCGGTCCGATCGGCATCGGTGAGCGCATTCATGTAGAACGTGCGTCGCTCGTCCATCCGGTATTCGCCCAGCAGTCGGCCGCCGACCCCGGCACTGCCATCGGAGACCTCAGCCCCCAGCCGGGTGCGATCGTTGACCCGGAAGCTTGCCCCGACACCGGCGCGGTTGTTGTCGGTGCGACCGTCGCTCTTGTCGACCGTTCCCTGAACGAAGCCGTAGGCGTTCCAGTCGCGCCCGGGCTCGGGCATTGTCTGACCGGATCCAGTCGGGGTCTGTCCCTGCGCAGAGGCCGGCGCTTCTGCCTGCGGCGCCAATTGCGTGGTGAGCTGCCGGGTCGCCGAGGTCGCAACCTGCGCGGTCTGACCGAAGCCGCTGCCGATCGACGGTGCGGGCACGGACGCGGTCGGGGTCTGTCCCGGCACCGGCGGCATCCCGGTGGTCGAACCGAGCCCGGGGACAGACGAGGTCGAGGTCTGTCCCGGCAACGGCGGCTGGTTCGCGGGCCTGTGGACAGACCCCGCTGGCGCCTGTCCCTGCGGCGATGCCGGCATCTGCAACGGCGGCTGGTTCGGGATCGCCGATCCGACCGCGGTGCCGGGCATGGCGCCGACCGTCTGATTGAGGGTGATCGGCGCCAGAGCCCTGCCCGAGGGCAGGTAGTCGATGCGCACGATCACGTCGGTGCGCCCGCCAGTCTGCGACAGCAGCGGGCTCGCATTGGCGATCCGTATGCTCCGATCGTCCGAGCGCACACCCACTGCCGCTGCCCAGTTCGCGTTCAGGCGCTGGCGCGCACCGGCCTCGACAGTCGTCACGTCCTGCGAATCGCTGCTGCGGTTGTCGGCCTTGCCGAACACGGTTGTCGAGGGGGCCAGCGGCACCGCGAACTGGACACCGCCCTGGGTCACCGCCTCGTTGTTGAACGTGATCTGGCCGGGCGCGGAGAAGCCGGCCTCACGGCTCTGCCAGTACGCGGTCGCACGTCCGGCCTGGCCAGTCCAGATCTCGGACAGGTCGAGCGCACCCTCGATCCGCTGCGCGAGCGCCCGCTGCCCGGTGCTGGTCACCGCAGTGAAGTCGAAGCCGCCGGTGTTGGACACCAGCGCGCCGGTACCCGGCCCGGAAGAGCGCGCGACCTCGGCCTTGACGAAGGTGCCCGGCGCATAGCGCAGTGTAGTGTCCACACCCTGCAGGCGCTGGGTGGCGGCCTCCTCACCCTGTTTGAAGCCACTGATGCCGACCCGCAGGCTGTCGTTGATCCAGTGCGACACCCGGCCGCCGAGCGAGAGGTTCTGCACAGCGGTCACCCCGGGCACGAACTCATAGGTGGTGACCAGGAACACCGGGTTGCCGGAAAGCGGTCCAGCGAATACTAGTGAGGACTGGGCAGCAGTCGACTCCAGCGGCTCGCGCAGCAGGATACGACCCTGGAAATAGTTCATCTCGTAATCCTGTGCCGGCACCAGCTGGCGCCGCCCGATCACGATGCCGCTGTCGCGGTCGCGCACTTCCAGAACCAGCCGCTCCGAGCCGATCGTGATGTCCTGGTTGCGCAGGAAGTAGAGCGATCCGCCGGTACCCCGGAACTCTTCGCGCGACTGCACCGTGCCCGGCTCGGCGGCAAAGCCGTCGATCGTGGTCCGCTTCTCGCCGAGCGCAGTGGTATCCGGGCTGTTGTAGAGCGCACGTGCGCCGTACAGCCCGCGATTGAATGCGGTGAATTCGGTGCCGGTCATGCGGGTGAGAAAACTGCCCCACATCACATGCGAGTCCGCTCGCTCCAGCTTGACGAAGAACTTGCCCTGGGTCGGCGCATCGTCGATGGTGGTCGAGTCATCGCCATAGGTCGGATAGAACAGGTTCGCATCCAGCCGGCGCAGCAGGAAACGCGGATCCCGGCTGGAGAAGTTCGTGAACAGGTCGCGCAGCGGCTGCTCCCGCGTGTCGGCACTGGCGGTAAGCAGCGCGTCACCGAATACCCGCCCCTTGGCATAGAAGGCGAGCCGGCCATCGATGTAACTCGAGCGTGAGCCGTTGCTGCTGCCAGTCACCAGATCGGACGGGCCGGAAGTGTTGTTCATGCCCGCGGTGATATCGGCGATCGCCACATGGAACCAGTCGCGCGTCGGAATCGCGAGGTTGCGGGCGAAACTGAAGCCCTGGCCGGTGCGGTCCTGCACCGTCACCTCGACCGAATGCGCGCCGGTGGGCAGGATCTGCTGCATCGCGAAGCGGCCGTTGGCATCCACCGGCACCGAGATACCCATCGTGCTGACCGAGTCCCCCTGCGCCAGATTGCGCCCATTGATGGTCACCACACCGCCAGTGACCGGAATGTTGGACAGGTTAAGGTTGTTCTGGCCCCAGCCGGTCATGCGCTCGCGTGCGGCGCGCTGCTCGTCGCCGAGCGGGCGGGCGATATCGGTGACGAACAGGCTCTTCGGCGCCGTCTCGTCGAAGCGGCCGCGCCGGTCGTAGACCCGCAGCACATAGCGAAGTTCGGTGCCGACCGGCGCATCCGGCCGCCAGTCGACAAAGCCGTTCGGCGGCACCACGATGATCGCAGCCGGAGTTTGCTGGATCGATTGACCCGGACTGAACACCCGTATCTCGGAGCGCATCAGCCAGAACTGATAGTTGCTGAAGGTGCCGAAGGTGACTGGCGCGCCACGCACCACGGTAGATGGCGCGGCCCATACGTTGAGGGCCGGGCGCGCCGCCAGCGAGTCGTACTGGATCTGTACGTCCACTGCGGCCAGCCGGCGGTCGACCCGGCGCTGGGCATCGGCCCCGCTGTCGCCGCGCGCCGACGGCGGCACCGATTGATCGACGACCTCCCCGTCCACCGTGATCCTGAACGGCACTGGTACCCGGGGCGACGGTGACGGCACGCTGCTGGCTGGCAACGCGTCGTTACTGCTCGCCTCGGTGTTCGGCGGCACACCGCGCACGATCACCCGCGAGCGATCGGCCATGCTGCCACGTTCATCTTCGCGGCAGGCGCGCGCCACTCGCCCATCGGCGGTGACCTCATGACAGAGTTCGCAGCGAAGCGCGCTGTCGTCGATGGCGCATGCGGGTCCCTGCGCCGGTCCCTGCGCCGGTCCCTGCCCCTGAGCGAAGGCCCCGGGCAGATGGGCCAGGGCGAGCGCGACAGCAGCCGCGATCATCGAGTGGCGAGGGCCGCGCTCAGTGCTCGCAGGTCGCCCACTGCGACCGCGGCTGTCGAACCGGAAGCGGGCCGAACGCATCATCGGCCACCCCCCGCAATTTCTTCCTCGACCGTCAGCGCATAACAGCAGTTCTGCTTCGACCAGAGCTTGCGCATCAGATCGCTAAGCGCACGCACCCGGCGCTTGGCCCGGTCGCCATCGCCGGCGAGTGCAGGCGTGATCTGATAGGCGATACGCACCACCGAGGTCTGGTCGCGGATGCGCGCCGGCAGCTCGTCGAACTTTGCCTGCCATTCCGACAGCAGGCGCTCGGTGCCGGCCTCGAACGCCTGCGCCGAGACCTCGACCCGCACCACACGCAACATCGCCGCGCCGAAATTCAGCTGAGCCATCCGGCCGCGCGTCATGCGCACCAGGCCCGGATTCTCG
>Ga0105047_10014989_pt1 | contig 12249 bp, 3 predicted proteins | sample MAT04_FD_78384 | JGI IMG/M metagenome (GOLD analysis project Ga0105047, IMG submission 78384) | Freshwater microbial communities from Lake Fryxell liftoff mats and glacier meltwater in Antarctica - MAT-04 (megahit assembly) | ecosystem: Environmental > Aquatic > Freshwater > Ice > Liftoff... | reverse complement strand
ATTACCGGAACCACAAGTTCTTTTGAGCATTTTCAGGACAATGATGTGTTACCTGCAACAGCAAAAGACAATATGGGTGAAGGTTGCGTAACAACAACGTGGGTACAATTTAATTACCAGTTGTTTTGCATAACCGGCGATATGAAATATCTAAATGAGCTGGAACGATCTGTGTACAATCACTTAACAGGTGCTGAAAATCCGCAGACGGGTGGCGTAAGTTATTATACACCATTAATGGGCAAAAAACCATTTCGTACAGTGATCACCTGTTGCATGAGCAGTGTGCCAAGAGGCATAGCCATGATACCGTTATTTGCAAATGGAACCCTTAGTAAAGAACCGGCTTTTCTTTTTTATCAACCAGGCAATTTCACCACAAGCATTGCGGGAAAAAAAGTTTCCTTCACTACAACTGGTGATTTTTTAAATGGGGAAAAGCTGGTAATTACTGTAAATGAAAACAGCGGGATTTCCTTTCCAATACAGTTTAGAATCCCTTATTGGGCAAGCGGGTTTTCCATCAATATAAATGGAGCAAAACAACAAATTACCAACACGGAAACGGTAACAATTAAAGGGCTTTGGAAAAAAGGGGATAAGGTTGAAATAAAATTTACCATGCCTGCGATTGTATTGCCCTGTGGTAAAAGTTACCCTAACCAAATAGCTTTGCAGCGTGGCCCGCAGGTGTTGTGTTTTGATAAAGCGCTGAATGAAACATCATCGGAAAACATATCAATACCCGATGTTTTTCAATTGCAAAAGTGGAGCGGTAAGTTACCTGAAAAATGGATAGGCACACAAGCTTACAGCATAACAACTGAAGTAGATGGAAAGAGCGAGCAGGTTATTTTAGTACCTTTTGCAGATGCGAGCCAAACGGGTGGAGTTGTGACCACATGGATGAATAAGAAATAAAAGAAATAGGCGATTTTTTTTTGTAGCTTTTATACTTTGTTCTCTATTCAAAAACAACAACAAAAAGTATTTTTAAATTTAAACACAATGATAAACAGAATAAAACTTTTGCTCTCTGTAATTCTTATCAGCATTGGCAGCAGTGCACATGCACAGGGTGTAACGGAGAAAAATATTAGAATCATGGTATCTCCCAATCATGAAGATTGGATGTATAAGCAAGGCGAAGAGGCGACGTTTGAAGTAACGGTTTATAAAAGTAACGTGCCACTAAAAAATGCCAGAATTTATTATGAAATAGGCCCCGAAAGAATGACGCCAACAAAGAAGGACTCTGCACTGCTTGGCAACGGGAAAATTATTTTAAATGGCGGTACACTTAAACAATCCGGCTTTCTTCGTTGTGTTGTAACTACTTCCGTTAATGATATTAGTTATAGGGGCTTGGCAACAGTGGGGTATGATGCAGAAAGTATTGAACCCTATGCAAAAACGCCCGTTGATTTTTTAGAATTCTGGGAAAGCGGAAAAAAGGAATTGGCTAAAATTCCATTAGATGCGAAAATGACCTTACTACCCGAACGTTGTACAGAAGCAACCAACGTTTATCATGTAAACCTGCGGGGCTATGGAAAAGCCTCCAGATTATACGGCATTCTTTGTGTTCCCAAAAAGGAAGGAAGATATCCGGCTTTGTTGCGTGTGCCAGGTGCCGGTGTGCGTGCATATGGCGGCGAAATTGGTTTAGCGGAAAAAGGGATAATAACTTTTGAGATCGGAATTCACGGCGTCCCTGTAAATCTTGATGCGCAGGTATATACCGCTCTCGCCGAAGGTGCATTAAGCGGTTATCAAAATTTTAATATGGATGATCGTGACCGTTTTTATTACAAGCGGGTTTACCTTAACTGTATAAGAGCAAACGATTTTTTGACTAGCCTTCCGCAATATGATGGAAGCAATTTGGGTGTAATAGGCGGTAGCCAGGGCGGTGCCTTGGCTATTGTAACCGCTACATTGGACAAACGGGTAAAATATCTGTCGGCTATGTATCCCGCCCTAAGTGATTTAACGGCGACACTAAATGGGCGCACCGGAGGCTGGCCAAACTATTTTGATAAGGGGGGCATTGCGTACAACAACAAGCCTGAAAAAATTGCCACCCTTGGTTATTACGATGTAGTAAATTTTGCCAAGGGCGTAAAAGTACCGGGCATTTACAGTTGGGGTTACAACGATGAAGTCTGCCCGCCCTCTTCCACCTATGCCTCTTACAATGTAATCACCGCTCCAAAAACATTGCTCATTTATCCTGAAACGGGGCACTGGGGTTTTTCGGAACAGAATGAAAAAATGGGTAGCTGGATCGTAGAGCAATTGAAGAAGAATTAGCATCCCGTTTTAAAGCCAAGTTGCTGCTTTTACAAAACGTGGCGTAAAACTGGGTCGTAGAGTTTTGAAGGAGTAATGCGCAACGTGCGCTGCGGGCGGCGTTTCCGAGAAGAGATAAGATAAGAACCCGCTTTCGCAACAATGTTTGTGCCTTTACAAAATAGGGCGTAAAAATGGGTCTTGAAATTTGTAGGCAGTATAGCCCAGCGTTTCTTACGGGATACGTTGCTGAGAATAAAAAAGAGGAAGCTGCTCTCGCAGCTTCCTTTCAATTTCTACTAGTAGTGTAGGCTAGTTAAAGATTATTTTTCTTACTTCCTTTTCCATCGTGGAAACATTTATTATTTCTAAGAAAAATATTCCATTTGCCATTGTTCCTCTGTTTATTCTAATAAGTTGAGAGCTAATTACATTTGGTGCAGAAACCTCCTTTATGAGTTTACCTGCGGCGTCTATAACTCTTAATTTGTAATTACCTGCTACAGCATTATTAATTTGTACCTGTACAAATTGCTTGGCTGGTGTAGGAAAGATTGCGATTTCTGACACTTTATTATTTTGTACAATTACGATATTACTGTAGACAAAGCTGTAATCATTGTCCAACACTTTCAATCTTAAATAGTACACAGGTGCTGTGAAATTTACGAGTGTAGATACATATTTAGCCAGATCGGTATTCTTGGCAGAAACAGCCACATGGGTTTCAAAATCAATTCCATTAGTGCTATACTGCAATTCGTAATGTTTAAGATTCACTTCCAACTCTGCTTCCCATCTGGTAGCTATATTATTCCCATTTCTACTGGCTGTAAATAAAAGTTTGTTCACCGGCAGCACAGATACAGATCCTACTGGTATGGTATAGGTAGCAGCATTACTTAAAGCTCCTGTATTGTCGTAAGCCGCATAGTTGAAAATCACATCGCCATTATAAGTACTATTTGGTCTGAATACAAGACCTGTTGACTGAGAAGGTGTAAGAGAAATACCACCTGGATTAGCTGCTAACACTGCCGAAGTAAGTAAGGCGAAACCACCGGTACAGGTAGCACCTGTAGGCGTGGCTGGGCATGGAATGGACAACAACCCCTGCGATACGGGTGGCACGCTAGTAATAACATAGTTCAAAATGGTACCATCAGCATCCGTGGCATTGAGCGCAGGAATAGGAGTAGTGTTGCTAGAATTTAGCAACTTAGGCGCCAGTACATTTTTAGACACCGGCGGTACGCCACTGATCGGAATTATGTAAGAAGCAGTGTTACTTGTAAGCCCTGCATTGTCCGTTACGTGATAATTGAAGATAGTATTGCCTACGTAATCTCCAGAAGGATCAAATCTTAACCCTGCCATTTGGGTAGGGGTAATGTTGATGCCTGCTACGTTTGCAGCAAGTACTGCTTCGGTAAGATTTACAAAACCTCCAGTGCAGGTTCCTCCTAAAGGCGTTGGTGGACACGGTACGCTTAAGGTGCCCTTTTGAGCAGCCGGTACTCGGTCAATAGTGTAGCTCACAATTGTTCCATCTACATCTGACCCTATCAGGTTAGGTATAGCTGTAGGCCCGTTGGTTAACGGCATTACTGGCGCTACAATGGGATTTGCTACCGGAGAAAAACCTGTGACAGGAATGATATAATTTGCCATATTACTTGTGGCACCACTATTATCAATATTAGAATACGCAAAACTTGCCACACCACCATAACCCAGGGTAGGTGCAAAGCGAAGTGTAGAAATTTGGGTGGTTGTCAAACTTATGCCAAGAGGGTTTGCGGCAAGTACCGCTTCGGTAAGATTTACGAATCCGCCCGTACAAACGCCGCCTGCAGGTGTAGGAGGACAAGCCATACTTAACACACCTTGATTAGCAGTAGGAACGGTTTGAATAAGATAAGATGCTACAGTTCCATCAGGATCAGTGCCAGACAAAGGGGCAATTGAAGTAATTCCGTTTGTATTAGGAATCGGGTTAATGAAAATATTGTTAGCAACCGGAGGAAGGTTTCCAACACCCGAAATAGGGATATTGTAATTAGCACTATTGCTGATGTTTCCATTATTGTCAGTTGCATAATATTGAAAACCTACAAGTCCTGTATAGTTTGCAGTAGGCGTAAAGCTTAACTGCGAGGATTGTGCAGGTGTGAGTACCTGACCAGCTACAACCGGAACGCCATTTAAAGTGAGCACGCCGCTTGTGCTGGGAGGCAAGCTGGTGATGGTGTAGCTTGATATGGTACCATCTACGTCAGTAGCAACGAGTCCCGTTAGCGCAGTTATAGGAGCGGTATTAGGAATAACAGCCACTGTAATGTCAGTAGATCGAGGTGCTCTATTATTAACGGTAATCGTGTAAATCGAAGCTGTACTTACATTTCCATTATTATCTGTACCAGTGTAGTTAAACGACAATATGCCTGAGAAACTTGCGTTTACTTCAAATCTTATCCCCGCTGCCTGTGCAGGCGTAAGTGCTATGCCACCAGGATTTGCGGCCAATACTGCGGGAGTCAAGTTAGCAAATCCTCCGGTGCAGGTGGCGCTAGTGGGTGTAGGAGGACAAGGCACACTTAATACGCCTTGAGCCGCAGTAGGAACCGAACTAAGCGAGTAAGAAATTATGGTGCCATCCGCATCAGAACCGATAAGTGGTAGTATACCAGTTACAGGCGAGGCAAATGGTACTGATGTATTGATATTAATAGTAGTAGGAGGCGTGTTATTTACTGCAAATCTATAAGTAGCCGGGTTACTCACTAATGAACTGTTGTCAGTAGCATTATAGGCGAAACTCACAGCACCTACAAATGCAGGATCGGGATCAAATCTTAAACTCGCTGATTGTGCTGGCGTTAATACTATTCCTGTAGGATTAGCAATAAGTACAGCAGCAGTAAGGTTTACAAATCCTCCCGTACAAATGCCACCCGCAGGCGTTGCAGGACAAGAAATACTGAGCAAACCTTGGGAAGCTGGCGGTAAAGAAGTTATTCTGTAAGACACCACTGTTCCATCAAGATCGCTAGCTGATAGAGACGGAATAGCTGTTGCACTCAAACTGTTATTTAAAGTCTGGCCATAGATATTTTCTGCTAGAGGGGGTCTAATAACAGTTATAGTTGATGAAACGGGAATCGTATAATTGGCAGTATTGCTTAAATTACCAGCGTTATCAGTTGCATTATAGTTAAACACTGCATTGCCAACAAATCCCGCTGCAGGTCTAAACCTCAGCCCTGCATTTTGAGTTGCAGTAAGAGGAATACCTGCAGGATAATTGGCTAACATGGCAGCCGTTAGATCAGTAAAACCTGCAGCACAAGTGCCGCCTACAAAATTAGGCGGACAAGGTACACTTAATACACCCTGCACGGTAGTAGGAAGTGTGAGTACTTGATAATTACTTATTGTGCCATCAATGTCAGAGGCAGACAATTGCTGTATAGCCACCGCAGGACTAGTATTGATGATAGAATTTTCCATAATGTTATTAGCGACCGGCGGAAGTGCTATAACAGGTAACGAGTATGTAGCGTTGCTGCTCACATTATTGGTATTATCTACTGCATTAAAATTGAAAGTAGCCGTACCGATAAAATTGGCAGCAGGTCTAAATCTTATTAAAGTTGCCTGCAAAGGCGTTAATTGAATACCACCTGGGTTTGCAGCTAATACCGCAGCAGTAAGGTCTGCATATCCGCCAGTACATATAGCACCAGTAGGTGTGGGAGGGCACGCTATACTGAGTACGCCCTGACTGGCAGGAGGCAAACTGAGGATATTATAAGAAGCAATCGCTCCGTCAGGATCTGCACCTATTAAAGCTGGGATAAGTTTTGGACTACTTCCTTGTGGAATAGGCGTATTGATAAAATTGTTTACAAGAGGTGGCAGACACTTAGATCCATTAAAATTTATAGAAATGGGTGTTCCATCCTTTGATGCAAATGTAGTAGGAAAATTGGAAGGCTCATTGGGGCCGCCAAGTATAGGGTTAATTCCTCTAAGGTAGGCCTGTGCCTGTATAACAGCCGGTGTAGAAAAAAGATTAGCGTCTACTTTCACTCTCATCTTAAAAGAGGTAGCGTTCAATGGTACAGTCAGGCCAGTCACATTGATTACATTGTTTATTCCACCATTGATGCTGGAAATGGTCACAGTTGCAGAAGCCCCATATATAGCACGTAATTCTGTTTGGAATGAGCCGGTTTGTGTAAGATAGCTTAGTCGGGAATCGAGCGTGTCGCTAAATGTAAGGCTGGCGATACTGCTTACAGTATAGTTTCTAATTGTAAATGTATAACTGAAACTATCTGTCCCACATTTTGGTATTTCCATCACGGGAACTGAAACCTCTCTATCTAAACTTACCCTAAAATTACACTCGCACCCATCTGACTGCGATACTGGGGTGGTAGGTAGACCCGCCTGACTTATAGCACCGGTGGCTTTATTTATAGAAAATATTCTGTCTTGTGTAGCACCAAGGTTGGCACTACCATAGCCAAAAAGCTCACCACGATCATTAAAAAATAGCGAGCCTAGTGTGTATGGCTGCGCCACGCCTATTTTTATAAGTACAGGCGTTGTCGCAATATTGGTGATTTCATAAAGCCCTACAATATTGGACGTTGGTGCTGGATTGGGATGGTACCAACAATATACTCTGTTGGTAGTAGGATCTATCGTGATATCTCCCCATACCACTGCATCTGTAGCAGACGGTAGACCTGTTACAGCCCTTGTGTTTACAAATACCGGTGTACCAGATGATAGATTAATCGTGTATAAATTTACGGGATTGGAATTGGAGAGAATATACATCAGTCCGTTCTTATCTACACCAGCGTTATTGAAGTTAGTCGTCGCTGGCATACCCGCCACAGTAAATGCTGTAGTAGTATAGTCAGATGCAACTCTAAGCAGTGTAAATACGGGAGCACCCCAAGCTTGCGTCCATACATACCCGTTGTACTGCACAGATGCGTTAGTATTTGATGCCGGAGAAATAGTGCCAGGATCTGTGATGGCCAGGTTCCCACTTGGAGAAAACGTCACTTGGCTGATATAAGTATTAGGTCCGGGTGCAAATTGCCTTGTAAATAGAAAATCTCCATTGCAGGGGAAAATGGGTTGTGCAACCGTAAGAGTCACAGTTGCCATAAAAATTAAAGTCAATAAAATTCTCATTTGTTATTTGTTAGTGAGGGAAAATTGATCCTATAAAAAACGCAATTATTGTAATTTTATTGTATGTGAACTACAACGATTTTATGAAATTTATTACATGTTGTCACTTGGGTCCCGTTATTAACACTAGATTCTTAGAAAGCCTTGGTTAGAAGTGTGCCATGGCTAAACGGTGGTTTCGGCCGTTGTTGGTCGACTCTCTAAATTTTGCAGTATATAAAACCACGTAATTGCTGTAGCCGGTATTACTGAAAAGTGTTTCTTTGTGAACCATGAGACGACCTTCAGCGAAGACCATACCTTTGCATTTTTGGAAATTTAAAAAGTAATAATTTCGGCGATTTCACCAACAGACGTACAAAAATTTAAACATCAGCAGAATAATTAAAATTGAAAACGCTCTTCATTTGGTTTGATCAAATTCGGCAAGAGAAACTTTGCAATATTACTTAGTGACTAAATATTCATACCTACAGGTAACTATTCAGGCTCTTTATATTGATTTGTTAGTTGAAACAGTTTGTGACCTTATCACGCCGGATCAAAAAAAATACCAGCAGACTGTTGAACAAAAATTTATGAAATTTCTTTTGAAAATATATCGCAGGATGAGTATATATTTCCTGAGATTGATGACCAGTTCAATGTAGATTTTCGGGCCAATAAACCTTTAATAACTTTGCACGGAAATGAAATTAACGAGAGAATAATGCTTTGCAGATTTTGTAATTTGCTTGATAATAAAAATCTTTATGAAGTAAATGCAGAAAATTTGATAGTAGTTAACTAGGATTTGTTATTAATAAGCAGGCAAATCGTTACCTTGATAATCTGGAAGAATTTAAAAATTGCAAATCTTTTCCTTTGTCTATCGGCGGTCCGGTAGACCCCAAAAATCTTTTTTTATTCACAGCAGATCGGATTTTATACCCAATGAGCAATCAGTGAATAATAATATCTGTTACGTTGGCAATTTTTCAGTAGCAGTTTCTGGTATAGATAACGGAGTGCTTACAGACAAGGGATTAAGAATTTTCCTCGGATATTGACGCTTTGATTTAGGCGAGCTTTAAGCAGAAATAGAAGAGGGAGCTGGACGGTTGCGAATGATATTTTTTTTCTGGATGTCCGCAAAAAAAGAATTTTATGACGCATTTTTCTTTGACATGACTGCAAGTTTAATTTCATTTATTATCAACTAATAAGATACAATGGTGACTTTAGAACAGAGAGTTTGTAGTAAGTAAAGCGCAACGTCCTCTGCGGGAGAGGTTGTTGAAAAGAAAGATGTTGATTAGAAGAATGCATTAGAATACTTTTTGCAGCCATGGTTCTACGTTTGCAGGATGTGGCGTAAAACTGGGTCGTAAAGTTTTGAAGGAGTAAAGCGCAACGTCCCCTGCTGGAGACGTTGCTGAGAAGATAAGGAGTAAAGCGCAATGTCCCCTGCGGGAGACGTTGCTTAGAAGAAAGATGTTGCTGAGAAGAATGCATTAGAATACTTTTTGCAGCCATGGTTCTGCGTTTGCAGGATGTGGCGTAAAACTGGGTCGTAAAGTTTTGAAGGAGTAAAGCGCAACGTCACCTGCGGGAGACGTTGCTGAGAAGATAATAAAATGAATTAAAGGTTAATTAGATAGAAGAGCAGTTGAAGAAAAAATAAAATCTTTTTTATGTTAAATTACACCATGATCAATAGAAAAACGTTCATTAAACAATCAGGAATGGCCGCAGCCGCACTTGCCCTGCAAAGGTTTTCTGGTTTTGCATTGGCTCCATTATCTGGCAACGAATTTATTTCCAACCGGCCACCTTTAATAGACAGATCGTTTACCAGTGAAGCTGTAGAGCGAACAATTGTGGCGGCAAAAAATAAAATAAAAGACAGGGAATTGGCGTGGATGTTCGAGAACTGTTTTCCAAACACATTGGATACAACAGTTACCACTACAATGAAAGACGGCAGGCCTGATACTTATGTTATAACCGGCGATATTGATGCTATGTGGCTGCGTGATTCGTCTGCGCAGGTGTGGCCTTATCTGCCGTTAATGAAAGAAGACAAGAAGCTGCAAAACATGATAGCGGGTGTTGTAAACCGGCACGCAGCCTATGTTTTAGTAGACCCTTATGCAAATGCATTTTACAACGATGATAAACGGAAAGGACACAACGATGATACTTTGATGAAGCCCGGTGTGCACGAAAGAAAGTGGGAGGTAGATTCGCTTTGTTATGTAATTCGGCTGGCGCATGGGTATTGGAAACAAAGCGGCGATACATCGTGTTTTGACAATACATGGTTGCTGGCTATGAAGGAAATTGTGGCTACGTTTAAAAATCAGCAGCGGAAAAATGACGACGGTGCTTATAATTTTAAACGCCACACCAACCAACCAACCGATACTGCTGCGGGCAATGGCGCCGGGGCTCCGATAAAACCTGTTGGACTTATCTGTTCTGTATTTCGCCCGTCTGATGATGGTACAGTGTTTCCTTTTTTAATACCTTCTAATTATTTTGCGGTAGTATCGCTCCAACAACTGTCAGAGATAAGCTATACTGTTTTAAAAGATAAAGTTTTTGGTGATGAATGTATGGCACTTGCCAATGAAGTAGCTGCCGCTTTAAAAGAACATGCCGTTGTTGAAACCAAACATTCCGGTAAAGTGCTGGCGTACGAAGTGGATGGTTATGGCGCCCATTACCTAATTGATGATTCAAATGTTCCAAGTCTTATTTCGCTGCCGTATTTGTCTGCCATCAGTGTAAATGATGCGGTCTATAAAAACACCAGAAAGTTTTTAACAACATTTGGCAATCAACCTTATTATGTAAAAGGTAAAGTGGCGGAAGGAACATCGGGGCCTCACGCCGGCAGAGATATGATCTGGCCCATGGGCATCATTATTCAGGCCATGACAACATCCAACGATGCCGAAATTAAAAAGGCCATTGCATTGCTAAAAGCCACACATGCTGGCACAGGCTTTATGCACGAAGCGTTTCATAAAGATGACGCCAATAACTTTACACGCAAATGGTTTGCATGGGCCAACACTTTATTTGGTGAATTTATCTTAAAAGTGCTGGAGGAGAAACCCTATTTATTGAGCTAAGCATAATTGGTTTTTAAAAATAATCTGATTGGTTTTTAGATTATCATCACACAACAATGCTTTTAATCTTTCATAATAAAAATTAAATTTATACTACTTTGAAAAAAATTATAATATTTTTTGTAGTCTTTAATTGCCAAGTTTCTTTTGCGCAAATTCCTGTTTATAAAAACAAAAACGCACCCATAGAAAATCGTGTAAAAGATTTAGTGAAGCGAATGACGGTAGATGAAAAAATACTACAGCTCAATCAATTTACTTTTGGATTAAATAATAATCCCAACAATATTGGTACAGAAATAAAAAGCCTGCCGCCTGGCATTGGCTCACTCATATATTTTAGCGCCGACCCTGAACAACGAAATAGAATTCAGCAAAAGGCCATGGATTCTTCCCGATTGGGAATTCCTATTTTGTTTGGCTTTGATGTGATACATGGTTTTAGAACGGTGTATCCCATTTCAATTGCACAGGCCTGTTCTTTCAATCCAGCGCTGGTGACAGAAAATTGTAAACAGGCTGCAAGAGAAAGCGTGTTGAGCGGTGTTGACTGGACCTTCTCACCCATGATAGATGTAGCCCGTGATCCACGATGGGGAAGGGTTTCAGAAGGATATGGTGAAGATCCTTACATGAATGCCAGGTTTGGTGTGGCTACTGTACAGGGCTATCAGGGGAAAAGTTTAAGCGATCCTTTTTCCATCGCTGCCTGTTTAAAACACTATGTGGCTTATGGTTTAAGTGAAGGTGGAAGGGATTATCGTTACACTGATGTATCGCCACAATCTTTATGGGAAACTTATTTGCCACCCTACGAAGCCTGTGTAAGAGCAGGTGCCGCAACATTAATGAGTGGCTTTAATGATATCAGTGGGGTGCCTGCAACAGCTAATCATTTTACCCTGACCGAAATTTTAAAACAACGCTGGAAACATGATGGTTTTGTGGTGGCAGATTGGAATGCCGTAGAACAATTGATAAACCAGGGTGTAGCAAAAGACAGAAAAGAAGCAGGCTTAAAAGCATTTATGGCCGGTGTGGAAATGGATATGAAAGATGGTATTTATTTAGAACATTTTAAAACATTGATTGCCGAGAAAAAAATACCAGTGAAAAATATAGATGATGCCGTTGCAAGAATATTGAGAATAAAATTTAAGTTGGGATTGTTTGATAATCCTTACACAATCGTTGTAGATGCAAAAGAAAGATACCTGCAACCTGATGCAAAAACCATGGCTGCAAAACTTGCAGAAGAAAGTATGGTGCTGTTAAAGAATAATAAGAACACTTTACCACTTTCTAAAAAAATAAAAAGTATTGCGTTAATTGGCCCTATGGCAAAAGACAAAGACAACATAATTGGCTCATGGAGTTTTAATGGCAAAGCAGCAGATGCAGAAAGTATTTATGAAGGCTTGGTGAATGAGTTTACAGAAACAAAAATAAATTTTGCAAAAGGTTGTGCATTTGATGGTACGGATGAAACGGGTTTCGAAGAAGCAATTGCAGCAGCCAACCAATCAGATATTATTGTTGTTTGTCTGGGCGAATTAAAAACATGGAGTGGCGAAAATGCTTCCCGTTCTACGATTGCTTTGCCGGCTCTTCAGGAAAAATT
>Ga0105047_10014988_pt1 | contig 12249 bp, 5 predicted proteins | sample MAT04_FD_78384 | JGI IMG/M metagenome (GOLD analysis project Ga0105047, IMG submission 78384) | Freshwater microbial communities from Lake Fryxell liftoff mats and glacier meltwater in Antarctica - MAT-04 (megahit assembly) | ecosystem: Environmental > Aquatic > Freshwater > Ice > Liftoff... | reverse complement strand
ATCCTTGCGATTGTCGTCTTCGTGCTCTGTTTATTGCGGCCGGTGCTGTCGTATCGCGCGCATGAAGAGAAGAAGCCCGATGTCCTCGTCCTGCTCGACACGTCCAAGAGCATGGCCGCACCGAGCGCCGGCGGCGAATCGCGCCTGCAAAAATCGATTGGATCGTTGCGTTCCAGCGGGTTGATCGAATCGCTCGAGGCCAGCGCCAACATCCGCTGGTTCGCGTTCGATCGCGACGCCCGGCCCATCACTTCCAACGACCTCAATCAACTTTCCGCCACCGGCGATTCCACGCAACTCGGTGACAGCCTCGCAACCGTCTGGCAGTATCATCAATCCGCCAGCGACGGTCTTTCTTCCGGCCAAAGCATCCCCGCGCGGTTGATCGTCGTAAGCGACGGCAACGATCTCAGTTCAGAACGCAGCGACGCTATCGAAGAAGCGCGATCGCTCGGCCAGCTGATCTACACTCTGCCCGCGCCCGATGTCGTCGATCCCGCGCGCAAAGCCGGCATCACTATTGCGGCGGTGCAGGCGCCGCTGCGCGTCCTGGCCGGTTCGGAGACGCGCTTTCGCGCGATCGTTACCCGGACATCCAACGACGGCGCAACGGTCGCGGCGCCGACTACCCTCGTCGTCGCGATGAGCGAAGAGGGTCGGCCAATCGCATCGCAGGAAGTCGCGTTCGCGGCTGGCGAAACCGAAAAGACGATCGCGTTCTCGCATCGCCCCACCGAGGGCGGCACGCGGCATTTCGCGCTGTCAGTCGCATCGCCCACCGACATCGCGCCGTCGGTTAAGCCGTACGAGCTGACCGTCGACGTCGTCGGCCGCAACAACCAGGTGCTGGTGCTCGAAGACACGTGGCGATGGGAGTTTAAATTCCTCCGGCGGGTGTTCGAGGACGATCCGAATTTTTCCTTCACCGCGTTCCTCCCGCGCACGCCGGGCATCCACATGCAGTTCGCCGAGCCGGATCGCACGGCGCGGCTCAGCAGTTTTCCGCAGTCGCGCGCGGAGCTGGAATTTTTCGATCTTGTAATCCTCGGCGACGTCAAGCCGCAGCGCTGGCCGCAAGCGCTGGCCGACGCGATTTATCAAGGTGTCGCCGAGAAGGGAAAATCGCTGGTGATCATCGCCGGGCCAAACCTGGCGCAGTTGGCGGAAAACCCGCAGCTGGGCGCTTTGTTGCCGGTCGAAGTGAGCGCGGAATCCGCCCACCCGATCCGTGGCCCGGTGCGCGTGCAGCCGACCACCGAAGGCATGACCTCCCCGCTCTTTTACTCGCCGGCAGATGCAAAACAGGCGGTCGCGTGGGGACAACTGCCTCCGATGGACCAGATCTACCCCGCCGTCCGCAAGAAGCCCGCGGCGACGATCCTTCTCGAAGCCCCCGAGCACGCCAACACATACGGCAGCATTATCGTGATGGCCGAGCACACCGTCGGCAAAGGGCGCGTCCTCTTCATCGCGACCGACACACTGTGGAAATGGCAGACGCTGACGCGCCCCAACGAATCGGGCAACACCCCATACCAGATTTTCTGGCAACAGACGCTGAGAACGCTCGCGCCCGAGCGCTGGTCAGGGGAGAACGCAAACCTCTGGCTCCAGACCGATCGCACGCGCTACACCGCCGGACAAACGGTTCAAGTGACGCTGGAGATCGACGCCGACCGCGCTTACGCCACCGATCACCCGCAATTAAGCGGCGCCGTCACGCTCCCCGACGGCCGCGAGCTCCCGCTCATGCTCACCGGCGACGCAAAACTTCCGGGCGTTTTCCACTCGGATTTTGAAGCCGCCCAGCCCGGCCGCTACATGCTTTCCGGCACGCTGTGGTCGGACAACAAGCAGGCCGGCAACGTCGCAACACGCATCGACGTCGAGCCCGCGACAGTCGAGACGTCGCGACTTTCCACTAACCACGCCTTCCTCCAGCGCCTCGCCAGCACCACCGGCGGCCAAGTCATCGACACCGCCAACCGCGCAACGTGGCCCACTTTCGCCGCATCGGACACCGTCTCGTTCGAGCAGGCGAAAACAGTCGATTTGTGGAGTAATTTCAACCTCGTGCTGCTGCTCCTGGCAGTGCTGGGATTGGATTGGCTATTGCGATTGCTCCGCGGGTTTGTCTAGTGTGAACGAAGCCGTAGGGTAAAAATATTCATCCGCCGGTCATGCGGCTTACTTCCGAGGGTAGAATCCGAGCAATTCTCCGATACATTTTTGGCAAACGATTGATTCATCGTATGGTCACTGGCCAGGGGCGCGCAGGGAGGGGAATTGAGCCAAAGAAGTTTTTCATATGTCTCGATCTGAGTTTTGGAATTGCAAACCGATAGCTGTGTGCACGGGGTCCGAACAAGCCCCTGATTCCGAACCTCCGACCCCGCCCATCCGAGAGGCCACTGCAAGTCAACCGATTTTCAGTTGATTCATAACGTTCAGGCCAAAATCCCCGATTCCAGCCCTAAAACGCAGAAAAAGTTCAACTGGTGTCTTGTCGCCCCCCGGGACTGGACGCCAATTGAACTTTTTGTTGCCGGAATTGTATCGAGTCCTCGTTGAAATCTGGGGTTCGACCCCCTCTCCTGCATCAAAAACTTCCCGATGGCGGAGTTTTCTGTCCATCGTGGCTGGCCCACTTCTATTGTCCACGTCGCCGGCGGCGCAGCCCGAGGCGGGCGGCCTTCCTGGTGCCGGTTGAAAGTCCGGGACGAGGCGGCAGTGCCTGTGCGTTGGCGTGACTTGAGGTACTTTCAGTCAATTGCGATGTTGGCGAGAACTTCGGACACCGTCGTCGTCAGTGGTAACGTCGGACTATTTTGAGAGTCAGCCCATTATCCGGTAAAATGTGGCATGCCGGCTAAGATTCCGCCGCCACCTGCGTTGTAAGATTCGAGGAGCACTATTCACCATGCCAATTAAGCGTCACTTGATCGGTTCAATTGTTGTGCTGAGCGCGTCCGCGTGGACACTTGCAGACACGCTTTGGGTGAGCAGTTCCGGGACGGGTGGGGGGGTGCCCCGTGAAAATGTGAAGGTCCAGAGGGTCGAAAACGACACGATTTTTTACCTTTCAAACGGCAACCCGGCCCAGACTCCGCTGGCCAGCGTCGTACGCATGCGTCTGGACGACGAGCCGGCGTTGACCACGGCCGAGGACGCCTACTTCGGCGGGAAGTTTGACCAGGCTGCCGACCTTTATCAGGCGGCATTGAAGAAATCGAACAAGCCCTGGGTGCGTGACCGGTCGGCTGTCCGTCTGATCGAATCGTCGAATAAGACCGGGCGGTTCGATGCAGCCTTGACCGGATATCTTTATCTGGTGACCCGTTCACCCGACGTCGCCATGCGCAATAAGCCGGCGTTACCGGAGGCGGGGTCAAATTTTTTGGTGCTTGGGATCAGGGAACTGGACAAAGCGCTTGCCGACAAAAATCTTGAGAGCAACCAACGGCAGGCGCTGTTGACGCTGAAGCTAGACGTCCTGCGCGTGCAAGGCGACACCGCCGGTTCCGAGGCGACCGTCGCGGAGCTGGCAAAAATTGTCCCCGAGGCCGGCGGGTCCGATGCGAGCAAGGCTGCCAGTGGGTCGGCTCAGGCATCGGTGCAGATTTCGATTGCGCAGCTAGCCTTGGATCAGAAGAATTACGCCAAGGCATCGGAGACTATCCAAAGCAATCTGGAAATGTTTACCGACCCGAAGATGCAAGCCGACGCAATGTGGGTGCTCGCCGAGGCGCGCTACGCCACGCTGGGTGATAAATACGACAAGGACGAGCTTCAGGATTGTGCGCTGGCGTACATGCGGGTGGTGGCGTTTTTCCAGAATCAGGCCGGGGCGCCGCACGTTCCTGAATCGTTGTATAAGACCGGTGAGATTCTCGAGCGCCTTAGCGAACCAAGGGAGGCCCTCCGCGTTTTTGAGGACTTGGCCAGTCGATACCCCAATTCGTCAGTGGGTCCCAAGGCCATCGCCGCCGTCACACGATTGAAGGCACCTGCGAGCCAGTGAAAATCCCCGCGGTGGTCTTGTTTGGTAAGCGGACGACTTGAGCAAGTTCAGCCGACCAACAGTACCCCTGCGACCTCATCACCTTCAAAATTGATAATGTCAGCGAACGGCTCGTGCAACAGGACGTCGATCTGCGCAGTCGTGCAGTTTCCAGTGATAAGCCACACGATTTTTGGCGGAAAGCCACGCACTAAACTTATCTGGCTAAAATCTTCGTCCTTCGTCACAATTGTAAGGCCGTATTAAATGGCATAATTCCAAATCGTATCGTCGGTTGTACAGCCGAATCCAAGAGGTCGACATGCGTTGAGCCTGGGAAGACGTCACTTATCTGCTTGACCAAGCGAGGGGAAAGCTTCTGATCCAACAGCAGCCTCATGCGGCAGGTCCGAGTGTGCGACGTTCTCTCTCGGCAGCGTAGGCTAAGCATGCGAGGATATCATCACGCGTGAGGTATGGAAAATCGTGCAAGATATCCTGCATCGACATCCTCGCAGCAAGGCTTGAAAGAACATCGTACACCGTGATACGCATCCCCCTGATACACGGCCGCCCACCGCGTTTTGCCGGCTCGAACGTAACGACGGATCGCCAAGACTGACTCATACGCGTATCCTCAACTAAGATTATAGCCTTGAGGGCCTATCGCTGATAGTCATTCGTGTGATGTACCTCCCACTTGTTGCATCGCCTGCCCGGTGATACACCTGTCGGGCGGCGAGGCGTTCGTGGATGGGGTCGGCTTGTCGCCGACTTTTACGCAGCATTTTTTACGAGATCGAACTTAACTCATGCACGGTTTTATTAAAAAGAATCAGAAGAAGCTGTTGGCGGTTTTTGGTGTGGGGTTGATGGTTGCGTTTCTACTGCCAGCGGGGATAGGGCAGATGGGCGATGCGCATAATCCGGTGGCCGGCACCCTTGGCGGGGAGTCCGTTCGGGCACGCGAGGTTTCGGATTATCACCTTCAGTGGGAACTGCTCAAGCGATGTGGACTCAAGGGCTCGCCGCTGCCCTATACGTTTCGTCTGGCCTCTCCGCAGGAGTTTCAGATGATGCGGATGATGCTGCAATACGGCATGGACATTCGGCGCGCTCCGGGCGTGGTCGAATTGGTGGAGACGCATCCCGATGCGTGGATGCTTCTCGTGAAGGAAGCTAAGTCGCTCGGTCTGCGCATCAGCTCAGTCGATGTACAGCGAGCGATGGAGGAAGAAGTGGTGATTCCCTCCAGCTACGACGAGGTGAAACGCGATCTCCTCATTGACGGCATTGCCAACGTGCTGCTGGTCCATCAGTCGATGGAGCGCGTGACCGCCAACGTCAAGGTGAGCGAGCCGATGCGTCGGCACGCAAAGGCCGAATCTGCCCAGCGCATCGACTTGAATCTCGTCGAGATCAACGCGATCGAATCCCTGAGCAAGGTGTCCGCGCCAACGACCCAGCAGATTGAATCGCAATTTGCAGAGTTCGCGAACGACGCACCGGGCACTATCGACAAGGCGAGAAATCCGTTTGGATTCGGGTATCGGGTTCCCGATCGTGTGACGCTGCAATACGTGATGGTCCCCCGACAAGGTGCCCGAGACGCCGCTGCCAGTTTGCGAGATGACTACGCCTGGACCGTCGAAGCCCGCAAGGACTATCTCAAAAATCCCGCACGCTACATGACGACCGCACCGGCCGCGCCAACAACGAGCAGCGCGTTCGACATGTCCGCCCCTGCGTCGACGACCGCGCCGACCACGCGACCCTTCGATACCGTGCGCAACGAGATTGTAGAGAAGCTCGTCAATGTCGAAGCTGAAAAGCTGCAGGCGACAGTGCTGTCCAAGGTGAACGCGCGGATGCTTGCTGACTACAACGTGTTTAAGTCAGCCGCACCGGCCACCACCCAATCGGCAGCCGCGGGGTATGTGTCGTTTGCGTATCTCCAGAAACTTCGAGATCAAATCCAGCAGGAAGATGGTGTGACACTGACGGTCGCCGATCATCCCAGCTACATGACGTCGACCGATTTGTCCGGCTTGGAAAACATTGGCAACGCGCGAGGCGAGGGCGGAACATTGGCCGAATACGCTCTGGGACTCGCCGAACCGCTGGCTCCCACCGAACGGAAGGCCGATCCCAACGTGCTTCCGCTGCACAAGCCATCACAAGTCTTGACCGACGATCGTGACAACGCCTACCTGTTCCGTCTCACCGGTGCCAAGCCGTCGCATAAGCCGACGAATGTCTCAGACGTCCAGGGAAAGATCGAGGAGGATCTAAAACTGAAGGCGGCGTTCGAACTGGCCAAAGCCGACGCGAAGAAAGTCCTGCAGGCAGCCACAGTAACGACCCTTCAGCAGGCGGCGTCCTTGTCATCCCGTCCGGTTTTGACGAGCGGGGCGTTTTCCAAGTCGGATGCGCTGTATGGCGGGGCGGTGTCGATTCCGAATTACACCGTGAGCGCGCGATCAAATCTGCTGTTCGTCAACGGCGCCTATGAACTGCTTCGCGATGCCTCGCGATCCGGGAAGCAAAACCCCGTGCGTATCGTCGAACTACCTGCAGACGGCAAGGTCGTCGTGGCCGAGCTCCAGAGCGTCCGCCCTGCCAACCCCACGCGAAGCACATTTGCGGTGGACCTGGACGCCAACATGGAACTCACTCTCGCCGACAGCCAGGTCCTACGAAGTGCATGGACGAACTGGGATGAGTTATGCAAGCGAATGGGCTGGAATCCCGAGACGAACCAACGCGACCCGTCCATCCCCGCCACTCCAAGTCGCCCGGTCGAGAGCAATCCGTTTCTGCGGTAGGGTGGCGTCGCAGTGGTTCCGGGGAATCGGGTCCGACGGCGAGCAAGCTCACCGGCTGAACTTGGGCGGTTCAGGCTCGGGGCACCGTCACTTCGCCGGACCGATTTTCAGGTATCCGTGCTCGATGCACGCTTCCAGAACATCCCGCGCGATGGGCCCCGCTGCGGTGCCTCCACTGCCGCCGTACTCGACCAGGACGCAGAACGCGATCTGGGGATTGTCCGCCGGGGCGAAGCCGATGAACCAAGCGTGGGCAAGGCTGGTTCCATCCGCGCCGCTGCCCCGATACCAGGGTGTGCTGGTTGGATGGGCAGGTGTCCAGGGTTGTAGGAAGGCTCGCTTCACCCGCCCTTGATCGTCTTTGATAGGTTCGCCATGTTCATTACGCATCGGGATGCTGAACTTGGCTGCCTGGGCGGTGCCTGTTTTCCCCGCAAGCGTGACGTTCATCACCCGGTCGTCCTTATATCCCCCGGGCGGATCGATGTGATTCAAGACGCGACCTGTGCCAGCATGCGAATCGACCACCCGCGTCATTCCCGCGCGCGCCTCGGCCAATGCTTCCGGTGCTAGATTTAAATCGACCCGATCCGGTCCGGGATTTGAGCGATCCAGCCCAACCTTTTTTGATTGATTTATGCCAACGGCAATCGTGTCCGCAGGGAGAAGCCTCGGGCGAACCCACACCCCGCCCCGCGCCACCGTGGCCGCGACGTTCGCCATCTGAATGGGCGTGGCTGCCACTTCGCCCTGACCAATCGCGCTGAACCAACTGGTCATTCTTCTTAGATAAGATGGACCTTTGAATCCGCGTGGCAGGCGTCCGCTGGCCTCTGCGATCCCCAGTCCGGTGGGCCGGCCTAGCCCGAAGCGATCCATCCAGTCGGACAACCCGTCGATGCCCATGCGATCGCCAAGTGTCTCAAAATAGACATTGCATGACCGTTCCAGCGCATCGCCGAACGCCAAAAAACCATCGGGATTTCCAAAGCGTCCGACATGTGGCGATGCTGAGGGAATCGGGTGATGCGCGACCGAAGCGAGTTGTTTCTCAAATTTGCTCGCGACCCAGCATCGTCCTTCACGATACTTATGAGGCGCCCCTCGGACAGGCAGGACGAGGTAGCCGGTGCATTCAATCCCCTGATGAACATCGATCAAACCTGAAGTGATTGCGCTCAGGCCGATGACCACCTTGATCGTCGAACCTGGCTCAAGCTGGTTCATCGTCGCGCGGTTGAAAAGCGGGCGATCCAGTTCGTCACTGACGAGTCGGCTGTAATCTTCGTCGAGCGTATTGGGATCAAATGCCGGATACGACGCCAGCGCGCGCACCTCGCCGGATTTGATGTCAATCACAACGGCAGCACCGTGCATTTCTGTGACGCTGATTGTCCCATCAGGATTCTGCATGCGGGCATTTTTGAACAGGAGCTGAAGCTCACGCTGAAGCTCAATGTCGATGGTGGTGCGCACGTCGACCCCGGCAATCGACGGGTCACGTGCCGCCTCGCCGGTTTCGCCGACGATGCGATCGATCTTCCCACGCTTGCCCCGTAGCCACGGCTCGGCCAGGGCTTCGAGGCCCGTCCGTCCGACCAGATCGTTCGGATAGTATTGACGCAGCTCGTCCACACCGGCGTTGGGATCGCGCTCAAGGTCCTCACGCGTCACGCCTGACAAATGCCCGACCAGATGACACCCAGCCACGTCGTACGGATAGATCCGATGTGTGCTTTGCCGCAGAAACAGGCCGGGATAGCGCTCGATATTTTTTGCCAGAAAGTTATGAGTCTCGCTATTGATTGCGCGGAGAATGATGTGTGATGCGGTCTGTTCGGAAACAGCTTCGTTGAAACTGTCCAGCGTAGGGGCGTCAGACGCATCATCGATCAACCAGCGCTTCCACGTGGGGGCGGGTTCGCGTTGCTCGAACCGTTTCAGTGCTGTCTGGTAGCGCTTGTACCAGACGTAGCGCTGGCGCATCTCGACACGATGCTCGATGTTGCGACGTGCTTCCGCGATGGCATCCTGCTGATGTCGAATCTGATCGAAGCTCGCCCCGGGTCCGGCCGCCAAGCGCGCAAGCTGCGCAAACATAATGTCGATGTCCGTGCGAACCCGCGCAGTCTCATCGGCGAGCATGGTGAGACGGCGTTCCTTATCTGCAGCGCGATACGATCCATCGGGGAGACTTCGCAATCGTGCAAGGGCCTGCTCGCGCAGCCAGGCGGGGTCGGGGTCGGCAGTGATCGCGCGGTAGTCGACGCAGGCGTCGATGCAGGCAACATCGACGGCCATTTCTCGACCCTTGATATCGAGGATTCGGCCACGCGTCGTTTCAAGCAGTTCGGTGCGCTTCATGGTCTCTCGCGCGCGGTCATTCCAGAAGCTGCGCGCAAAAACCTGCAACTGCACCGCCCGCAATGACAGCACGGCGGCGATCGCAAATACAATCAGGAGGAATATTTTCAGTCGGCGTTCGAACATCCACGTCACACGACAAAGCCATTCACCGGCGAATCATCAGGCGTTTGCGTCCTGCCTGGAAGGCAAATACGGTTTTGATCCGCATCAGGATAAACAACACAAAGGGTGATAAACAAGCTGTGAACAGCGCAGATAGAAGGTGGCTGACCAGGCCGGAATGCAACGGGGGCAATCGCTCGCCGGTGGCGGTCGTAACGCCCGGGAGGCCAGGCCAGATCCACGTGTGCAGCATCAACAAAATGCCGATGATGACTCCGCCGACCAAGGCGAGCGAAAAATGCGTGAGCGGATGCTCGCGGTACACAATCTCCTGCGTGCTGACGATGAACATAGCTGTGAGCGAATATCCGAGGGCGTACAAACCCAATGGTTGCAGGGTGAGCAGATCCTGTGTGAGCCCGAGTCCGAACGCGCCAAGCAAGGCCGCATCGCGCGGAGCGTTGATCGCGATGAAGATCACGGCAAGCAGCACCAAATCCGGCGACGCCCCGGCAAAATCGAGGAACCCGCGCAGACCGACTTGCATGCCGACAAATAGATACGCGAGAATAAAATACGCCGCCCAACGCATGAGATCATGCAACGTAACGCATGGAAGCAAGTTGGCAACCCGACGGTCGGTCATGCGATCCGAAGATGAGAGAAGGGTGTGTCGGGTGTTGAGCGGCGCGCGTCCTTGATCGATTTCGATCCGTAACTCAAGCCGCGGCATGAGCCGCGGGATCAGTAGTCACCCACTACAAGAGTTGCGCGAACGCGTCCAACATATTCGACTGACTTCCCCTTGTGTTGTCCGGTCACTTCTTCGTCAGCACCATCACCTCGCGGATCGTCATCAGGTTGGACGCGGGTTTGATCTGTAGCTCGGCATACAACGCATTGGTGGACGGGTTGACCGACACCACGCGGCCCAGCCGGCGCCCCTGTACCACGATGGGCCAGTCGACATCGTTCAGCACCACCCAATCGCCTGCCTGCACGCCCGCCTCCTGCACATCGCGCAGGGACAGGTTGCGGATCATCATCAAGTCTCCGCCTGTTCCTTCGACCAAGGGTGCTGCCGACGCAATGGGGACGTATTCTTCTGTACCGGCTTCGGTGGGCGAGAACCGCGCGAAGCCACCCGTCGCGCGGAAATGATCATCCGTCACCAGCCGCACCATCGCGCCGCCCATGCCTGCAACGACAACGCGGCCAATTAATTCGTATCCCTTCAGAACAGGTTGATCGACGGCCAACCCCTGGGCAGTGGTCCCTTGCAGAATCAATGATTTCTGCTTGCCAGCATCAGCCCCGATAACGGCAAACGGCGTGCACAAATCGCGGATATCCCCGACAGCTTCGCGCTCGGCGTTGATCTGCGCGAGGCGTTGCAACTGGCTTGTGAGCGATCCGACGAGAAGACGCAACTGTTGATTCTCATCGTAAACATCCGACGACGGACGTGCCGCAGTAGGATGTTCGGGATCGAGCGGTTTGGCCGAGGCAAATCGAGCGTTTACCCAACCGGCAAGGCTGCTGACGGGCCGGGCAACGGGCGCAAACAACAACTGCACTGGGGGGAGTGGCGTGATGCTGCGTCGCGGAACAATCACAAACGAACTTAAAAATGCAACGACGAGCAGGGCGATAAAGACATGATTAAAGGTCAGGCGAGACATTTTATCGCAAGGTTAAGCGAGCGAGTTGAAAGGCCAGGGGTGGATGTCGAATACCGAGCATTGAACGTCGAATGTCATCCAATTCTTTTCGACAATTCACAATCCCCAGACGACAACCACCCTCTAATCCCGGCCACTGAATGCAGACCACTCACTACTGACTGCCAACATTCTTATAAGTCGTCCGCATCACTTTCCATGGTGTCTTTCCAGAGTTCAAGATTCTCCAGATACACGCTCGTTCCACGCGCGACGCAGGTGAGGGGGTCCTCGGCTAATTTGACATCAAGGCCCGTGGCGTTGCCGATCACTGTTGTCAGACCGCGTAGAAGCGACGATCCGCCGGCCATCGTGATCCCGTTATCGACCAGGTCGGCAGCCAGTTCGGGTGGCGCGAGCTCCAGCGTGCGACTGACGGCCGCGATGATCTGATTCACTGGCTCCTGCAGCGCCTCACGAATCTCGGCAGCGGTGACTTTTGTTTTGCGTGGGAGGCCCGAGATATTGTCGCGACCCTTCACATCCATCGACGGTTCGTTCCCGTCCGGCCAGGGCGCTGCCGATCCGATCTCGATCTTAATACGTTCGGCCATCTGCTCGCCGATGTCCATGTTGTAGGTCTTTTTCATATGACTGACGATGGCGTCGTCAAAGTCATCACCTGCAACACGCACCGATTCGCACACGGAGATATCCGCAAGGGAGATGATCGCAACCTCGGTCGTTCCGCCTCCGATGTCGACGATCATGCTGGCAGTGGGTTCGGTCACGGGCAAGCCGGCGCCGATGGCAGCGGCCATAGGTTCTTCAACCAGGAAGACGCGTCGCGCGCCCGCGCGCTCGGCAGAATCGAGCACCGCGCGCTTTTCGACTGCGGTAATTCCGGAAGGGATCGCGATCACCACCCGTGGGCCGATGAAATGCTTTCGACCATGTACCCGGCGAATGAAGTAGGCGAGCATGGCCTCGGTGATTTCGAAATCCGAAATCACGCCATCTTTCAGAGGACGAATTGCCGTGATGGAGCCGGGCGTTTTCCCCAGCATCTCCTTGGCGACAAGACCGACGGCGTTTCCGTTCTGCAAAACGGTGTTCGTCCCCTTGCGGACAGCCACCACGCTGGGCTCGTTAAGAACGATGCCCTCACCCTTCACGCAGACAAGCGTGTTACAGGTACCGAGGTCGATACCCATATCAATGCTGAACATGCCAAGTAGAGAATCAAAGATCACCGCGTGGTCACTCCGTTGGTTCGCATGAACCGAGGTGGGTT
>Ga0105047_10014983_pt1 | contig 12252 bp, 9 predicted proteins | sample MAT04_FD_78384 | JGI IMG/M metagenome (GOLD analysis project Ga0105047, IMG submission 78384) | Freshwater microbial communities from Lake Fryxell liftoff mats and glacier meltwater in Antarctica - MAT-04 (megahit assembly) | ecosystem: Environmental > Aquatic > Freshwater > Ice > Liftoff... | reverse complement strand
TGGCAACATTCATACTTGCGGTATCCTCACTGGCGGGAGGAATCTCGCTGTTGCCGGGCGGTCTGGGTGTTGCGGATGCGAGTGTGGCTGGTATGCTGCTTTTACTCGTGAACGACGATGCTCTAACCCGAAGTGTTGCGGTTGGCGCGACGCTTTTAATTCGGTTTGCGACACTCTGGTTCGCAGTAATCATCGGCTTTGTTTACCTCTTCTCGCTGGAGAGGGAACATACGTCGTCCACTGCAGGGAAGCAATAACATGTCACATACGTGGTCGAGGAGGAGCAGGTGATAACTTGTCCAAATTGCGGTTCGCAAAACGAGAATGTTTCTCGGTTCTGCGGTGAATGCGGCGCTGATTTGCGTTCATTGCGAGCGTCGGCTTCTGATTCCTCCGCGACGCCCCACGCAACTCCCACTTCCGCCTTCGGCAATTCCCAATCGCAAGCACAACCAGGCAACTGGCAAAGCACCGCGGGTTTCCCCGAAACACCGAAGAAGGGGCGTCGCGTTTGGCTCTGGGTAGTAATTGGGGTTCTTGCACTTTGCCTGGCCGTCTGCTGCGGGTTCGGCATTTGGGCAAATACCAATTCAGGGCGGGTCACACTGAGCGATTGGGGCACCGGCATCGCCGATTATGCTACCGAAGTGGCACCAACTCCAACTCCACGCCGGTAACAGAAGTTCTCGCGTTCAAAAAACCAAGAGAACGACCCGCTCATTGCGGAGCGGGTCGTTCTCTTGGGTACGTTTCTGGACAGCGGTCGGTTTATCCGTCGCGACGTGGGCCGCGATCTCCGAATCCGCCACCATCGCGGCGTGGTCCGCGATCACCAAATCCACCGCCTTCGCGGCGAGGACCGCGGTCCCCCTGGGGTTTGACTTCGGGCAACTCTCCGGAGATTGCCGCTCGTCGTGACAGGCTAACCTTGCCGTTCGGCGCGACTTCAGTCACCATCACCTTGATCTCATCGCCAAGATTGACCACTTCCTCGACCCGCGCGATTCGCACGGTCGGATCTTCGGTCAATTCCGAGATGTGCACCAATCCGTCGCGGCCTGGCATCAGCTCCACGAAGGCGCCATACGGCATAATGCTGACGACCTTACCGGTATAAGTTTCGCCGCGTTCGATCCGAATTTCCTGGGTGAGACCGAGAATCTTCTTGATCGCCTTATCTGTGCCTTCTGCCGAGGAAGAAGAGACGGAAACCGAGCCATCATCTTCGATATCGATCTTGGTGCCGGTCTCTTCCTGAATCGCCCGGATCATCTTGCCGCCTGGTCCGATGACCGCGCCGATCTTCTCCGGATTGATCTTGATGCGAGTCACGCGAGGCGCGAGAGTCGACAGGCTCTCGCGCGACGTGGCAATTGTCTCCATCATCTTACCGAGAATGAAGGCTCGTCCGGCATTCGCCTGCGCCAATGCGTTTCGGAGAATCTCCTCAGTGATGCCTTTGACCTTAATGTCCATCTGGATTGCGGTGATACCGGCTTCGGTACCCGCAACCTTGAAGTCCATGTCACCCAGGGCATCTTCAATTCCCTGAATATCGGTCAAAATCGCGTAACGGCCCGTCTCCGGATCGGTGACGAGACCCATCGCGACGCCGGAAACCGGCGCCTTGATCGGCACGCCAGCATCCATGAGCGCCATCGTGCTTCCGCACACGCTGCCCATCGAACTGGAACCATTCGAACTCATCACTTCCGAGACGAGACGCATTGTGTACGGGAAGTCATCGACATCGGGGATGACAGACACGAGTGCTCGTTCGGCCAACGCACCGTGTCCGATATCCCGGCGGCTCGCTCCACGCATGCGCCGAACTTCACCGACACTGAATGGCGGGAAATTGTAGTGGTGGATGTAGCGTTTGGTCAGTTCCGGGCTGATCGAATCAAGCCGCTGTTCTTCCGCCGTCGATCCAAGCGTGACTATCGTCAACACCTGGGTCTGACCGCGGGTAAAGATCGCCGAACCATGGGTCCGCGGCAGGTACCCGACCTGTGTCCAGATCGGGCGAATATCGGCCAATCCGCGACCATCTGGCCGTGAGCCGTGCTCGAGAATCCCGCTTCGGACCTCCTCTTTGAGAAGAGAATCGAATGCGCCACTGACCTCTTTGCCGGGGTACATCGCAGTACCGTTCTCGCCGGCCGTCGCGAAGTGCGTCAACACCGATTGCTTCAGCTCATCGGTGCCTTCGACGCGCATGACCTTGTCAGGATTAGTTACCGCATCGGTCAACTGAGTGCCGAGGAATGACTTCAGATCCGCGATCAGTTCCTTGTTCTTGACCGGCGCGGTGAACTCCCACTTCGGCTTGCCGGCCTGCGCCTGCAATTCGATCTGAATTTCAGCGATTCGCCGAATTTCGGCGTGGCCCTTCAAAATCGCATCGACGAGCGTATCTTCCGGGAGCTGATTCGCTTCGCCCTCGACCATCATGATGGCGTCGGCGGTGCCGGCGAGCACCAGATCGAGTTCACTTCGCTCGAGTTGTTCGCTGGTCGGGTTGATGACAATCTGGCCATCGACCATTCCGAGACGAACTGCGCCAACCGGGCCTTCCCAGGGCACATGGGAGAGCATCAACGCCGCCGAAGCGCCGATGATGGAGAGGATATCCGGGTCATTCACCTGATCCGCGGACATCACGGTGCTGATGACCTGGACTTCAGATTTGTATCCCTTCGGGAAGAGCGGACGAATGGGGCGATCCGTCAGTCGGCCCGCGAGAATCGCGTTCTCGGTCGGGCGACCTTCCCGTTTGATGAACCCGCCTGGAATCTTGCCGGCGGCATACATTCTCTCTTCATAATCCACGGAAAGTGGAAAGAAATCTACCGAGTCATTTGGTTCCTTCTCGCCAACCACCGTGACCAGCACTACCGTATCGCCATAGCGAACGACGGCAGCGCCATGTGCCTGCTCAGCGATCAACCCGGTTTCGATCGAAAGCTCGCGTCCTGCGAGATCTATTGAGACTCGCTTTACGCGCTCTTGTGCATCTGTCATGCGTTCGGGTTCCCTTCATTTCATTTGCCCGCCGGTGGCTCTGACCGTACTGGACATCCATTGCTCGCGTTCAGCGTCTTCGCCGTTCGCATCGCCGGCCGGATGAATGAGGGACTGGAGTGTGTCGGCGCGCATGCTCCAGCACGCTCCAATTCCCCATTCGTCCATCCTCGGCCTTCGACTTTCAGCCCGTCATAGATATGATTCGCTACATCAGGTTTGGCATCCGTAAGGAAACCCTTGTTCGTTGATCTCAGCGCACCTCCAATCTGTCGTTCAACGGAAACGCAACAAGCCCAGGGCTAAGTGCCCTGGGCCGACATTGGCGTTCCGTCCAACCGGTCGTTCGTCGATCGTCAGGCGGTAAGGTGTTGTCAGTACGAGAGCTCAGATGTAGCTCGCTTCTCTGATGCCTTACTTGCGCAGTCCCAACCGGGCAATCGTTGTCCTGTAGCGCTCGACGTCGTTGTTGCTCAGATACGCAAGCAGTCGACGACGCCGACCCACCATCTTGAGCAGACCACGCCGAGAGTGGTGATCGCCTCGGTTTGAACGAAGGTGATCGGTAAGTCCAATGATCCGCTCGGTGAGGAGCGCAATCTGGACTTCGGGCGAACCCGTGTCACCATCGTGCAACTGAAAGCCGGTAATGATCTCTTGTTTGACTGATGTTTCTAACGCCATGCCGGCGGAGCCTCCTATGCCAGCGCCCCAGTTCGTTGGGTACACCACCATGAAAATCCACGACTTAAGAGTATATCACGGCATTCCAGATAACGCAGTGATCCTCGGGTAGCGACATCGGTTTCCCGACGGCTACCATTGCACTCGTAGTGAGGAGTGTACACGTGACAGTTGGAAAATTGGGAGTTATCGGCGGAAGCGGTCTCTACAACCTCCCCGAACTTGAGATAATCGAGCGGCGCATCGTCGAAACACCCTTCGGCACCCCCAGTGATGCGCTGACGATTGGAAGACTGCAGGAACGGGACATAGTTTTTCTGCCACGTCACGGGGGTGGTCATGTCCACACGCCGAGTGAACTCCCCTACCGGGCAAACATCTACGCACTCAAGGCACTGGGCGTTACCCACCTGCTTACTGTCAGCGCCGTCGGCAGTCTCAAGGAAGAATTACCACCGCTTACGATTGTCATTCCAGACCAGATCATTGATCGCACGATGATCCGGCCACGTTCCTTCTTTGGCGACGGAGTCGTTGCCCACGTTGGTCTTGCTGAACCGTTTTGCAGTGTGTTCTCGGACACCGTCACAGCGGCCGCGAACGGGGCCGGTATATCGGTCGTCCAGGGCGGTTGTTATGTTTGCATCGAGGGACCGCAGTTCTCTACCAGAGCCGAATCCAATGTTTACCGTTCGTGGGGCGCGTCGGTGATCGGCATGACTTCGATGCCGGAGGCTCGTCTTGCCCGCGAAGCCGAGCTGTGCTACGCCACCATCGCAATGGTTACCGACTACGACGTCTGGCACGATACGGAAGAGGCGGTCACGGTCGACATGGTCATCGCAAATCTGATGAAAAACGCAGAGAGCGCACGCACACTGGTCAAATCGATCGCAGACCTCGGTCTTCCCGATCGACGCTGCTCGTGCTCATCCGCCCTCGAGAACGGGATCATTACTGATCGCGAAGCCATCACCCCGGAGATACGAACTCGACTGGGCGTCATCGCGAACAGGTATCTTGGAACTCAATCATCAGCGTGAATCGGCAGCCAGGCGCGATTGTCAGGCGCGCAGAACTCCGGCTCGTGCTCATTGCGGTGATCTTCGCCATTGTCGGAGCGTGGACCGTTTCGATCACAACACCGAAGGAAATTGCGATTCACTGGCCCGATCTCCGCCAGACAGCGGCTCTCAGTGGTCTCGTTCTGTTCGCTACGCTGTTCTGGAGTCTCACGCGGTTTTCTGGTGACGAAATTCTCCTACCAATCGTATCCGTACTGGCCTTCGTGGGCTTCATCGTCCTCGTGCGCCTGCAACCCGATCTGACAAGACTCGATGATCGACTTGTCGGACTTGACTCTCGACAGGCGATTTACATCTCCGCCGGAATCGTGCTGATGGTGGGAATCGGTCGATTCTTTAATTACTGGCACTTGCTTAAGCGCTATCGCTACACGATGTTGTTGATGTGCATCGGCCTTCTGCTGGTCACGTTCTTTTTCGGCACCCCCATCGGCGGCGCAAAACTATGGATAAGTGTCGGCCCCATACAGATCCAACCATCTGAGATCATCAAAATAGGACTTGTTCTCTTTCTTGCCTCATATCTCGAAGAACACCGAGGATTGATCGGTTCAACCTGGAAAGTCGGACCGTTGCGATTGCCCCCGATCCCATATCTGCTGCCAATGGCGTTGATGTGGGGAACATCCCTGGTCATTCTGGTGGTCGAGAACGATCTTGGATCGGCGCTACTTCTCTTCAGCATTTTCCTGGTGATGGTCTATGTCGGCACAGGTCGCTCCTACTACGTCCTGCTCGGCCTGGGATCGTTTGCCATCGCCTGCATGGCAGCGCTGAGTCAATTCGCCCGAATTGGTATTCGAGTCCAGAACTGGCTCGATCCGTGGCGGGACCCCCTGGACACCGGATATCAACAAATTCAGTCTGATTTCGCTATCTCGTCAGGCGGCATTCTTGGGGTCGGACTCAATAACGGGCAACCCTGGCGTATTCCCGCGCTCCAAACCGACTTTATCTTCTCGGCCATTGCAGAGGAATTGGGATTACTTGGCACCCTCGCGCTCCTTGCTCTCTTTGGGTTGCTGGTGGCCCGCGGATTCAGCATTGCACTCTCGACTTCGGACCCCTACTTGCGACTCGTCGCGATCGGCTTGAGTGCAAGTCTTGGGGTTCAAACCGCGGTGATCCTCGGCGGAGTGCTTCGTCTTATTCCCCTAACCGGAATTACCCTACCATTTGTCTCGTACGGCGGCAGTTCGATGTTGACGAATTTTGTTATCGCCGGTCTTCTCGCGAACATTTCTGCTCAGCGGCGCAGAGGGAGGATCCAATAGTGCGTAAGCTCCTTGGCCTTCTTCGGTTCGCCCTTGTCGGTGTTGGCATTGGCATCATCGGGTATGGCCTGACTCTCTCTGTTATTGGCTCCCAGGGACGCTGGTTAATCTGCCTTGGCAGCGGTGGGTTTCTCATCGCACTGGGACTATGGCCAACAGCGCACCCGGACGAAGCAGAGGAAAGCCGACCAACCGTCAACGTTTTCGCGGCCATTGTCTTCATCTTCGGATTACTCGCGCTGCAAATGGCCCGAATGCAGATTTTCAGTAGCAAATCGCTTGCCGAACGCACCGGCATCGATCCCTTTTCAGGGGATGTCCTCTCAAATCCACGCGCCGTGAATGGCGCATTACTGATCGAACGCGGGACCATCTTCGATCGCAACGGCGTCGTTCTGGCAGAGTCTGCTAAACGCCGCGGGATTTTCGACCGGAGGTACCCGAATCCGAATGCTTCCTATGTCTGCGGCTACTTTTCACCGCTGAAATATGGCACCACCGGTATTGAGGAGGCATACGACGATCAACTCAGTGGTCGGGAACTGGTTAATCCGATTCAGGATGAAGTCGACAAACTACTCGGTCGAACTCCTGAAGGTGCTGATATTCGACTCACGATAGATGCCGATCTTCAGAAGACCGCTCACCGGATGCTTGGCGATTCGATTGGCGCCGTGGTTCTGATCGAAGTCGCGACCGGGGCAATCCGCGCCCTGGCCAGCAATCCCCACCTTGATCCCAACAAACTGGTCGCGATCGATCTTGATTCGGCCACTGCGGCGACCGCGTACTGGGCACAACTCAATAGCGATCCACAACAGCCGTTGCTCGTACGGGCAACAGACGGTCTCTATACGCCGGGCTCAACCTTCAAAACGGTAACGGCGTCCGCAGCAATTGATAGCGGTACCGCCGGACCAACGGACGTATTCATCGACAACGGCCAACTCGATGTCGATGGTCACATCATTGTTGAAGAGAACCGCCCAGATGACTCAATCGATCAGTGGACACTCTCCGAAGGACTCGCCTTTTCGCTGAACGTTGTCTTCGCACGGGTCGGTTTGGAACTCGGACCGGATCGATTGCGAATCTATGCCGAGCGATTCGGTTTTGGCGAACCTATTCCGTTCGACGTCCCAGTGGTTACCGGACAAATCTCCGCGTCGCCGGACTTTCTCCAGAACCCTGCGGCTCTCGCCGACACGTCGTTTGGGCAAGGCGAATTGCTGACCAGTCCAATTGGCATGGCACTGGTCGCCGCCACGCTGGCGAATGGCGGCACAATGATGCGCCCTTACCTCGTGGAAGCCGTGATCGACCGTGACGGAATGGAAATCGAAACCACAGAGCCGCGTCTCTTGCGCAATGTTGTCGACGCCGCAACAGCGAACACGATGCAGGAGATGATGGTGAACGCGGTGGAGAGTGGCTATGCAACCAACGCGGCAATTGACGGTTTGCGAGTCGGTGGAAAAACGGGCACGGCCGAGACCGGTTCAGACATGCCGCATTCATGGTTCATCGGATTTGCCGGTGAAAAAGAACCAGAATATGCCGTCGCTGTGGTCTTCGAGTTCGGTGGAATCAGTTCACAGGGTCCCATCGCGACCGCCCGTCAGATACTTCTTGAAGCCATTTCCGCAGATTAACGGACTCCGCGCACAATCTCACGGAGATGTCGGGTAAATCTGGCGGAAAGACGATAGGCTTCGCGTACGTACGCTTCCAAAATCGCTTGTTTTCTTCGATGAATGCGGCAGAAAGTGGTAGAATTGGTTATGCGCACGAGGGCAAATACCGTGGCCGAACGAGCGCGTCGGATACGTTTCCAACGCCTGGTCGAACGAGCCATGCGCTCGCTTCCATCCTCGATCCGAGATCAACTCGATAACGTCGAAATCGTGGTGGAAAGCGAGCCGACCGCTGAGCAATGTAACGCACAGGATTCAGATACGAATGAGCTTTTTGGACTCTATGAAGGAATACCAAAAGCTGAGCGTAGTTCATCCTATTCAATGGTCATTCCCGATCGGATCGTCATCTTTCAGGGTCCTTTGGAACGCGCCTTCGTTACGCAGGACGCCATTGCCGAAGAGGTTCGAATCACACTCCTCCACGAACTCGCGCACTACTTTGGATTTGATGAGGATCAGGTCGAAAAACTCGGTCTCGCCTGAAGTTGCCGGTTCTCTTCCGTTCCACCTCGGGCGGTCGCTGTGAACAGAATGCAGCGCGACGTGGCGGCAAGCAAAAAGATCGAAATTCCAGGCGTTATCGAGACAATCGCTCATGGACTCTCGATTGCGCTTGCTCGCCCACTTCTGCTGATTCTCCCAATGCTGATCGATCTCTATTATTGGGTCGGGCCGAAAATCCTGATCGAATCGTTGACCGCGCCGATCAGCACGTGGGTTTCCGAAAGTGACGCTTCCGGCTCATCAGACGTAATCGAACAGCTGGACAAAATTGGCCGCTCAGACATTACCTGGATGTTGTCGCTCTTCGTTCCGTCATTCTTGAGCGAGATCCCGCGATCCGATCTTTATGAAATCCAGGCACGAGCGGTCCTGAAGCCCGAGATGTGGTGGCTGGACATTCCGCTGCTCCTGTTGATGGTTCTAGGAGCGGGTCTGCTCGCAATGATCTTCGCGGTCCCTATTTCAAATGCAGCGGTCCCCCGTTCGCGGCCGCCCAGGAATGTGGTGTCGGCAGTTGGAATCGCGTGGCTTCGCTTTCTGGCGTTGCTCGTCCTGCTGATCGGCATCTCCTGCCTGATCCTCGGTCCGCTGGCCATTGTCACTGCAATTCTCTTGCTCATTGGCTTGAACGTGACGCCGTTGCTGACGCTGACTTTGGTGCTCTTCATCATGTTCGGATTCATCGTCCTCTGGTTCGCTCCGGACGCGATCGTAGTGAACGAAGTCGGACCGGTGAAGGCAATCAAATACAGCATCTCGATGATCAGGAACTACTTCTGGCAATCGATCGGACTCGCATCTGCGTCACTCCTGATCACAATCGGTCTTGGTGAACTGTGGCAACTCATGGCGGACACTCCCCCGGGCTTGCTCTTCGGCGTGATCGCAAATGCCTACTTCGCAACGGGGCTGGCTATTGCCAGCATGTCGTTTTTCGCGAATCGCATTCAGATTCTTGTTCCCGGTTCGGTTCAAGACGACACCGGACCCAGTTAGTTAAAACGCGAAAGGGAGAAAATTCTTTGGCAACTCCGAAATCTCAAGTTGAAAACTATGACGCCGCGAATATTCAGGTGCTCGAAGGGCTGGAAGCTGTCCGCAAACGACCGGGCATGTATATCGGCAGCACCGATCAGCGTGGCCTTCACCACCTCGTACGTGAAATCGTCGACAACTCGGTCGACGAAGCCCTGGGTGGTTTCTGTGACACGATTGTCGCGACGATTCGACCTGACGGGATGGTGACCGTCGTCGACAATGGCCGCGGGATTCCGGTTGACAGGCACCCCAAAATGAAGATATCCGCCCTCGAAGTGATCATGACCGTGCTCCACGCCGGCGGTAAGTTCGGCGGAGGTGGCTACAAGGTCTCCGGTGGACTCCACGGCGTTGGCGCATCAGTGGTAAATGCACTCTCCACATTTTGCAGTGTCGAAGTCCGGCGAGACGGCAGGCGCTATCTCCAGGAATACAAGCGCGGGAAACCGCAGGACAAAGTCAAGGACATTGGCGAATGTCCGCTCGAAGCACATGGCACGACAACCTCGTTCATGGCCGATACCGATATCTTCATCGCTGGACTCGATTACAACTTCGAGGCGCTCTCGCAGTGGTTTCGTGAAACGGCATACCTCACCAAGGGTTTGAAGCTCACGCTGATTGACGAGCGATCCGACAAAGAGGTCACCTTCTACTTCGAAGGTGGCATCGTCTCCTTCGTTCGTCATCTCAATCGCAATCGCGGCGTCGTTCACGATCGCCCCTTTTACGTACTTCGCGATACTCCTTCGTGTTTGGTCGAAGTCTCGCTGCAATACAACGACAGCTACGGTGAATCGACGCACACCTTCGCCAATAACATCAGCACGGTCGACGGCGGGACACATCTCTCTGGCTTCAAGTCAGCCCTGACACGCACCATAAACGACTATGCGAAACGAAACGGCTTCATCAAGGGTGACGAATCGCTCTCAGGTGAAGATGTCCGTGAAGGGCTGACCGCGATCGTCTCGGTCAAACTTGCCGAACCACAGTTCGAGGGTCAGACCAAAGGCAAACTCGGCAACGCCGAAGTCGCCGGAGCCGTACAGACGGTTGTCAACGAGTCACTTGGCGCATTTCTCGAGGAGAATCCGCAGCTCGCGAAGAAGATTATTGAGAAGTGTCTGACCGCAGCCCGGGCGCGTGAAGCTGCTCGCAAGGCACGCGAACTTGTTCAGCGCAAGGGTGGTCTTGAGAGCTTCAGCCTTCCCGGCAAACTTGCAGATTGTACAGAGCGTGACCCGAGCCGAGCCGAGCTCTATATCGTCGAGGGCGATTCCGCGGGAGGTTCCGCCAAACAGGGCCGCGACCGTCGCTTCCAGGCGATTCTCCCGCTGAGAGGCAAGATCCTGAACGTCGAGAAGGCACGGTTGGACAAGATTCTCCAGAACAACGAAATCAGAACGCTCATCACGGCACTGGGGACATCGGTCGGTGACCAGTTCGACGCCAGCAAGCTTCGCTATCACCGCGTCATCATCATGACCGACGCCGATGTTGACGGTTCGCACATTCGCACATTGCTTCTGACGTTCTTTTACCGGCACCTGGAACAAATCATCCTCGACGGTCACCTGTACATCGCTCAGCCACCGCTCTATCGCGTTAAATCGGGCAAAGAAGAAATCTGGACCTACACCGAAGAGCAGCGCGAGGCCGCCCTCAAGAAACTTGGTGAAAAGGCGGAAGTTCAGCGATACAAGGGTCTGGGCGAAATGAATCCGGATCAGCTCTGGCAAACCACAATGGACCCATCCCAGCGCACACTCATGAAGGTCGAAATCGAAGATGGTATCGGCGCTGATGAGACCTTCGATATGTTGATGGGGGCAGCGGTTCCCCCTCGTAAGAAATTTATCCAGACCCACGCACGGGAAGTCCAGAACCTGGACGTATAGAATGACGAGATACGGTTCGGAACGCGGCGATACTTTCATGCCGCGTTCCGAACCTCCCAAACTCGTTCGGTGATCCGGGCAAAGCCGGATCATTGCCGCGGCACCACCTGCGCGTGTGGAGAGGAAGCCCTAAGATGAGGATAGCCGTCGATGCCATGGGTGGTGATCACGGACCCTCAATTGTCGTGACCGGCGCGGTCAATGCGGCCCGCGAATTCGGCATCGAACTGACGCTGGTCGGCAAGTCCGACGTCGTTGAATCCTTGCTCGCCAAAATCGATCGCACAGGCCTTTCCATCGAGATCGTCAACGCGGAAGAGACGATCGAGATGGATGAAGCTCCCGCAATGGCAGTGCGCCGCAAACCAAATTCCAGCATTTCCAAGGCACTGCTCGAAGTGAAAGAGGGCCGCGCAGGAGCGATGGTCTCGGCCGGTCACAGCGGCGCGGTAATGGCGGCCTCGCTCGCCATCCTCGGACGCATTCGCGGAGTCGAGCGCCCTGCTCTGGCGGTCGTTCTTCCAACGCTCACAGGAACGACAATCCTGCTCGATCTAGGTGCAGTTACGGACCCGAAACCGTTTCAACTGGTGCAATTTGCCTACATGGCGAAAGTCTACGCGCAGGTCGCATTCGGCAAAGACAATCCGACAATCAGTCTGCTTTCAAACGGTGAGGAGCCATCCAAAGGCAATCAGCTCGTCCAGGAGATATTCCCGATTCTTCAGGCCGATACCAGACTCAATTTCAAAGGCAATATCGAGGGAAAAGACCTCTTACGCGGCAGGAGCGATGTTATCGTGACCGATGGCTTCGCGGGCAACATTGCACTCAAATCGATGGAAGGTGCAGTCTCCGTCTTCTCAGACATTATCCGGGAGGAGATGACTCGCAGCATCTGGCGAAAACTTCCGGCATTCGCGTTGAAGCCCGCGTTCAAGGCGGTTCGCGGACGTCTCGACTATGCGGAAACGGGCGGAGCCCCTCTTCTCGGAGTGAACGGTGTCGTGATCATCGCCCATGGTCGATCCGATGCGTTTGCGAT
>Ga0105047_10014982_pt1 | contig 12253 bp, 12 predicted proteins | sample MAT04_FD_78384 | JGI IMG/M metagenome (GOLD analysis project Ga0105047, IMG submission 78384) | Freshwater microbial communities from Lake Fryxell liftoff mats and glacier meltwater in Antarctica - MAT-04 (megahit assembly) | ecosystem: Environmental > Aquatic > Freshwater > Ice > Liftoff... | reverse complement strand
GGATCTTGAAAAAGAGATCGAACTCGCCGGGCAGCAGAAGACGCTGTTTGCCTATCACGTGTGTGACTGGAAAGCCGACACCGCAGACCTTCTGAATGACCGCGGGTTGATGGGCGAAGGTGCAATCCGGCTGCGCGAAATCCGCAGTTGGGTGGAAGCGGCCGGATTCAACGGACTGGTTGAAGTCGAGATTTTCTCCAACCGTTACTGGGGGATGGATCAGCAGGATTACCTGGAAAAAATCAAGCGAGCATTCAGCGAATACGTCTGAATTATGCGGCAGCGACTGTCGAAGCGATGGATTGCTGTGATGGAAAAATGAAGCGATGGGACGGCTGCTCCTACAGAAGAACCGAACAATTCGGTACAATCGAGATATGAGAATCGGATTTGTCGGGGGCAACGGGCACCATTACCTGCGGGGGTTCATCACCAGTCCGCCCGGCAAGGATGTTGCTGTCGCCGCCTGCGGGGACGGCGCGGATGATGCAGCGGCGCAGCGATGGTCGAACGCTCATGCCTGCCGGTGGTATGACTCATTCGATGTCATGTGTCAGGACTTCAAGCCGGATGTCATCAGCGTGGGTGCGGTGTACGGGCGCAATGGGGAATGGGTCGCCCGGGCGCTGGAACGGCATATTCCCGCCGTCACCGATAAACCCGCCGCCGCCACCTGGAAGCAGCTTGATCGCCTTCACGAGCTCGTCAACCAAACCAAGTTAAACGTCATCACGGAGTTCGACATGCGCTGCCGCGCGGAATTCCGCGCGGCCCGACAAGCGGTGCAGGACGGAAAGATCGGCAAAGTCCTGCTGGTGACGGCGCAGAAGAGTTATCGCTTCGGCATGCGTCCCGGCTGGTATTCGAGCCGTGAACTCTACGGGGGAACCCTGCTGTGGGTCGCGTCGCACGCCATCGACGCACTGCGGTTTGTTGGCGGATTGGAGTTGACCCGCGTCACCGGGCACCAGGGAAACATCTCGCATCCTGAACTGGGGAGTTTCGAAGATCATCTTGCTGTTCTCTTCACCGCGAAGAACGGCGCGACGGCGGCAGTGCATGCGGACTTCTCGCGGCCGAAAGAAGCGGCGACGCACGGCGACGATCGCATTCGTGTCGCCGGAAGCGAAGGCGTGGTTGAAGTGCGTGACGCCCGCTGCTATCTCACCACCAATATATCGCCAGAAACAGACATCACCGCGACGGCAAAGGCGCTGACGCCACATCAGGCGCTGTGGGATGCGGCGCAGGGAAAGGCGAATGAAAACTTCAGCACGCAGCACACCCTTGAAATGGCACAGTTGCTTCTGAGAAGCCGTGATGCTTGCGACAAGTCGGAGTGGATGGAAATTTAGTTCCGTGGCACGTGGTTCGCGCCTAAAGGGGCAAACGCACGCCCGGGGCGGTCGTGCCACGAAGAAAGAAAATCATGTTGAAAATCGCAGCGTTCGCAGATGAGATTTCACCTGAGCTCGACGAGCAGATCAGCGTCTGCAAAGCCAATGGCGTCGAACAGTTTGAGCTTCGAGGCGTGTACGGCAAAAACGTCCTGGACTTCGACGATGCCGTCCGCCGGGAGATTAAGTCGAAACTTGAAGCCAATGGCATGAGCGTGGTATCGATCGGTTCGCCCATCGGCAAGGTGGCGATTGATCTGCCCTTCAAGGATCACCTCGATCGCTTTAAGATCGCGGTGGATTCAGCGATGTTTTTCAGGGCGCCATACATCCGCGTCTTTTCCTATTATCCACCGGGCGGGGAGGGGAAGGGCGATATTGCTCCTCATCGAACCGAAGTGATTGACCGTTTTCACAAGAAGCTGGAGTTGGTGAAGGGTCTTCCGGTTACGCTTGTTCATGAAAATGAAAAGGGCATCTTCGGGGACATCGGACCGAGATGCGTCGATTTGATGCAGGCGGTGAATCATCCGCAGTTGCGCACCGCTTTCGATTTTGCAAATTTCGTCCAATGCAGCCAGAAACCGCTGGACATTTGGCCGCAGTTGAAGCCGTTCACCGTGCATATTCACATAAAAGACGCGGTGTGGGGAAGTGGGAAGGTCGTTCCGGCGGGCGAGGGTGATGGACAGTTGAAAGAGATTCTTGTAGATGCATATCAGAGCGGCTACCGCGGTTCGGTGTCGCTTGAGCCGCACTTGAAAGTCGCCGCACATTCGCATGGCGAAACCGGGGCTGATTTGTTCAAAGTGGCTGCCGATGCACTGAAGAAATTGTGCGCGGAAATCGACGTTCCGCTCGCAAAGTTTGGATGAACGATTTGCGATTCTTCATTCGTCATTCGTGCTTACAACTGACGACTGACGACGGACGATTGACGAACTCAAAGTGAGGTTGCTGGCGTGGATAATATTCGATTTGGCGTTATCGGAGTGGGCAACATGGGCGCGTTCCATGTGGATTCACTCACCACGCTGGAGGGTGCTTCGCTGGGCGCGATTGCTGACGTCAATCCCGCACGGCGCGAGGAGTTTAAAAGCTTCAACGTGCCCGTCTTCGCAACCCATCAGGAACTAATCGAAAGCAAAACCTGCGACGCTGTCATCATCGCCACCTCGCACTACCATCATCCGCCCATTGCGATTGATGCCTTTAAAGCCGGTCTTCATGTGCTGTGCGAAAAGCCCATTGCTGTGAGTGTGAAGGCGGCACGCGATCTGAACGAGACTTATGAAAAGAACTTCAAGCATCTGAAGTTCGGCGTGATGTTCAACCAGCGCACGCTTCCTGTCTATCGCAAGCTCCGTGAATTGGTGATGTCGGGTGAACTGGGCGAAATCTCCCGGATCACCTGGCTGGTCACCGACTGGTTTCGCACCTGGACCTATTACGCCTCCGGCGGGTGGCGCGCGACCTGGGCGGGAGAGGGCGGCGGCGTGCTGATCAATCAGTGCCCACACAATCTCGATCTGATTCAATGGGTCACCGGCATGATGCCACATCGCGTCACCGGGGTTGCAAGCATCGCCAAAACTCATCCGATTGAAGTGGAAGACGATGTAACAGGCGTGTTTGAGTACTCCAACGGCGCGGTCGGCCATTTTGTGACAACCACCGGCGAAAGCCCCGGAACAAATCGTCTTGAGATCGCCGGCGATCGCGGGAAGATCATCGCGGAGGATGGTAAACTCCGCTTGAAACACACCCGCGAGAGCGTCAGGCATGTGAGAGAAACCAGCAAGAAGGCGTTTACAGGAATTGAGACGTGGGACATTGACATCCCGCTCGACAAGGAACCCGCCAGCCCGCATGCTGAAGTAACCAGGGCGTTCGTCAAGTCATTGCAGACGGGGTCGCCGCTGGTTGCCGAGGGCATTGAAGGCGTGCGCGGACTTGAACTCGGCAACGCCATGCTGATGGCCGGGCTGACGCGCAAACCCGTTGATTTGCCGATGGATGGTGCTGCTTACGATGCGTTCCTTCTCGATCTTGCTGAAAAGTACGGCGGCAAGAAGACGCTGCAAACCGCGGAAGTGAAATCGGAGATGACTAGCACCTTTGGACGGTGAACTTGTCTCCACCAAGAACAATACAATGGACATCCTCAAACAACTCGAAACGTATCGACTGATCCCTGTTATCGCGATTGACAAAGCTGATGACGCCGGACCCCTTGCCGAAGCATTGGTGGCGGGTGGCTTGCCGGTCGCCGAAGTCACCTTCCGCACCGCCGCCGCCGAGGCCTCGATCAAGACAATGTCGAAGCGCGGCGATCTTGTGCTGGGTGCGGGCACGGTGCTGAACGTGGACACCGTGAAAAAGGCAGTGGACGCCGGCGCAACCTACATCGTCTCGCCCGGTTTCAATCCGAAAGTTGTCTCATACTGCGTGCAGAACAAGATCCCCATCACGCCAGGTGTTGCGACGCCCACGGAGATTGAATTCGCGCTCGATCACGGCCTGAGCGTGGTGAAATTCTTTCCCGCAGAAGCCATTGGCGGATTGAAGACGTTAAAGGCAGTGGCCGCACCTTATTCGATGATGCGGTTTGTCCCCACCGGCGGAATCACCGACAAGAACGTCGGTGAATATCTCGCCTTTAAACCTGTCATCGCCTGCGGCGGAAGTTGGATGGTCGCCAAGGAACTGCTTTCAGCGGGCAACTGGGCGGAAGTCACGCGATTAACCAAGGATGCGGTGTCGGCGGCGAAAAGTGCGAAAAAGTGAACCGAGAAAGCAGGAGACAGAATACAGAATACAGAACAAAACTGGCCTGCTGTCTCCTGAATCCTGTCTTCTGTACTTGTCGATGAGGCTTAAAATGAAAATCAGAGATGCAAAATCGTGTAAGTTTGACCTGGTGTCCCTTGGCGAATGCATGATTCGCCTTTCCCCGCCGCAGCATGGGCGGATTGAGTTTGCGCCCATGCTCGAAGTGTGGGTGGGCGGCGGCGAATACAATGTGTCGTATGCACTCTCTCGACTCGGACTGCGAACCGGGTGGGTCGGTGGATTGAATTCATCGCCAATGGGCGCAATCGTCCGTAATCACGCCCGTGCGGTCGGGATGGATGTGTCGTACGTTGTCGAGCGAAAGTACGACGGCGTCGGCAAGAAAGACCGCGTTGGATTGAACTTCACCGAAGTGGGCGTCGCCAAGCGCGGCAGCGTGACGCTTTATGATCGCGGCCACACCGCGACCAGCGGCATGAAGCCGGGCGAGGTGAACTGGAAAAAGCTTTTCAACGAGGACGGGGTTCGCTGGCTGCATACAGGCGGAATCTATTCGGCGCTGTCGGAATCCACCCGCGCGGTGGTCGCCGAAGCGGTGAAAGCCGCCCACGAAGCCGGCACGATCGTGTCATACGACCTCAACTTCCGTTCAAAACTCTGGAAGAGCGAAGAAGCCATCGCCACCACCAAGCCGTTGATTCCGTATATCGACTGCCTCATCGGCAACGAAGAAGACTTCGAACAGGTGCTGGGTTACAAGGCTGAAGGCGTCGACGTCCATAAGGCCGGCCCGCTGGATGTCGGCCCGTTCAAGGCGATGGTCGAACGCGTCGTCAAGGATTTCAAGAACATCAAGGTCGTTGGCACCACGCTTCGCGGTGTTAAAACCGCGACAATCAACGACTGGTCGGCAATCATGTGGAACGACGGTCAGTTTTACGAAGGCACGAGCTTCCCCAATCTTGAGATCGAAGACCGCGTGGGCGGCGGCGATGGATTTGCTTCCGGTTTCACCTATGGCTTCCTGACCGGCAAGACCCCGCAGGAATGTGTGAACATGGGCGTGGCGCACGGGGCGATGCTAATGAGCACCATGGGCGACACGTCGCAGATCACGCTCGACGAACTGCTGCATGTTGCGGGCGGGGGCAGCGCGCGGATTAAACGATAAGCAATTTTCTCCCTCTCCCATGTACCCGTGGGAGAGGGCAGGGGTGAGGGTTCTCGTTCGATCTGGTTTGCCAGTCTGTAATCGAGAGAACCCTCACCCCAACCCTCTCCCGGAGTACCGGGCGAGGGGGTGAACAGCACCTTTTTGAGATCTGACATGAAAATTCTCCTTACCACCACCAGTTACCAGGATACCCCCGGCAAGCATCACGATGTGTTGAAGGCATCCGGTTTTGAAGTCATCCGCGCCCGCGGTCCGTTGCAGGAAGCGGCGATGTTGGACCTTGTTAAGTCAAACGATGGGTTCGACGGACTTCTGAACGGCGACGATCACATCACCGCAAAGGTGATTGATGCAGCGCTGGGCGCAAAGACGCCGCTGAAGGTTATCGCGAAGTACGGCATCGGGCTGGACTCGATTGACGTGAAGCATGCCACCAGCAAAAAAATTCCCGTGCTGTTCACACCTGGCGTGAATCATACGACGGTTGCCGAGCACACCATCGGATTGATGATTGCCATCGCCAAACACTTCTGGCCGCACCTGCGATCGACGAAGAAGGGGGAATGGAAGCGGATCACCGGCAATGAGCTTTACGGCAAGACCATCGCTGTGCTTGGCATGGGGCGAATCGGCAAGGAAGTGGTCAAGCGTGCCCGGGCGTTCGAAATGAACGTCAAGGGTTACGATCTTTACTGGGATGAAGGCTTCGCCAAAGCCTGCACTGTCGATCGCTGCACCACCGCTGAAGATGCCATTCGCGATGCGGATTTCGTCAGCCTGCATATGAGTCTGGATGACAACAACCGCGGATTCATCAACAAGCTTCGCATCGCCGGGATGAAAAAAGGCGCAGTGATCATCAACACCGCGCGCGGCGGACTGATCAACGAAGCCGACGTCGCCGAAGCCTGCAAGTCAGGCCAGCTGGGCGGATACGCCGGCGATGTGCTGGATCACGAACCGCAGAAACCGGATCATCCTTTCAAGGACATCGATAACATCATCATCACCCCGCACGTGGGCAGTCGAACGTTTGAATCCGTCGAGCGCCAGGCGATGCGGGCGACGTTGAACATCGTGAATTATCTGAACGGGGATCAGGACTTTATTCAGGCGAAAAAGTTTTAGTATTGGGCAGAAATGCACCGCGTTGCGGTAGTTACTCCAAGGCGCTACAATTCAGCTGCAATAACTGGAGCGTCATGCCCGCACCCATACAGAGAGAATCATTGCTTGCGCGTATCAGCGTCGACAACGCGGTCGCGGGCGGGAAGCCTGTCATCAGGGGAACTCGGATTTATGTAGCCGTTATTTTAGATGGCCTGGCTGAGGGCTTGTCGGAAGACCAGATCATCGACCACTATCCGCAGTTGACAAAAGAGGACATTCGGGCGGCGCTGGTCTATGCCAGTGAACTGGCGCAGGAGAATACCTGGAAGCTTGGTGTATGAAGATCAAGCTCGACGAGAACCTCTCTCGACACCTGAAAGCTCCGTTGGAACGGTTCGGGCACGAAATTCATACCGTGGCAGACGAAGGGTTGATCGCGCATCCCGACACAGAAGTTGCAAGTGCAGCGAAAAATGAGAATCGCATGTTGTTTACACTCGATGTGGGCCTTGCAGATCTTCGTCGCTTTCCGCCGGGCACTCATCCTGGGATTTTGCTTTTTCGCCCTGACACACTGGGCCCTTTGACGGTCAATGAATTTATTGTCGCGTTTGTGAAACACGCAGATCTGGATACGCTTTCGGAACGTCTTGTTGTTGTTGAGTCAGATCGCATCAGGATCCGTCGAGCGAAGTCTGAGTAGCAGCCGCGACAAGGTAATAGGGATATTCTTGGAGAGGACAATTATGTCGTCAGCATCAGCGGACATCGGATTAATCGGCTTGGCGGTCATGGGCGAGAATCTCGCTCTTAATATCGCGGATCATGGATTCAAGGTTGCGGTTTTTAACCGAACGACCGACGTGATGAAGAAGTTCATCGCCCGTGAGAACCCGCCCGGCGGGCTGGTGGGGTGCGAGACGTTGGAGGAATTTGTCGCCGCCATCAAGAAGCCGCGGAAGGTGATCATTCTGGTAAAGGCAGGTCCTGCGGTGGATGCCGTGGTGAAGCAACTGCTGGAAGCCGGGTGTGAGCCGGATGATATTATTGTCGATTGCGGCAACAGTTTGTGGACTGACACCATCCGCCGAGAGAAGGAATACGCCAGCAAGTGCAAATTCTTCGGATCGGGCGTGTCAGGAGGAGAATTAGGCGCACGTTTCGGGCCCAGCATGATGCCCGGCGGCGATCCGAATTCGTGGAAACATCTAAAACCGATCTGGGAAGCGGTCGCGGCGAAAGTCGATGAGAAGACTGGCAAACCGATGGAGGATTATGCTCCCGGCAAGCCAGTGGTCGGGGGAGTGCCGTGCACGACGTACCTTGGCCCCAATGGGGCGGGCCACTATGTCAAGATGGTTCACAACGGCATCGAATACATCGATATGCAGCTCATCTGCGAAGCGTACTTTCTGATGAGCAATCTGCTGGGCATGAAAGCGCCCGAAATCGGCAAGGTGTTCGAGCAATGGAACCAGGGCGATCTGGATTCTTATCTCATTCAGATCACCGCCGACATTCTTCAACAGCCTGACCCGGTGAAGAAGGGTGCCTATCTCGTCGATCACATTCTCGACACCGCCGGGCAGAAGGGCACAGGCAAGTGGACCAGCATTAACGCGTTGGACATGGGTATTCCTGCAAACTCGATTGCTGAAGCGGTTTTTGCGAGATGTCTGAGTGCATTAAAGGACGAACGCGTTGAAGCTGCCAAATCCCTCAAGGGACCAGCCGCCAAGTATGACGGCAATCGCGAGGAGTTCATTAGCGCGATTCGCGATGCACTCTATTGCTCGAAGATCTGTGCCTACGCACAGGGTTTCCAGCTGATGCGCGAAGCGCAGAACGAATACAAGTGGAAGCTGAACTTCGCCGAGATCGCTGCGATTTTCCGTGGCGGCTGCATTATCCGCGCCCGATTTCTGCAGAAGATCACCGATGCCTACCGTAGCAATGCCGATCTGGTGAACCTGCTGCTCGATCCCTATTTCAACGAACAGGTTCAGAAGGGTCAGACTGCGTGGAGAAAGGTTGTCGCTCTTGCGGCAACGAACGGCATTGCAGCGCCGGCGTTTATGTCGGCGCTGGCGTATTATGACGGTTATCGCGCGGCGCGGCTTCCAGCGAATCTGCTGCAGGGTCAGCGGGATTACTTCGGCGCTCACACTTATGAGCGCACCGATCAACCCCGCGGGAAGTTCTTCCACATTGATTGGCCGGAGAAGGGACGTCCGCAGATTGAGATTCCGTCCGCGGTGAAGGAAAAGGTCTCTGCGGAGCAGTCGATGGATAAGAAAGATTCCGCCAAAGAAGCAGCGAAGAAGTAACAAACGTGGTGTAAGGTGGGTATTGCCCCCCTTCTGAGCGCGGGGTGGGCGTTGCCCATCCTACGGCACTTGCGGCATTCGACACCGTTGCTGAAGCAACGCCGCCGGCGGTGTCGCTTTAGCGACGCTGTCGATAGTGCTACAGCACAACCGAGTTGATTATGTCTACCAACTACATCGTCCCCCAGAAGATTCACAACGACCTTGTCGCGGCCGCCTACCGGCATCGCGGTTACAGTACTGAAGAAGCGGCAGCCGGCGCGCGATTCTCCGAAGTCACCGCGTGGCATGGCATCAAGACGCACAATGCCATCAAGGCGCTGCATCTCGACGAACTGTTCGGATCGAAAGCAGGCGGTTGTAAACCCAATGCGACCATCGAAAAACTGCCAAGCAAATACAAAGCCGTTCAGAAATGGAACGCCAACCGCAAGCTCGGCCAGGCGGTTGCTTATGAAGCAATTGAAACCTGCATGAAGCTCGCCGATGAGTTCGGCAGCGGCACCGTTGCGGTGGACAACGCCTTTCACTATTTGTGGGGTGGCGGCTATGTGATTGAAGCGGCGAAGAAGGGTTATCTCGCATACACCTGCTGCACTGCGGCGCTCGCGGAGGTGGTTCCCTTCGGAGGGAAGTTCGCGACGCTGGGCACCAATCCGCATTCTTGGGCATTTCCAACCACCGATGCCATCGGCTATCCCGTCTGCATTGACTGGGCCACCAGCACCGTGGCGATGGGCCGTGTGCAGCAGTTCGTGCGGGAAGGCAAGCAGCTTCCTGCGGGTTGTGCGGTGGATGCCGATGGAAAAGAGACGACGGATCCCAACAAAGTGAAAGCTCTCATGCCCTTTGGTCAGCACAAGGGATATGGACTCTCTCTCATTGATGAGCTTTACGCCGGATACATTGGCGGGTCGCTTCCGACCATCCGCAACCGATGGGACAAGGTTCCCGCCGGTGAAAAAGGCACCTGCTGCTTCTATTTCCAGTGCACTCATCCCGATGCAATCAGCGGTGGGGCGTTCGCAAAAGGGCGAAGCCAGAGTGAGAATGTCAAAGCCGTCATCGCTGACATCCTCGGCCACGGCAACGAGGGCGCGATGCTTCCCGGGCAGATCGAAGCCAACGGCGCGAAACTATCTGAGAAGCACGGCGGGCTAGTCTTCACAGAAGCGGAAATAACCGCCTTTGAAGAGATCGCCCACGAAGCAGGCGTGAAGCTTGATCGCGGACAGTTGAAGACGGTTGAATTGTAATAGCGTGGCACGGGCGTCCCGCACCTGATTCGCGGCATGTGCCGCGAGCGACTTGCGGGATTGATCCCATCCCTGCCATCAGGTTCATTGCCGCTTGCGCGGCGGACGCACGTGCGGGATGCCCGTGCCACGGAAGAATATCATGTCATACCCAGGTCTCAGTGTCAGCGGAAAAGTGTGTCTGGTCACCGGCGGAACGAGCGGCATCGGCAGAGCCATTGCGCTCGGGTTCGCACAGGCAGGTGCGAAGGTGATGGCGGGCTCCACCAATCCTGACAAGGTCGCCGCGATAGCGAAAGAACTGGGTGACGGGCATGCATCGGTGCAGATCGATGTGTCGGATGAAGCGAGCATCACCCGCGCCATTACAGAAACCGTGAAGAAGTTCGGCCGCCTGGATGCCGTGATTAATGCGGCTGGTGTAATCGCGAAGAAACCGTCGCTCGAAGTAACCCGCGACGAGTTCGAGCGGATCATCCGAATCAATCTCACCGGCAGTTTCCTGGTTGCCCGTGAAGCCGCGAAAGTGATGAAGGATCAAGCAGCGGATGCCAAGGGCGAGCGGGGCAACATCACCCTCATCGCATCGCTGAACAGCTTCATCTCGCTGTCTGAAGTTCTGGCATACGCTTCCAGCAAGTCGGGCGTGCTGGGATTGATCCGCGGGCTGGCGAATGAATGGGCGAGCCTGGGAATCCGGGTGAACGGTATTGCCCCCGGCGTTGTGCCGACGGACCTGAATCGTCCGCTGATCGAAGGCACCGAGCGCGGGGCGTGGTTGAAGAAGCACACGCCGTTGAATCGATTTGGTACTGCGGAAGAACTGGTGGGGGCCGCGATTTATCTCAGTTCACCGGCGGCGAGCTATGTGACGGGCGAGACGATCGTGGTCGATGGGGGGTTTTTAGCGCGGGGGGTTTGATCGGTTTTTTCTAGCTATTCGGGATCCGGGTCGTCGCGATACTCTAGGTCCGGCGGGCGGGGAAGGCGCGGGGTTTGCATCCGGGTTCCACATGAAGCAAGGCATTATCATTGTGGATCATGGGTCTTCGCGCGAGCAGAGCAATCAGCTGCTGGTGCAGATCGCCCAGGCGTTTTCGGCGAAATTCAGCAATAAGTACGAGATTGTCGAAGCCGCCCACATGGAGATGGCGGAACCGTCCATTCGCGATGCCTATGCGAAGTGTGTTGCCCGCGGGGCGACGGATATCGTCGTCTGCCCGTTCTTTCTCGGCCCTGGGAAACATATGACGGTGGATATCCCGCATCTGGTCGAACAAGCAGCCGCCGAGTTTCCGAATACGCGGGCGTCGCTGGCAACCGTTCTTGCCCCGGATGACCTGCTATTGCAACTTATCGACAAGCGCATCTCCGAGACGAAGCCGCCCACAGTTTCTCAAAAATAAGAATCGCCTCTGTAAATCCGCCAGTTTGGCAGGCTTGGATAGATTCACCGAGCTACATAGCACATAAAGACAAAATGAGGGGAACCGCAGATAAACGCAGATAAACGCGGATAATTCAGGCTCTTTTTCTCTCATCCCCGTCCATCTGCGTTTATCTGCGGTTCCGACGCTCTGTGTTCTCTGCGGCTCTGTGGCCAATCCGCTTCTGGCACGCCGATTGATTAATGTCTTTCATACTCGGGAGGCAACAGATGATTGATATTAGTGTTCTTGCAGGCGGTCTGGAAACTCCAAGCACGCCGCATCGTTATGGCCGGAAGATCACCCAGATCGACCCGCCTGATTTTCAGAAGATGGCGGTCGCCAAGACTGCGAAGGATCGCCGGCCGATCGTGGTATGGAATCTCACCCGCACATGTAATCTGAAGTGCGTTCATTGTTACACCGATTCCGACACCCAAAAATATCCGGACGAACTTTCAACCGATCAGGCAAAGGCAGTGCTGGATGATCTTGCGGAATTCAAGGTGCCCGCCGTTCTGTTCTCCGGCGGCGAGCCTTTGGTCCGCAAAGACGTCTTTGAACTTGCAAAATACGCCCGCGATCGCGGTCTGCATGTGGTTCTGTCCACCAACGGCACACTCATCGACAAACCCACCGCCGAGCGGTTCAAGGAACTGCAGTTCGCCTACATCGGCATCTCCCTCGATAGCGCCATTCCCGCAATTCACGATGAATTCCGCGGGCAGAAGGGCGCGTTCGAACGCACGATGCGCGGCTTCCGGTATTG
>Ga0105047_10014980_pt1 | contig 12254 bp, 13 predicted proteins | sample MAT04_FD_78384 | JGI IMG/M metagenome (GOLD analysis project Ga0105047, IMG submission 78384) | Freshwater microbial communities from Lake Fryxell liftoff mats and glacier meltwater in Antarctica - MAT-04 (megahit assembly) | ecosystem: Environmental > Aquatic > Freshwater > Ice > Liftoff... | reverse complement strand
TTTCACTCATTCCGCAGCGCGTCGCGGCACTGATTGCCGGCGCATTGGGGTTCGTCGGACTGCTGCTCGCGACGGTCGGACTGTACGGTATCGTCGCCTATTCCGTGGGACAGCGTGCGCGGGAGATTGGCATTCGCATGACGCTGGGCGCGCAGCGCGGTGATGTGCAACGCAGTGTGGTGCGCGACGGCATGAAGCTGGCCGTAATTGGCGTGCTGGGCGGGCTGCTGCTTGCGGTTGGTGCATCACAGTTGCTGGACGCGTACCTGTACGGCGTAAGCCCGCTGGACGCGCCCACGTACGCCGCGATGTCGCTGCTGTTTGTCGCCGTGACACTGTTGGCCAACTACCTACCGGCGCGCCGAGCGTCGATGGCCGATCCCATGCGGGTGTTGCGAGGGGAGTAGGGCGCACGCTCGGCGGGCCGCCAGGCATGGCGAGAAACAGATGCCGATCTTGCGCGTGGGCCCGTTTGGTGTGCACGTTTGCCCAATGATCAAACTCCCCTTTGCGCGCGCCATTGGCCGCGCCTCGCTTCTGTTAGCGTTATTGCTGGTCGTGCCGCAAGTCGCACACGCCACGTGGTCGGTCATCGCGGTCGATCTGGCCACCGGCCGGGTGGTCATCGCGTCCGCCACCTGCGTCAACAACACCGACGCGTTCCTGATGAACGTCCAGGCCGTGGTCGTGCCCGGCAAAGGTGTGGCCGCGTGTCAGGCCGGCGTTGACGGCACACACGCCAATCAAATGCTCGTCTACACCGAGCTGCAAAAAGGCACGGATCCCAAACGCATTATCGAGATGTTGTCGGCCGATCCCGCGTATCAGTCCCGTCAGTTTGGAATTCTTGACCTCACCGGACGCAGCGCCGGCCATTCCGGTCTGACCAACGGGTATGTGTCGCAGGACGTTCAGGGTATGGTTCCGGGCACGCAGATTTATTACTCGATTCAGGGCAACATCCTGCGTCCGGGCGAAGTGATTCCGAACGCGGTGCGCGCGTTTCTGAGTACCACGGGCGCACTGACCGATCGCGTGATGGCCGCGCTCGAAACCGCTGACCAATTTGGTGGCGACAGTCGCTGCACGTGCCCCGCGTTGCCGACGGACGGTTCGAAGCCTGCCATTCCGTGCGAAGGCCGCACCGCGTATGTGTCGTACATTCTGATGGCTAACAAGGGCGACACGAACGGTGACTCGCACAACAACGGGAAATACTCGATGTACATCACCGTGACGCAACCAACGCAAACGGGACCGAACGTCATCAAGCCGGGCGAAAATCTGAACCCGGTAAAGACGCTTCGCATGCGCTACGATGCCTGGCGCAAGACGCAGCCAGCGTCGTACAAGTGAGCACGCTCATGCCAATCAAACGATTCGGTTTCGCTGCCGCCGCACTTGTTGCGTCAGTTGTGCTGAGTGATGTCGTGCAGGCGCAAACTCCGCCCACAACACCGCCGGTAACGCCGCCGGCGGGTGGTGGACGCGCTGGCGGTGGTGGCGGAGGCGGACGCGGTGGTGGGCGCGCTGCGATGCGCGTGATGTCGCTTACGAGCTCGGCGTTTGCCGACGGCGGTACAATCCCCATGAAACACTCGCAAGCGGGACACGATGTGTCACCGCCGCTATCCTGGACTGGTGCACCTGATTCCACGCGCAGCTTCGTGCTCATTGTGCACGATGCGGATGCGGCAACTGGTGACGGCACCGACGACATGCTGCATTGGATGGTGTGGAATATTCCGGGAACCGCGACATCGTTGCCAGAAGGTTTTCCGCAAGGTTCGCAAGCCCCGGACAACATTCGACAGCTCAGCGGCACGGGACCGTATTATCGCGGACCGGCGGCACCATCAACCGGTCCGGCACACCACTACCTGTTCGAACTATACGCGTTGGATGCGGCAATCAACGTGACGGCCGCGGGCCAGCAAACGGCGCCGACACGAGCCTCCATCATGCAGGCAATGCAAACGCATATTCGCGGCAAGGGCGTGCTGGTTGGTTTATACAAACGGCCGGCGCCGTAACAGCGGCCAGGTTGATTTCGTTGCAGACCTCAACTTTCCAAGTAAACAACACTGCTCACGCACAACGTGGCAAACGCTGAGCGTCACGTTGTGCACATTCGGAATGCCACGCTGCGCGACGCGGCTGAGATTGCGCGGCTCCTCACGCAGCTCGGTCACCCCACTACGCCGGCTGACGTCGAAGAGCGGTGGCCCGAATGGGAAGAGCAGGGCAACAGTGCGCTCGTGGTGGGTGATGAGGAATCGCCACTGCTGGGATTGTGTCAATTGCATCAAACGGTGGTCTTGCATCGGCCCCGGCCTGTTGGACGCATTACCGCGCTGGTTGTTGAGGAATCACGTCGCGGCACGGGCATTGGACGCGCACTCGTGGAAGCGGCGGAGACGCGCATGTCATCGTCGGGTTGTGGGTTGATGGAGATCACCAGTAACGTTCGTCGCGTTGACGCCCACGCGTTTTATGAATCGCTGGGTTACGAAATGAGCAGCGTGCGGTTGGTGAAAAACCTCAGGGAAACAGCGTGAAACCCGACGTCGACTTATAACATGTTGAGCTCGCGCGCCGCACTGGGCTGAGTGCCGGTGAATCGCGAACCGCTACAAGCCTGTGGCTACCTGTTAGCGCGGTGTTGACGCTGGCGTTTCTGCTGGTGGTCGGCGTACCAGACCAACCGCGGCGACTGGCGAAATGGTGAGCTGGGCGCAGCCGCATTCATGCGCGGCGTTACGCGCGAAAAAGGCGAACCCGAAACCAATCATGCTCTCCGCCCACTCATTTCGCGGCGAATGGCACGCGACGGACGGCGGCGTGTTCACATTCTCTCCCATATCGGTTACAGGGAAGTCCAGTTCGGGCGACGGCGAACACTGGGCGCGAGCGTGTGTGAGCCGTTTGCACTGCGCTATGTCCAACGTGATCGCGATATTCTGCACGACAACGGGATCACGTGGTCGACTCGTGTCAAGGCGCCCTACGAGTCGACCGCCGTTGATGCCAGGATTCCCACGGCAGAAATCACCTGCGGAAATTCTGAACCAGTGCTGTTTATTCGTGCGTCCGCCACCGAGGTGTGGCGATGGACCAGTTCGCCCGATCTCGAGCGCATAAAGAACAACTCATTTGTGCTGCGATGGAACACCGGTAGCAAATAGCATCACCGCACCACCGCTCTACGTGAACAACACCGCCGCCATTGCCAACGCCGCTGGAACCGCTTGCACATACAGAATTTTCCTGCTGGCGGTAAACGCACCATACACACCCGCTACCATCACGCAGGATAGAAAGAACACGGCGACGCGAGAACCGTCGGCGCCCAGCGTCAAACTCCAGACGAGTCCTGCTGCCAGAAATCCGTTGTACAATCCCTGATTGGCCGCCAACACCCTTGACGCGTTCGCCGCGGCTAGCGTTTGACCAAAGGCGCGCAGTCCGGCAGGCTTGGTCCACAAGAACATCTCAAGCACGAGGATGTACACGTGAATGAGAGCGACAACTCCAATGCCGATGCACGTAAAGATGCTCACGCGAGCGCTGGTCCCGTTGCAATCGGGGTGTCGGTCGCGCTGCCCCATTCTGTCCAGCTGCCATCAAATACCGCAGTGTTTGACACGCCCAGCACATCCAGCGCCAACACGACTGCGCACGCGGTCACGCCGGTGCCACAACTTGCCACGATTGGAGCGTTCGTATCGACCCCGGCGCTTTTTACAATCCGTTCCAGTTCCTCGCGTGAACGCAGTGTGCCATCGCCGTTCACCAACGACGCGTAGTGAATGTTCACGCTGCCGGGAATGTGGCCACCGCGCACACCAGCACGCGGTTCAGGCTCGGTGGCTTCAAAGCGGCCCGGCGACCGCGCATCAATCACTTGCTCCTGGTGACTTACGACATTGGCGCGCATGGCCGCGATGTCACGGAGTCGCGTGGTATCGAGATGCGCTTCAAGCGCGGCGCGCGTGACTTCGGGCAGAATCGTTTCAATTTCACGCCCTTCCGCGATCCACTTCTTCATGCCGCCGTCAAGCACGGAGACTTCCTGATGGCCAAACGTGCGCAACATCCACCACAAGCGTGGTGCGCTGAAATTCTGTCCCGACGTGTCATAAATGACGACCGCGTGCGCCGAGCCGATGCCTAGCGAACCGGCGCGCATGGCAAACGTGTCAGCGCGCGGAACGGTGTGTGGATACGGCGCGCGCTCATCGCTTAACCAACCCAGGTCGGCAAATACTGCGCCGGGAATATGCCCTGCGAGAAATTCCTCGTGTGCATTGCGTCCGGCGTTAGGCAAATACATGCTGGCGTCCACCACACGAACCCACGGCTCACGCAGGTGTCGGGCGAGCCAGTCGGTGCAAACAATGGGCGTAGGCAGTGCGACGCGCGACATGATGACCTCGGAAGGTGGGGCCGCCGCCGGAACGATAACTCTGCGTCGGCTGCTCACCAGAAATTCTAACTGCCCGACCCGCTGTCCGCTAATTACAGGGAGCCCTGGCTGGAGCGACGTGCATCAACGCGCGAACCGAAGGCTACTTCTGAGGAATGGGAAGTCGGATGAAAGAGTGGCGGCGTTATTATACCCCTTCAATCCGCTCCAGCGTCGTGACCTCATCAATCTTTACCGGATTGCGTGAACAGCGCCCGAAACATCGCGTCAATCACTGGTGGCGGATGAAACGTTGCAATCTGCTGCAGCGCGCTGGTCATGTCCTGATAAAACGCGGCGCTGGTTAATACTCGCACCCGCAACGCAGCCTTTTCGTCGTCACCGACCACGGATAGAGCGTGGCGCGTCACGGCAGTGCGCACCTCGGCGACATCGGATTGCATCGCCTCGCGCAGCGCAGCGTTTGCCGAGTCGGTGCCCAGCGTCGCGAGCGTTTCAATATCTCGCCACCCTTTTGGTGGCATCACCAGCGCTGCAATCGCTTCCTTTTCTTTCGCGTTGGCGGCGGCCACAGCACTCATGTCATACCCGATGCCGTCGTGCCACGCGTCATAATCGAGCGTCATGCTCGCCCGGAACCGCTCCACTATTTCACTCTCGTTCATTTCCCCAAGGCTCCGTCGTATTTGCCGGTGGCAAGAACTGTCGAGACGCTGCTGTCGCAACACACCGGCGTTATCCACCAGCAACACGCAAAATGACTCTCCACCGTCAACGTCGACGTAGGCCGGCAACGCTGGTTTTTCCGATGGCGATAAACGACCATCAACGAGTTTCGCAACTTCCTTCCAGAACGCACCCTTCTCCGATTTGCGTTGTACCTTTCCGACCACCGAACCCGGCTTGACATAACTAGAGCCTGGGACGTTGGCCGACAGATTCAGTCTGCGTCGCCGGATATTTCGCTTCAACCATCAGCGTGAGTTCTTCGCCGTCAATCGTGGGACCAACATCCGCCCGCAGTCGACCAACGCCGCCAACTACACCAACGAGGGCCAGCATTGCGGCAACCGAAATGCCAACCGTCTTGAAGAAGCCGGGATTCGCCATTGCCTCGACCACACGCGACGAGATCACGCCCAGCGCCAACCCCACGACCAGCCCCAACAGCGCGAACGCCAACATGTAATAGCCTGAACCACCCTCGAACGACGAGATGCTGTACCAGCGGATCGCGAGCGTTGCGACCTATCCGCTGAGCAAGGAGCCAAGGGCTGCGGTGATGACCGCAATAACAGTCGTGCTGAACCAACTCATCGAGGCCTCGGCCGTGCGGGAAATGTTGCCAACGTTTTTACAGACCCGGAATGCGGATCGCAAGTACCCAACAATGCTCACCGTCTCGCGTTGATCGAAACATTGGAATAGACTAGAGCACGTTCCACTCTTAATCTGAGGCGGGCCACTGGGTCTGAGGGAGATTTCAGGCAATTCGGTGCGGACTCCGTCGGAGATCGACCTGTGGGGAGCCTGAAGCATGATGAATCGATTGCGCAATTTTCACGCGCTCGATCCCGCCGATTGGCGGGGTGGGATGCTTGCGCTCATGCTCAAAGTTGCGGCGATTCTTGGCGTGATTGTTTGCATTCCCAGCGTGTACCTCGCGGTCAAAAATGGGATATACGAGATCGTGCTGCTGGATGCTGTGGCGATCGGTGTAGTATTTGCTCTCAATTTCCTGACAGGTCTGTCATTTCGTGTACGCGCAGTTGCGTTTGGTCTCGTTTGTTATGTGCTCGGCACGGGACTGCTGTATTTGGTGGGAGCCAGGAGCCAGATCTACCTGATGGGAAGTTCGGTGTTCGTCACGCTGCTGTTGGGCACGAGAGCCGGGCTGTTCGCCGTCCTGCTGACATCGGTGACATTGCTTGGCATGGGACTGACGGGGAACGTCGCGAACGACATATCTACGACGCCCGCGAGCAACCAGCCGGCTGGCTGGTGGTTGATCACGCTGAATTTCACGTTGATCAGTTACATCGTCGTAGCTGGAGTGGGAGTCGCGCTTCGGGCGATCGAACGCGCGCGCGAGAATGAAGCGGAGTTGCGTCGAGCGCAGGAGGGTGATCGCCAGCTGCTGCGCACGCTGTTCGACACCCTGCCCGATGCTGTTTTTACGAAGGATTTGCTTGGCGCGTACACACAGGCGAATCGTGCGACCGTGCAGCAGTCCGGGCATTCTAGCCTGGAAACCCTGCTGGGCCGCACCGTGTTCGATTTGTATCCACGCGACATTGCCGAGGCGATCACGCGCGACGATCTGGTGGTGATTGCGGGCGGATTAATCTCCGACCGCGAGGTGCCGCTCACCACACCGGACGGACTCAAGCGCTGGCTTCTGTCCCTGAAAGCGCCGCTCCGTGACGGCGCGGGTAACATCATCGGCGTGGTTGGTGTAACGCGCGACATCACCGATCGGAAACAGGCAGAGTTCGAGCGCGACCGGCACTTGCATCAGTTGGAAGTGCAGATTGAACGCATGCCGCTCGCGTATATGCTGGCCGATCGCGAGTTTCGATGCATTCGCTGGAATCCAGCAGCCGAGCGGATGTTTGGCTACGCTCCGCACGAAGTACTGAGCGAGCCGATATTCGACTTCATTATTCCGGAAGCGTCGCAGCCACAGGCCGTGAAAATTCTGGACCGAATTCGCCGCGGACAGATGGATGTCGCGGGCGAGTTTGTCAACGTTACCAAAAGTGGCGCGTCAATCACCTGCGAATGGCACAACACGCCCATGTTTGACGACGAGGGAAAGTTTGCCGGCGTATTGTCGTTGGTCTCCGACATCACGGTTCGCAAAAAACTCGAATCGCAGTTGCTGCAGTCGCAGAAGATGGAAGCCATCGGTCAACTGGCGGGAGGTGTGGCGCACGATTTCAATAATTTGCTCACTGTCATTTTTGGCTACAGCGAGCTGGTGATAGCCGATCCCAACGCGGGCACCGACACGAGAACTTCGGTGCAAGCCATCAATCAGGCGGCGCAGCGCGCGGCGGGATTGACCGGACAGTTGTTGGCGTTCAGTCGCAAATCCATGCTGCAGCCAAAGGTGCTCGACATCAATGCGGTCGTAACGGAAACCGGCGCTATGCTGCGTCGCCTGATCGGTGAAGACGTGGCGCTCAACACCACACTGGAATCCAGGCTCAACCTGGTGCGCTTTGATCCTGGGCAACTCACGCAAGTGCTGATGAACCTTTCAGTGAACGCACGTGATGCGATGCCGCGCGGCGGAACTCTCAGTATTGAAACGCAAAATGTCGAGCTCAGTGAGGAGTACGCGAACACCAACGCCGAGTGCCGTCCCGGGCCGCACGTGATGTTGGCCATCACCGATACGGGAGTTGGGATGACGCCAGAGGTGCTGGCGCACATATTCGAGCCGTTCTACACCACCAAGGAAGTAGGGAGCGGCACCGGCCTGGGTCTTGCCACGGTTTTTGGTATCGTCCGGCAAAGCGGCGGAACGATCACCGTATATAGCGAGCCTGGCATCGGCACTACATTCAAACTCTATTTCCCCTCGCTAACAAGCGCGGTGGCGATGGAGGGAGGAGCAGTCGCGCCGACAGCGCAAGGCGGCTCCGAAACGGTGCTGCTGGTGGAAGATGACGACGCAGTTCGGCGGCTGGCGGCAGCGTCGCTGCGGCGGTTTGGTTACGAGGTGCTTGCGGCGTCCAGCGGCGACGAAGCGTTACGTCTCGCAGCCGTGCACCCAGAGACGATCCGTGTGATGCTCACCGACGTGGTGATGCCGGGCATGAGCGGTCCAAATCTCGTGCTCGCCATGCGCGAACGGTTTCCCCACATCAGGGTCGTGTTTATGAGTGGTTACACCGACGACGCCGTCGTTCGCCACGGACTGTTGGCAGCCGAAGTATTGTTTCTGCAAAAGCCGTTTACACCAGCGGGATTGGCGCTCAAGATTCGACAAGTGCTTGATAGCTGAAGCGTACTCTCCAACAACTCTCACGATGCCCGCTGCTCGCGCTGCGCAAACATTCACACGATTCAACCGTGGCTCGTTCGGCCTTCTGGTCGCGACGGCTACGACATTCCTGCTGCCCGACCGGGCACAGGCCCAGGCGCAGACCAGCCTATTGTCGCTGCAAGTGGCGTACAGCACTCGCCGTGCCGTGGCAAAACCCACGGGCGAACTCGCCGCACGTCTCGATTCGGTCGATGCGGCGTTCACCGTGGCCAATCGCGCGGGCAACATGGGTGAGGCACGCCGGCAACTGGCGAAAGGCACGGCGCTACTGGTCGGGCGGGTATGGACCGATTCCGCCGACTTGAGCACGTCGCTTCTCCTCAAGAGTGATCGCGTTGTCATCGACTCTCGCCAGCCGTACACGTTGCGCATCGAGCAGCAATACAAACCCACAGTAGCGCTCGGTAAATCGACCTCGGCGCTCGTGTTGCTGACGAAAACAGCGCAGGGTGGTGCACGCACCGAGATTGGAAAGTTTGATGTCACGTCCACCGATCTGCAGGCAAAACCGTTTTCGATGAATCTCGACCTGAACGACGTCGCTGATGGCCGCTACAACATAGTTGTCGAACTGGTAGATGCGATGCGGGTGGTTGGCACAGCCACGTTGCCGGTATCATTGCGCAAGGGCATTGATGAAGCCGTGTCGCGTTTGGAAGCCGAAGCCAAGGCGGCGCCCGAAGGATTGCGTGCCGAAATTCTGTTTCCAGTCGATCGCATGCGTCATGTAAACCAAGGGCACCTCGAACTGCGCATGCTTGACCCTGACAAGGAATTTTCCATTGCCGATTCTGTTGTGGCGGCGGTCAAACAAAAGAAAGATCCATTTGCCGGACGTACCGGCGACTTCAAACGGCACTACGCACTAGCGGGCGCGAATGAAATTCTTCCGTATCACCTGTATGTGCCAACGAGCTACACAGCAACCGCGGGCGCACCGCTCATCATCGCCTTGCACGGTCTTGGCGCAACCGAAGACAGTTTCTTTGATTCGTACGGCAAAGCGTTGCCGCAATTAGCGGAGCAGGGCGGCTACATCCTGGCCGGAGCACTCGGCTACCGCGTTGACGGTGGGTACGGTTGGGGTGTTGGCACACCGCCCAACGACACGGCCGCTCGACGCAGCTCCCAACTGAGCGAGTTGGATGTAATGCAAGTACTTGAACAGGTGCGTAAGCAATACAATATCGATCCCAAACGCATTTATCTCATGGGACATTCGCTGGGCGCCATCGGCACGTGGAAGATTGCGGCGAAGTATCCGGATGTCTGGGCAGCACTCGGTCTGTTTTCGGGACAAGGGCAGCCAACATCTGCCGAGCAACTTAAGAATATTCCGGAGTTTGTGGTGCACGGTGACACCGACCCAACGGTCAACGTGCGTGGTTCGCGCACCATGGTGGCAGCGCTCAAAGCGTTGAACACCGAAGTGATTTACATCGAGGTACCCGGCGGCAATCACAGTAGCGTTGTGCAGCCCAATCTCGCGGGCATGGTAGAATTTTTCGGGAAGCACAAAAAGCCATGACGGTAGACACCAGCAGTACCGAAGCGCTCCCCGCATTTCGGTATCATCCCGACCCGATTGCGAGCGGTAGTGTTATTACCTCAAGCAACACGTGTCGTTGCTGCAAACAGGCGCGCGGATTTGTGTACGTCGGACCGGCGTACAGCGAAGAAGAGCTCGACGACGCCTTGTGCCCTTGGTGTATTGCCGACGGTTCGGCGTTCGAAACATTCGAAGTAACGTTTGTTGATGCCGAAGCGTTCGACGCTGACGCCACCGACGAGGCGATGACCACCATCTGCGAGCGCACGCCTGGGTTCAGCGCCTGGCAAAGCGAGCAATGGCCAAGCTGCTGCGGAGAACCAGCCGCGTTTCTGACGCCGGCGGGCTACGACGACATTCAGAAAACGTTCCCCCGTCTCGAAGGCACGCTGATGATGTACATCGTGCAGCAACTGGGAATTTCAGGCGGCGCGGCCACGCGCACGTTGCACTCACTCAAGCGCGATCAATCACCTACCGCATTTGTGTTCCGGTGTCTGCACTGCGATGGCATGCCGGCGTATGCTGACGTGTTGTGATCACGCAATAACAGATTGCGGTACTGTATCATTTCGTGTTTCATCCCGCCCCTACGCCAATGATTGGAAACAAATTTAGATGTGTCCCGGCGGCAGCGGCGTTGCTGCTGGTTGTCGCGTGTACGAAAACTGAACAAGTCGCTGCACCCGCTGCGCCAATGGTCGTGCGTACTGACAGTGCTGGAATCGAGATCATGCAAATCACGAACCTGGACACAACCGCAATCGAAACGTGGACTATCGGTCCGCAGCCAAGCACGATCATTGGCGATGAAACTCGAGGCGAATCGCACATCCTGCAACGCACGCTGGGGCAGGTGCGACTGAGCGACGGTCGCGTCGTCATTGCGACTGACCAGAACGAAATAAGGGAATTTGATTCCACTGGAACATTCATCAAAACGATTGCGCGAAGAGGGCACGGTCCCGGCGAGTTCAGCGAGCTGACGGCGCTGCAACGAATCAACAATGACACCATCCTCGTCTACGAACGCTTCCCGGCGTCCATCACGATTGTATCGCCGGAAGGAAAATACATTCGGAGGTCGCAAGTCGCTCGCCCCAAAACCAATGACGCATTCGGGGCGTTTCAGTTTACGGCTGCGTTTCCCGATGGGTCGCTCCTCGTGAATCGTCACCCGGGTGAGTATCATCTGCCCATTGGAGCGACTCATGTGGATTCGGTCAATCCGTTGCGCGTCGACGCTTCGGGAACAGTGATTGCAGACTTTCATAAGCGTTGGGACGTAACCAGGATGCGCATTCTACCTATCGGCATCTCAAACAACCTGCCTGCGAACGAGCACGTATCCATTCCTCATCCAATTCAACAAGCCGCCTGGGGGAGGGTGGGCAATCTGGTCTATTACACAACCCGCAGTCGGTTTGAAATTGAGTTGTGGAGCAATAACGGCAAACTGATTCGCATTGTGCGCATGCCAACTGAATACCTCGCAAAGTCTTCGTTCGATTCGCTCATTGCCACGAGAGTATCCCGAAACGACACGACGCGCTACGATATCGGCAAATTCATGCCCGACTCCATGCCGCCAATCAGCGCTATGAGTGGAGATCTGGAAGGAAACATGTGGGTGATGCTGGAAAAAGGAGCCATCAAGGGTTCCGCACGAGCCGCGCTTGTTCTCGATTCCACTGGCGCGCCGCTCGCAATAGCGCACATGCCGCCCTCCGGGACAGCGGCGGTTGGTTCTTGGCGATTGATTGCGGGATTCAGCCCGCAAGTTTTTGACAGGAACACGCTCACAACCGCGGCAATGGACGCCGACGATCGCTGGCATGTACTGGTGTTTCACATTCACAAAGCTCCCGCTCTACATGCTACAAAACCGCGCACGCCATGAAGAGGTCGCGTCAATAGGTGTGTAAATAGGTTTCAAGCGGTGACACGTTTTCGGTCGGTTTCTTTGGTGGTCAATCGCACGCCATCCGCATACAGCGTGCCCTGGTACACATCAGCGCACCGCTCCGGCGCGTTCAGCTTGCGGAATGTTTTCTCCGCCACCAGCAGCAGCCGCCAGATCATCGCCGTCGCGTGGTCGACGCGCTTGAATCGCTTTGCGGCGGATGTTCGCAATCGCACGGCGGCGAACGGCGACTCGATGATGTTCGTCGTTCGCAGATGCTTCCAGTGCTCGTGCGGAAACGCGTAATACGCGGTCAACATCT
>Ga0105047_10014979_pt1 | contig 12254 bp, 8 predicted proteins | sample MAT04_FD_78384 | JGI IMG/M metagenome (GOLD analysis project Ga0105047, IMG submission 78384) | Freshwater microbial communities from Lake Fryxell liftoff mats and glacier meltwater in Antarctica - MAT-04 (megahit assembly) | ecosystem: Environmental > Aquatic > Freshwater > Ice > Liftoff... | reverse complement strand
CTCCGCCAATTCGTATCCTCCCGCGGTGGTGGATTGATGATGCTCGGTGGTCAAGAGTCGATGCGAGGAAAAGGGTTTTCCGATTCCGTGCTCAGCCAACTTTTGCCGTTCTATGGCGATGACAGTCCGTCGCCATCCGATAGTGGTCCCTTTACGGACGATGAGCCAGCAATTCGCAGGTACCAGCTAACACGCGAGGGTTGGCTCCAACCCTTCCTTCGTTTAGCGGACAACGAGGAAAAGGAGCGCGAGCGACTGGCACAGATGCCGAACTTTGAAGTGCTCAACAAGTCTGGAAGGATCAAGCCGGGAGCTGCCGTGATGGCCGAGGTCGTGACCGAAGGGGGTGAGCACTTCCCAGTTTTTGTTTCACAGCGGTTTGGCAAAGGTCGAACGGCGGGTCTGATGATTGGCGACATGTGGCGGTGGGCATTGCGACACGATAGACCGGGCAGCTCGCCATTGTTCCAATCGTGGCGGCAAATGGTTCGATGGATGATCGCCGACGTACCCCGATCGATTCAAATGCAGATGTTGCCGTCGCTCGAAAACAGCCGCGTCGCGAACTTGTTCGTTCAAGTCAAGGGGGCTGATTTCCAATCGGTAGACAACGCGTTGGTCAAGATTTCGGTGACTTCGCCCACTGGCAAGAGTACATCGATCGACGCAGAACCATCCATGAAAATCGCGGGACATTACACGGCTACCATGGTAACGGAAGAAGAAGGGGTCTATTCGGCGTTGGCGGAGGTTGCGGCAGGGGATGGAAGCAAGCTGGGATCGGCTCAAATTGGTTGGGTTTACCAACCCACCGCATCGGAGCTCCAATCGCTCGGCGAAAACTTGCCTGTACTCCAAAGCATCGCGGAAGAGACTGGCGGCAAAATCGTGGAATGGAACAGATTAAGCGACTTCGTTGCCAATGTTCCTACCCAGCGTGTGCCGGTAACCGAAACTCGCATCTATCCGCTATGGCATCAAGCCTGGGTTCTGCTGGCAGCCATTGGTTGCTTGTGTGGCGAATGGGGAATGAGGCGTCGCTATGGAATGGTCTAAAGAGAGGGCGATGTCATTTCGCAAACTCTGGAGTCAGTGTTCGGTTGCGGGCCTACTCTTAGCGATGATTGCACATTCGAGTAGCGCGGCCGACCCATCACTCCCTGATCGTGAAGTCTTGGTCGTCATCGGCGCACCTGGTGAAACCGAATATGCAAACGCATTTCGAAGCTGGGCAGATCGCTGGCGTCAAGTGTTTGGTACGGATCCAAGGACAGCGTTTCAATTGATCGATGGAACCGACACAACAACCGTCGGTGCCACTGTACATCGCCAGCAGATTCTGGATTGGATAGAACGTAAGCCTACGAGTGCACCGGAGAGCCCCATGCCGGAGCGATGGTTGGTACTCATCGGGCATGGAACACACGATCGGTCTGGAGCCAAATTCAATCTGCGTGGGCCAGACCTAACAGCCGAGGCAATTGCAAAGTCAATAGCTAAAGTGAATGCAAAATGGCTGATCGTCGACGGCTCTTCGAGCAGCGGGCCTTTTCTCACGGCGCTGTCGGGTAAAGATCGCGTGGTGATCACGGCCACCAAAAACGGAGCAGAGCAGAACTACGCAAGGTTCGGTGATTTTCTTTCACAAACCATTTCGGACCCATCCTCGGATTTGGATCACGACGAGTGTGTATCGATTTTGGAAGCCTTTTTAGCTGCTTCTAGTCGGGTGGCACAATTCTACGAAAATGAAGATCGGCTCGCGTCGGAACAGGCCCTACTCGACGACAACGGCGATGGCCGCGGGACCCCAGCTGCCTTTTATCGTGGTGCGAGGCCAGTCAAAGCGCCAGCCGACGGCCTGAAATTGGATGGTACCTTAGCGGGCCGTTGGATCATTTCTCATTTCGGCAAATCCAAACATGGCACTTCGGAGCCTCGTTCGGCCGAACAAATCGCTCGCAGGTTAGAGTTGGAAGCGGAGTTGGACGGTTTACGATCCAAAAAAATAGAGCTCGGCGAAGATGCATACTACGCAGAGCTCGAGCGATTATTTTTGGAGTTGGCCAAATAGATCAGTCGTAGATCAGTCGTAGATCAGTCGTAGATCAGTCGTAGATCAGTCGTAGATCAGTCGTAGATCAGTCGGCGCGTCGCGGTGCACTTTTAGCTAACGAGTCTCGGATTTCTCTGAGTAGCAACACATCTTCGCTTGGCGCTGCGGGGGCGGCCGGTGCGTCGTCTGCCTTCCTCTTCAGAGAGTTCATCAATCTGACCATCATGAAGATCGCAAAAGCGACAATCATGAAGTCCAAGGATGCTTGAAGAAATGGACCGTACTTCAAAATGTCTGGGTCGCTCGACTCCAACACGGCCGCTCCGGCAGTGTCCATCACCGGTTTTCCACCATCCATTTTAGGGAGGTCAATCTTCGAACCAAAGAAATGGGAGTACTTCAGGGCCAGACCATTGAAGTTGACCCCGGATTTCGCGGTGATCAAGTTCAAGGGAGGCATGATCAGGTCGTTGACCATCGAACTAACAATCTTGCCAAATGCGCCACCGATGACCACGCCCACGGCTAGGTCGATCACGTTGCCCCGCATCGCGAAGGCCTTGAATTCCTGAAGCATACCCATGAAAAACGCTCCTCGAGTTGATGTAAACCACACATGACTTTAGCGAACGACTGCCGCTTTCCATCACTAGAAGGGTGAGATCGTTTCTCTACGCATTTTGTGTTTTGGGTACAAGTGGAATTCCGAAGAATCCTGGCGAAAACGACTCGTTTAGGAATCTGTGTACTGCCCTTGATACAACCCCTTCGATTTTTGTATGCATTCAGGATGAACCGATGGCCGCATTCCATACTTTATTCACTTCCAATCCTTCTGCTGGTATGCCTCTTTGGTCTGGCGCCTGTTGCCTTCGGTCAACAGTCGGACCTGAGTGCGATCGCGACTCAGTACCAGCAGGCACGAGCGGCCTATTCGGAACGGCAGTTTAAGAAGTCTTCTGAACTCTTTCGGTCGGTATCTGCCAAGTGTCCTGGCTCGGAACTCGCCCTCCAATGCGAGTATTTCGCAGTCATGTCCGATTGGTCGATCGAACCATGCGATCAATGCGCGGGTAAACTCTGCAATTGGCTGGATTCGGCAAAGAAATTCAAGTCGGACTCGCTGGCTGCGGGCCGATCCCTGAACACAAATCAACTCTTCCAATGGACCGAGAACGCTCAGCTGCTTCACGCAAAATGGGATCGCCAAAAACAACGTCTCGATCTGGCTGAAGAAAGGCTCATCAACTTCCTCGGGTTCTCGAAAGCATCCAAGGGCAGTGAGCCTACCCGTTCGTCGAGCGGTTGGATCGAATTGGGTTCCCTGCTACTGGAAAATCGCCAAGACTATACGGCCGCTCGCGATTGCTTTGAGAATGCCATGACCTGTTGCACCGACAAGGATCCAGTCTATCGCCAAGCCGCGATGGGAGCCGCGCTTGCTTGTTGGTATAGCCATCAATATGACGATGCTAAAAAATTCCTGTTGAGGCTGGAAACGCAAAAGCTTGAGGATGACTTAGCTATCCAAAGTCAAATACTCCAAGCCAAGATCGGCAAAGCACTTGGGGAAACGATCGACGTTGTGCAGAGGCTCGAACCCTTCGTGCAATTGGCGTTGGCTGGCAGTCCACAAGCCTCGACGCTGTACGAATTAGCCATGGCGTTGATAGAGTCGGGCGAACGCTCCAACTCGGATCAGCTACTCGTACATCTAGTCCATCGCTTCCCAAATAGCCCCGTATCGATTGAAGCCCGCGTTAGACTGGCACGCAACTCGCACGATGATCGCGACTGGAAGCAAGCCCTCGTGTATTCCAAGCAGGCAATGGAAATGGGCTGCCCGAAGGAGCTTTCACCCTACGCTTTGTGGATTCATGGTCGAGCATCCATGGAGCTTGGGGATCTCGACCAAGCCAAGCGGGACCTAGAATCTGCGTTGGCTCATGCGCAGATAGACCTGCAACTACAAGTCACCGTTCGTTTCCAGTTGGCGGAAACTCTCTATCAGTTGCAACGATGGACAGATGCGGACCAGCATTGGCAGTGGCTTGCCCAGTTCGCCGAGTCTGCCCCCAAAGATGCTAGCAAATCCTCGATGCCCGACTGGTTTCCTGTCGTCCTACTTCGCACGGCGGAATTGCTGGCGTTGAAAAAAGAGTGGGGTGAGGCAGAGAAAATCGTTTTGCGCATTCGTAACGATTTTCCCAAATGTAACCGAGCCTGCGAAGTCGATTACCTTTTGGCACGCTGCATGGTATCCAAAGCCGATTTCGATGCCGCTCGAGGAGTGCTCAGCGGGTTGACGAATCCTATCGCTTCGTCCCCGAGCGAGCTGCTCGCTCGAGCCCATTGGATGGTCGGGGAAACCTACATGATGCAACGCAAGTATACCGACGCCAGCGAGGCATACCGCCACGTTCTCGGCGTAGCCGAACAACCGTATTGGCATTCTGCTGCCCTGTTGCAATTGGGACAGTGCTGCGAAGCCACTCAAGATGGCAGCGCGGCGGAGATAGCATACAACACACTCATTCGAGACTTTAGCGATAGTCCGTTCGCTCAAACCGCTAAGGAACGCCTCCGGCGGTTGGCCACCGTTTCGAATGCAAACCAAGCTGCCACCAACCTTTCAGGAGCCAAGCGATGACGAACCGCAACCCCATCGCAACGCGCCGTAGCTCCTGGGCCTCACTTTACCCGCGGCTAGGCCCGTTCGCTCTATCCGTATTGGCGTTGAATTTTCTGCTGAGCGACTTGGGGTTTGCGCAAGCTCAGCAACTGTATAATCAGAATGGTGGCCAAGGTCAGCCGCAAAACAGCTATCCCATGAATGGAGCTGGTCCAACTGCGCGACAAGCGTTTAGTCCGCAATCGAACAACCCGATGCAACCAGCACCGACCACGGTTGCTTCCAATACACAGTTCAATTCGGGCGCGGCCGGACAGGCCCCGCCAGGTATAGCCAGCGATGCGGCGAGCGAGCCGAAAATCCCTGTCCGGAATCTCTTGCAGATTTTTCACGATGGCGGCTGGATGATGTACCCCATCGCCCTTTGTTCCTTCGTGCTCACGGTATGCGCTTTTGAACGCCTCATTCACCTGCGAGCGGGAAGGGTTATTCCCCGGCCGTTCGTGAAACGATTGATCGAACAATTGCAACAGCAACAAATCGATCGAGAAGAAGCGCTCGAGCTTTGCGAACGCAATCCCAGCCCGATCGCGTCCGTTCTTACGGCCGCCGTAAAGAAGTACGGTAGGCCTTCGGTGGAGGTCGAACAAGCGGTCCTGGATGCCGGTGAACGCGAAAGCAATCATCTTCGGCGTTACATGCGATTGCTAAACGCCATCAGCAACGTATCACCGTTGCTCGGACTTCTCGGAACCGTGTTGGGGATGATACAAGCGTTCAACGATATCGCCGGAGCCCAGGCCATGGGTCGGCCAGAGATGTTGGCCGGGGGTATCAGCCAAGCATTGCTGACAACCGCGGCCGGGCTCTTGGTCGCGATCCCTGCCTACCTGCTGTACATTTACTTTCTGGGTCGAACCGACAAGCTCATTATGGAGATGGACAGTATTGCCCAGCGAATCGTCGAGGTCATCAGCGCTGAGGGTTTGCAAGAAAACGACACGACCCGATCGCGATCCCGATCACGTAAAGCAGCTTAGCCGCGCATAACCTACGCAGCTGCAATCCCACACCAGAATGTTTACCGGCGCAGCCGCGAACCCTAGCAAAAATATTTAAACAACGCAGCCGCGAGCCCTCACGAACGAATCATCCACCATGCCTCTCAAGCTCAATCAAGAGGAACTCTCGACCATCAACTTGACCAGCATGATCGACGTCCTGTTTTTGTTGATCATCTTTTTTATGGTTGGAACCCGATTCACAGAGGACGAATCCAGTATACAAATCAACTTGCCCAAGGTAGCTCCGAATGGCGCGATGATGCAAACGCCGGCCAGTCGAACTGTCATTCTCAGCCCAGATGGGAGTATCCGTTTCGATGGTCAGCAAGTCACCGTAGGACAGCTGAAAACCCTGCTTGTCCAGTCGATTCGCAACTATCCCGATACGACGGTTCACGTAAAGTCGGATGCGAAGGTTCACATGCAGCAGTTTACCGAAGTAGCGAGTGCCGTGCAGGCTTCAGGCGCTCGACTTAGCGTTGCCACGGCCGCCTATCAGATGCCAGGAATCCGCCACTAATTGCAATCATGCCACTCCTTCGCTCGCCTGCATTCGTTGCTGCCATAGGTGATATTCAAGGCAATCGCGTTTGGGCTATTGTTCTAGGAGGGATTCTCGCTGTTGTCGCGATTTCTCTTCTGATCGCTTCCTGGACTAGATGGGGGCAGACCAAGTCACTTACCAAGTGTATCGCGATTGCGTTTCTAGCGCATGTTTGGCTCCTCATGTACGCGTATGGCACGCGGATAGTCACCCCAGGTTTCGGTGGTGGAACGGGAGGCGGTGTTCGAACCGAGAGCATGGCCACATCGATGCCGATGATGCTGATCGAAGAGCCTACTCCAGCCGACGAAGCGCCGAACGATTCGGAATCCGAAACGGGTGACGAAGGTAGCGACCCAACGGTACAACCAACGGAACAACCTGCGGTGCAGCCTTGGGAAGCCCCTCTTGGTAAAGTGACCGAAGTCGCGAAACAGATGGATGCGCCGAATTCGACTGAGGACATGTCGATGAAGTTGCCGCAAATTCCAGGCGCCCCTCGCATGCTGCCGGTAGAGCGGGAGTTACCCCAGCAGGAGTTGCCCGAATCATTATCGGTAGAGCAAATTTCACAGATGGCGAATCTTACCGCAACTTCGACTCAATCCCCTTCGATAAAACCGCAGACACCGTTGCCATTGGAATCCACGACGGCAGTCAATTCTCGCGTTCCGCCGGTTGCGTTCAGCCAAAAGAGACGAGTCGATCAACAGCCTGTCCCTACGAACTATCAGATGCGGCTATCACCCCAGCGGCAGCAGTTTGCGTTCCAGAACGGTGGCGACGTGAACACCGAGTCAGCGGTCGAACGCGGACTCGCTTGGCTTGCTCGAGCACAGTCGGCCGATGGCGGTTGGAATGCCGCGGCGTATGGTGCGGGGCGCGAGCCTCCTGTCGGAAATCCGCGACCAGACGGCGAGAACCGTCACAATGCGGGCTTGAAAGCCAATACGGCCATGACCGGCCTTGCTTTGCTCACATTTCTAGGTGCTGGACACACGCACGTGGAGGGGCAATATCATGAGAACGTGCTTCGCGGGCTGCGATATCTCATGCAACAACAGTTCCTGGACTCTGGAGATCTATCGGGACGGGATCAGATCGGCTACGAGCCAACGGTTCGGTTCGCTCGCATGTACAGCCACGGCATGGCCGCGCTGGCTATGGCAGAAGCATACGGGATGACCGGCGATCCAGCCCTTTTGGCCTCTGTTCAATTGGCTTGTAAGTATAGTTTGGGAAAGATGAATCCGCAGTCTGGCGGTTGGCGATATGAATTCAAAACCGATGATCCTGGCGATCTGAGCCAATTCGGGTGGCAAGCCATGTTGCTCCAGAGCGCATCGACCAATCAAGCGTTTGCGTTGCCGCCGCAGTCTCGCGTGCAGATGGAACAGTTTTTGAACTCGGTAAGTACCGGCAAGTACGGCGGTCTGTGCGTCTATCGATCTGGCTTTGGCATGAGACCACCGGCGGAACAAGCGACGCCGGCCATGACAGCCGAGGGTCTGGCCTCGCGACTATTATTGCGTTTTCCGTTGTCAGCTCCCGCGGCGGAAGAAGGTCAGCGATTGTTGCTCCGCAATCTACCCGGTCGAAGCGAGGAGAATCTCTACTACTGGTACTATGCGACGCTAGCCATGTACCAAATGCGAGGACCCTCGATGGATCAGGCTTGGGAAGAATGGAACGACGCTTTGAAACAGCAGTTGTGTAGCACGCAGGTTCCTCGCGGTCCGAATGAGGGCTCTTGGAATCCGAGTTGCGTGTGGGGGAGTTACGGCGGTCGCGTTTATTCGACGGCGGTCGCTTGCATGTGCTTGGAAGTCTACTACCGGTACTTGCCCATGTACCAACCCGACCAGTTTGCCAATCAATGGCAGCCTGCACGTCGCTAGCTGCAACTTGGAGTACGCATGCGACGTTGGGCAAAGATGGTATACTGGTACTAAATACACATCGAACTTGAACTCATCTTTCGTGCTTCACCATGTCCACCCTCGTCCCAATGCAACTTTCTCGCATCATCATAAGCGAGATAAGCGATAATCAAGTGATCTATCTGAAGGAATTGGAAGGAGAGCGGCAGTTCCCTATCCTGATCGGGATCTTCGAGGCAACGAGCATCGACCGGCGTGTGAAGCTGCCGATGACGCCCCCCCGTCCCTTGACCCACGACTTGATCGTCAGGGTAGCCGAGACATTGGGTGCAACGGTAGAAAGTGTTGTCATCTCCCAACTTCAGGAACAGACCTATTTTGCTCAACTGCGATTGCGACGGGGTGATGAGTTGATCGACGTCGACGCCCGTCCATCCGATGCAATCGCTGTTGCCGTAACCTTCCAGCCGCCTCTTCCGATTTTTGTTGCGGAAGAAGTACTTAATAAGGTTTCGGGAAAGTTGTCATGAGTGTAGACGGTGAAGGTTCAAGCAGGACGAAGCGAATTCCATTCAAAGTGGATATTGCTGGTGTCATCGAGATCATGGGGACGTCTCTCTACAGTCACCCCAACACACCGATTCGGGAACTGCTGCAGAATGCGCACGATGCGATCATGCGTCGACGGGCACGGGACCTGGCCTACCACGGCCGCATCGACGTCGTTCAGGATGGAGCAAACCATACGGTATGCTTCAGTGACGACGGCATCGGGTTATCGCCGAAGGAGGCCGAGGATTATCTCGGGACGCTTGGCATCGGCATCACCGGTCTTATCAAAAAGGGGGCTACCGATGCATTCGACATTTCCATGCATTCCAACAAACGAGATGGCAGCAACCTCATTGGTCAGTTCGGCATCGGACTCTTTTCGGCCTTCATGTTGGCCGACAAAATCGTGGTTGAAAGTTTGCGATACGAAGGCGAAGAAGCCATCCGCTGGGAGGCAGGTGCCGGTACCGACATCGAACTGTCGGTAGCGAGTCGAACCAGCGTAGGTACTTCGGTGACGCTGTTTTTGAAACCAAACTATGCAGTGTTCGCAGACGACGCAGAACTGTTGGAATCCGGGATTAAGCAGTATGCCGATTTTTTGCCGATCCCAATTCATCTGAATGGATCCAGCGCTCGCGCGAACTTGATTCAAGCGGCTTGGTTGGAACCAACTCCCGACAACGATTTGGTCGAGGAACAGATCGCATCGTACTTTGGAGAGACGCCGCTCGACGTAATTCCTATCGCGGTGGAAGCCCCGGTGACGATCAAAGGAGCTTTGTACGTTTCTCCGCAGCGAACACCGGGTTTTGCGGACGACGCTACGATCGCCGTGAGTGTCCGACGGATGGTCATCTCGCGTCATATTCGCGAACTGGTACCCGTGTGGGCACCTTTTTTGCGAGGGGTGCTGGAGTTACCGGATTGTTCACCCACTTCGAACCGCGAAGACCTAGTACGGGATTCGATTTTCGAGTCGGTGTGCGACACGATCGCGGAAGAGATCTACCTTCACTTTCATGAACTGACGATTGAGCACCCGCATCGTTGGCAGTCGATCTTGCATTGGCATCGCTACACATTTGCAGGCATGGCCATTCACGATCCCAAGCTGCGATCTTTGCTCCGATCCACGTACAAATTTGTAACGTCGCATGGCGAGTTGACAGTCGATCAGCTTCTAACTCGCAGTCGAGCCGATGCGCTGATCGAGGACGAGGCAGACTATGTGGTCTGGTACAACGCCGATCGCCGTCAAGAGAGCTGGCTGAACGATTTCTTTACCAACGGCTCCTCACCCTGTGTACATACGTTGCGGAGTTTTGAAGAGACTCTGCTTGCGGCAATGCTCAGCGAGGCTACTCCGCTACAGGTCGATTTGCGAGCGGCAAGTCCGTCGTCGACCCATTTCTGCGAGTCCATTTTGGGGATCGAAGGTCGTTCGACGGCCGCGCCCGAATGGCAGACTTTTTTTGAATCGTTGGACTCGCATGTATTTATTGCAACGACCACGAGCAGTCAACCTGTCATGGCCTTTGTCAATGAACGCTACGAGCTGTCAAAAACATTCGACGAGCTGCGGGAGAACGGCGAGTTACCACGCGGGTTTCAGAGGCTTATCGATCAGCACTTTCAACGAAGTCCGGCTGGCAAGAACGAGATCATTCTCAATGCCCGCCATCGCTTGGTTAAGCGGGCCTTGGAGAGTGGCCCAAAAGGGGCAATCGCGAATGTGCTGCGAATCCTGGTGATTGCGGCATTGAGCAAGGCGGGAGCCAAAATCCAATCGGCCGCCCAGGAGTTGCAATCCGGAGACCTCGAAGCCATCGCCGACGCGCTTTAGACCAAGGCCCAAAACCGTCGGACGAGCCGATGTCTACCTTCTTCGCAAGAAACGTAGCTTTAAGCATTTGGTTTTCTGTGTAGGATAGGGCTGCAACCGCTTTCTTTTGGCCGCCCCCCAACCTTGCCCCTTCGTCATGTCGCATTCCAACAAATCCTACATTAATCGCGAACTCAGTTGGCTCGAGTTCAATCAACGCGTTTTGGATCAAGCTCTCTATTCCAAAGTGCCTGTGCTGGAACGACTGAAGTTCTTAGCTATCACAGCCAGTAACTTGGATGAGTTCTTTATGGTCCGTGTCGGCGGTTTGCAGTTGCAACAAGCGCGACAGATCGAAACTCCGGACCCGACAGGGTCTACCGTCAGCGAACAACTGGAACGGATCTGCCAACGCGTCAGCGCCATCGTTCGGGACCAATACGACTGTTTTCTGACTGCGGTCGAACCGATTCTCACCGATGAGGGGCTGGAACGCATCTCGGTACGCAACGCCACGGCTCGCCATCGCGAAGCCATCGGCCGATTCTTTCATGAAGAAATCTATCCGGTCCTATCTCCGATGGACATCGACCCCGAAAGCCCGTTCCCTATTCTGGTAAATCTGGGTCTACATCTGTGTGTTCGAATGGCAAGTGGTGATTCCGAGAACCCGCATCGCTTTGCATTCATTCCGATAGGCAAGGCGTTGTCCCGTTTCATTACGCTGCCCAGTGATCGCGGATACAGCTATGCATTGCTGGAGGACGTAGTGACCGAGTTGGTCGACCAATACTATCCTGGTAAGCGAGTGGAGGAGTGCATCGCATTCCGTGTGACGCGCAATGCAGATGTGTCCGTACGCGAGGATAGCGCAGCCGACCTAATGATCGGCATGCAAGAAGTATTGCACTCTCGCCGTTCGGCGGGTTTCGTTCGATTGGAGATTGCTGACTCTGTCTCAGAGCCTACGTTGCAATTCCTCAAGGACAGTCTAGGGCTAAACCCGGGCGACGTGTTTCGCTTTCCAGGGCCGTTGGATCTATCCAGCATGATGTACCTGACGGATATGGACGGCTTTCCAGCTCTTCGCGATTCCGCTTGGATTCCTCAGCGCTCGCCGTTGATCGATCCGACCCAAAGCATGTTTCTTGCGATCGCCGAAAGGGACTTGTTGTTGTGCCATCCCTACGAAAGCTTTGAACCTGTCGTGCGGTTTGTCGAGGAGGCGGCGGAGGACCCTGACGTACTGGCGATCAAGCAGGTTCTCTATCGAACGAGTCGAAAGAGCCCGATTGTAGCCGCATTGAAAAAAGCCGCGGAGCGGGGCAAATACGTGACGGCGATCGTCGAACTCAAAGCCCGCTTCGACGAAGCTCGCAATATCGAATGGGCTCGTGAATTGGAGCGATCCGGAGTTCAAGTCATCTATGGCGTTCGCGGTTTGAAGACCCATGCAAAAGTATGCGTCGTGGTCCGTCGAGAACCTTCTGGGATCGTCCGCTATGTCCATTTTGGAACCGGCAACTACAACGAAGTGACCTCGAGAATCTACAGCGACATCAGTTACATGACTTGCAAAGAATCGCTCGGCCGCGATGCCAGCGCGTTCATCAATGCGATCACCGGATATAGCCAGCCGCAACCCTATGACAAACTTGATTCGGCTCCGTTGGGTCTGCGGAAAAAGCTGCTCGCACTCAT
>Ga0105047_10014978_pt1 | contig 12256 bp, 12 predicted proteins | sample MAT04_FD_78384 | JGI IMG/M metagenome (GOLD analysis project Ga0105047, IMG submission 78384) | Freshwater microbial communities from Lake Fryxell liftoff mats and glacier meltwater in Antarctica - MAT-04 (megahit assembly) | ecosystem: Environmental > Aquatic > Freshwater > Ice > Liftoff... | reverse complement strand
CGCGAGTTCGAGTTCCCAGTCCACCGCGGCGGGAGCGGCGAGCGGTAGCCGGACCGCCGCGCCCGGGGCGAGGAGCGTCGTCGAAGGCGGCTTCATAAAGACGTAGGGGAACGTCTCGGCCCGCTCCGACGCTACCTCCCCGCTCTCGCGCAGGTGGTCGGCGTAGTTGCCGGCGAGGAGAAAGATTTTGTTCGGCCGCGGCACCGGGACGAGCAGCGGGGTCGCGGCCGGGTCGAGCGCGAGAGCGGCGGGCAGGTCGGCCGTCGATTCGACCCACGCCGCCAACTCGCGGACTGCGGCGAACGCGGTACCGTCGGGCGGGAGGAAGTCGAGCAGGTCGGTGGACTCGGGCAGGCTAACACCGCGGACGGCGGCGGCCTCGCGGACCGGCACGATCCGCCGCTCGTCGTAGAACCCGACGCGGGGGTATAACTCGGTCCCGAAACGACACAGGCGCATGGGCGCTTCCCCCGGGTGAGCGTGCGAGGAACATGATACCCGAAGTCGGGTCGGCGGGCGGCCGGTAGAGTAACAACGACCGCCCACGCCACGTTCGCCGGAGACCGCCGATGCCCGATCCCTGGACCGCCCTGCAAGTCGTGATGATGCCGGAGCACGCGAACCCCCTGCCGACGACGCTCCCGGGGTTCGGGGCGAACCTGTTCTTCGGCACGATCTTCGGCGGGGTGATCCTGTCGCACATCGACATGGCCGGGGCGATCGCGGCCCGGCGCGGGGTGCAACTCCGCGGCGGGAACGCCCGGGCGTCGTTCGTCACCGTCGCCCTCAACCGGGTCGAGTTCAAGAAGCCGGTGCTGGTCGGCGACGTGGTCCAGTTCCAGACGAGCGTGGTGCGATTGGGCCGCACGTCGATCACCATACACATCGACGTGATCGCCGAGCGCGGGGCCGAGACGATCCACGTCACCGAGGCCGAGGCCGTATTCGTGGGGGTCGATCTCGCCACGCCCGACCGCCGCCCCGTCCCCCTCCTGCCCGACCCGCTCACCAATACTTGACACACACCACGCCGGCGACGACGAGCAGGGCACCCACCACCCGGCCGGGCGTGAGCGCTTGTTCGGGCAGCCCGAGTAGCGCGAAGTGGTCGAGCAGGAGCGAGCAGAGCAACTGCCCGGCGACGACGCAGGCGATGAATAAGGCCGCCCCGAGTTCGGACACGAGCGTCGCCCCGGCGAGGACGATGAGCGCCCCGAGCGGCCCGCCGATCCAGTTCCACCACGGCGTCTGCCGCAGCGCCTCCGCCGCCGGGACCGGCGGGCGCAAGACGAGCATGGCGACGACGGCGGTGACGATCGTCCCGCAGATGGAGAGCAGAGCGGCGTACAACGGGCTGCCGATGTTCTGTCGGAAGTTCCCGTTCGCGGACGCTTGCAGGGCGATGCACGCCCCGGCCCCGGCCGCGAGCAGGGCGAAAACGAGGTAACTCATGGGGTAATTGTAGGGGCGACGCGGCTACTCCTTCTTGTTCGCTCCGGCCGTAAGGTTTTCGGCGAGGCGGATGTTGCGGAAGAGCAGGTCGGTGGTCGGGTCGTGGCCCTGGATCGAGAGGTGCCCCTTGCCGGTTTTCAGCCCCTGGCGCGGGTTGTCGCTCGCCTTGCGGTCGTCGGTCCAATCCACGGCCTGGTAGCCGTTCACCCAGGTGGCGATGTGCGGCCCGTGTGCCACGAGCGTGAGTGTGAACCACTCGTTGTCGTTGCTCACGACCCTCCGCGCCGGCACCCGTCGGTAGATCGCCCCGGTCCCGAAATCGAGTGGCTTGGTGCGGTCGTCGCCGGCGTAGGCGTTCTGAATCTGGGCCTCGTAGCCGTTCTGATACTGGTCGGGAATGCACCGGAAGAACACGCCGCTGTTGAGCGCCTTGCCGTTCGTCTTGCACTCGAGTTGCAGGACGAAGTCGGCGTACTGGCCGACGGTCTGAATGTCACCGGGGCCGTTCTTCGCGCTCAACTCGCCGTCCTTCGTCACCTCGAACTTGGTCGCGGTCCGCTTCGGGTCGCCGGCGAACACCTTCCACCCGTCGAGCGTCTTGCCGTCGAAGAGCGGCTTCGTTCCGAACGGCTTGAGCTTGACCGACTTCACCCGTAGCGCGTCCGACGCCGGCACCTCGACACGGAGTTCCGTCGGGCCGGTGGTCACCAACGCGGCATCGTATCGAACGACCTTGTCGGGGCCGGTGGTGAGTTTCGTTTCGATCCTCGCACCTGCCGGGTCGATGCGGACCGAGAGGTTCACCACCGCGGACCGGCTCTTGAGTTCGATTCGGGCTTGTCCGTCGCCCCGCCGAAAGGCGAGCGTCGCGTCCCCGTCGGTTTCCATGCGGAGGTCGTAGGCACCGAAAATGGTGGACAGGGCGGCGACCGTCGGCTTCCCGCCGCCGAGGACGAGTTCTCCGTTCTTGACCTCCGCCGTGCCGTCGATCTTCCACCCGAAGGTCGTCTCGCCGTCGAACAGCATCAGCCAGCCGTCGGCGATTTCCTTCGGCGTGAGGGCATGCGGTTTCGGCTTGTCGTCGGCCGTAACGGGGCCGGCGGCGATGACGGCGACGCAGACGAACAACGTGCGGGAGAGTGACATCGGGGTTTCCTCGGGATGAGCGGCCGGCACAGCCGGGCCTACATAATCGACTCGGCGATGGCGGCGGGCAAGCCTTCGCGGTAGCTCGAGAAGCGCGGCACCCACCCGAGGCGCTCGCGGGCCTTGCGGTTCAATACCCGGCGGTTCGCGGCACCGGTTTCGGGACGCTGCTCGAACCGGGCCGGCGGCGCGCCGAGCAGTTCCGCCAGCCGCGTGTAGAAGTCGCGGCGGCGGACGGGTTCGTCGTCGGCGACGAGGTACGTTTCGTCGGCCACGCCCCGCGCCTCGGCCGCGAGAACCGCGGCCGCGCCGTCCTCGACGTGGATCAGATTCAGCCACTTCTCGGCGTCGCCGACGAGGGGTTCGCCTTTAAGCAGAGGCTGCTTCCGCAACAGCCGGTTGGGGCCGTAGATGCCCGCGAACCGCAGCACGATCGCACCCGGCACTTTCACCCGCAGCAGTCGTTCGGCGTCGAGAACGATCTTGCCCGACTCCTCGGTCGGCTCGGTCGGCGACGCCTCGTCGATCGGCCCGCCGTCGGTCTGCCCGTACACGCCGGTACTCGACACGTAGATGAACCGGGCCGGCGGCGGGATCGTACCGAGGACGTGCGCGAGGCCGTCCACGTAGACCTCGCGCATCGACCGCCCCTGGCCGCGGTCCATGCCGACGGCGTAGAGGACGGTGACCGCGGCGGGAAGGTCGCGCAGGCTGTCGGGGTCGAGTACGTCGCCGACGACCGGCTCGACGCCCAGCGCCGCGAGCGCGGCGGCGTTCCCGCGGGTGAGTGCCGCGACCCGGCGGCCGGCCGCCACCCAGCGGGCGGCGACGCGGCGGCCGAGGTAGCCGCACCCGACGATCAGGGCGTCTGCGGGGGGGGGTGCCATCGGTCCCCGGTTCGGCTAAATTTTCGTGGTGGTCCGCCTCGGTTTCGATTGTATCCGCCGTCCGCCTCCCGAGCGAACCCCGGACGCCGCACGAAGGGTTTCCATGCGAACGGGTGAACCCACCCCGCCCGCCGCGCCGCCGGAGTCGCCCGCGGCACCCGGCCTTGCCGCGGTCTACCGGAATGGAACCATTCTGCCCGCCGCCCCGACCACGCCCGCCGCCCCCGCCCCGGACGCCGACGGGTCGCCTGCCCCGGCCGACCTGCTCCCCCCGCCGGGCCGGTGGGAGCGGGTCGCGTGGTACGCCGGCACGGTCGCCCTCACTTGCCTTCTGCTCGTCGCCGGGTTACGGCTGTACGATCTCGACCTGCACGCCCCGTTCAACTACGGGGACGACAGCCTGCTCATCATGCCGATGGTCAAGGCGACGCTCGAACGCGGGTTCGGGGGGCACTGGCGGGTCGAACGGATGGGTTACCCCGGGATTCTCGAACTGCACGACTTCCCGGTCGTCGATCACCTGCACTTCGCCGTCATCTGGCTACTCGGCCGGGTCTTCTCCGACTGGGCGCTGGTTTTCAACCTGTACTTCCTCCTCACCTGGCCGCTCGCCGCGCTCGCCACGATGGCCGTCCTGCGGCGACTGAAACTGACCCTGCCGATGGCCGCGGCCGGCGGCATCCTGTACGCCTTCCTGCCGTACCACTATCTGCGCGGCGAGTCGCACTATTTCCTCGCGGCGTACTGGGTCGTGCCGTTGTCGCTGCTCCCGGCGCTGGCTCTTTGCAAGGGCGATTTCCCCTTCTTCCGCCGCGACCTCGCCGGGGCGTACCGCCCTTCCCTACTCCGGCGGGAAACGCTGTGGCAACTCCTCCTCGGGGCCGCGACCGCGTCGGCCGGGGCGTACTACGCCTTCTTCGCGTGCGCGATCTACGGGTTCGTCGGGGCCTACGGGTGGGTGCGGTTCCGGACCTGGAAGGCGGCCGCGGCCGCGGCCGGGCTGATCGCCCTGGTCGGCGCGTTCGGGGTCGTCAACCACTTGCCGGCGTTGCGGTACGTGGCCGAGTACGGGAAGAATTCCGTGACCGAGCGCACCCCCGAAGAGGCCGAGATCTACGGGCTGAAAATCGCCCACCTCGTCCTCCCGATCGACGGCCACAACCTCACGTACTTCGGCCAGTTGAAGGCGATGTACAACTCGGACCTGCGGCCGATGAACAACGAGAACTCGTGCGCCGCCCTCGGGCTGATCGGGGCGGCCGGGCTGACCGGGTTGTTGGCGGCGCTCGTCCTGCCGGTCCGGCGGGTGTGGCCGTACGCCCCGCTCTCGGCCCTGGCCGGGTTCCTCGTCGTGTTCGCCCTCATCGGCGGGGTCGGGTCGGTCTTCAACCTGCTGGTGTTCGACCAGGTCCGGTGCCACAACCGGGTGAGCGTGTACCTCGCCTTCGTCTGCCTGTTCGCCGCCCTGTGGCCGCTCGACCGCTTCCTCGTGACCCGGGCCGGGTGGGCGCGGCGGCTACGCTACCCGGCGGTCGCCGGCCTCGTCGCCCTCGGGGTGGCCGACCAGACCCCGACCGCGTGGTTCGGCCGCGGGATCGTGGACATCACCGACTACGACGCCGAGCGGTTCCGGGCCGACCGCCGGTTCTTCGCCCGAATCGAGGAGGCGATGCCGCCGGGGGCGAAGGTGTTCTGCCTGCCCTACCTCATGTACCCGGAGTCCCCCCCCCTGCACCGGATGAAGTGCTACGAACACGCCCGCGGCTACCTGCACACGAACACCCTGGTGTGGGGCTACGGGGCGATGAAGCACCGCGTGGTGGACAACTGGTACGAGGACGTGTCGCACGACGCCCGCGACCAACTCCTCCGCCGCCTCGTCGTCCGGGGCTTCGAGGGGCTATTCGTGGACAAGCGGGGGTTCCTCGTCACCACCCGGAACGAGGGCGACGCCATGATCGCCGACCTCCGCCGCGCGGCCGAGGGGAACAACCGGGTGAAACTGCCCGCCGTGGTCCACGAGGACGGGGAGCAAGAGTTCCTCGACCTGCGGCCGTACCGGGACTGGCTCCGGGCGGAGAACCCCCTCCAGTTCGAGGCGTGGGCGAAGGAGGAGCGCGAGTGGGCGACGATCACCTGGCTGGCGGGGTTTTCCAACCGCGGCGGCGCGGGCGAGCGGGTCACCCACCACTGGGGCTACCGCAGGGCGACGGCGGTGGTCGTCAACCCGAGCGACCGCGCCCGGCGGTTCGAGTTCTCCGCCGGGTTCGGGGTGGAATCGGACGGCGAGTTCCGCATCCGGATCGACGGCGGTGGGTTGGTCCAGATCGACAAGACCGGCGGGCCGGGGCCGTGGGCGGACGAGTTCGCCCTCGTGAAGCAGGAGTGGGCCTGGGGGCCGGCCCGCAGCCCCGCCGTACACACCCGCAGTTACGTGATCGAGGTGCCCCCCGGCCGCCACGCGGTCACGTTCCGGTGTACCACCCCGCCCAAGTTCATGCCCTCGGACAGCAAGCCGTCGTGCTACTACGTCAAGAACGTCCGCTTCGAGGAAGTCGAACCGAAGTGACGCCGACGCGCCCGCCCATTGTCGCGTGCGGGGGCCGCACCTACCTTAACAAGCCACACCCGAACCCCGCGGAGCCGTGCGCCATGAAGAAGGGCATCCACCCCAACTACCGGCCGGTCGTGTTCCAGGACACCGCCGCCAACTTCAGCTTCCTCACCCGGTCGAGCGTCGAGACCGACGCCACGATCCAGTGGGCCGACGGGAACGAGTACCCGCTGTACAAGCTCGAAATCTCGAGCGCCAGCCACCCGTTCTTCACCGGCAAGATGAAGTTCCTCGACACCACCGGCCGGGTCGAGAAGTTCCAGAAGAAGTACCAGAAGGTCGGCTACGGGGCGAAGAAGCCCGAGGAGAAGACGGCCGAGGGCGGCGAGGACAAGTGAATCGAAACTCGAAGCACGAAATCCGAACCGGTCGTCACCGCCGCCCACGTTCCGAATTTCGTGCCCCGATCATTCGACTTTAGGGTCTACCCATGTGGCCCGTGATGGAACAGAAGCTCGCCCACTTCCGCGGGCTGGAAGAAAAACTCTCCGACCCGGCGGTCGCCGGCGACCACGCGAAGTTCGCCGTCGTCGCCAAGGAACACGGTGCCCTGGCGAAGCTCGTCAAGCCGTACCTCGAATACCTCCAGATCGACGAGTCGATCAAGGGGGCGGAAAGTTTACTCGGCGGCGACCCGGAGATGGCGGCCCTCGCCGAGGACGAACTCGCCCAACTCCGCCCCAAGCGCGACGTTCTCCACGCCAAAGTCGAAGACCAACTCCTCGTCGATCCGAACGAAGACTTCACCAGCCTGATCGTCGAGATCCGCGCCGGCACCGGCGGCGACGAGGCCGCCCTGTTCGCCGGCAACCTCTACGAGATGTACACCCGCTACGCCCGCACCAAGGGGTGGAAGCTGGAGGAAATCGCGTACAGCGCCGGCGAGGCCGGCGGGTTCAAGGACGTGACGTTCGGGGTCAAGGGCGACGGGGTGTACCAGTACCTGCGCTACGAGTCGGGCGGGCACCGCGTCCAGCGCGTCCCGAAGACCGAGACGCAGGGCCGCATCCACACCTCGGCCGCGACCGTCGCCGTCCTCCCGGAGCCCGACGAGGTGCAGGTCGTCATCAACCCGGAAGACATCGAGTGGGAGCGGATGCGGGCCGGCGGGGCCGGCGGCCAGCACGTCAACAAGACCGAGTCGGCCGTCCGCGTGTGGTACCGCAAGGGCACGGCCGAGGAGATGGAAGTGAAGTGCCAGGACGAGCGGAGCCAGGGGAAGAATTACGACCAGGCCATGCGCATCCTCCGCAGCCGGCTGTTCGACCACCAGCAGGCGAAGTTGCACCAGGAACGGGCCGACATGCGCAAGTCGCTGATCGGGACCGGCGACCGGAACGCCCGCATCCGCACCTACAACTTCCCACAGAATCGCGTCACCGACCACCGCATCGAGTTCACCCTGTACAAGCTCGACACGGTGATCGCCGGCGAACTCGACCCGCTGATCGGCCCCCTCCTCGACCACGACAAGAAGCAGAAGCTCGCGGCCGTGGGGAAGTGATTGAGAGGAGCGAGCGGAACGCGGATGACGCGGGATGAGACCCCGCGGATGAAAGGCAGGATCAGGACCAAGTCTTTTTCCGATCCGGTTTCGATCCGCGGGGTCTCATCCCGCGTCGTCCGCGTTCCGCCTTCCTTCCTCGCCCGCCCCCTCCACGGACGGACCCATGCCCCCCGAAGCCGCCGCCCCGGTCTGGACGATCAAGGCGCTGCTCGACTGGACGACCGACTTCCTCGCCAAGAAGGGGCCGGCCCCGGCCGCCGCCCGCCTCGAAGCGCAAATCCTCCTCGCCCACGTCCTCGCGTGCAAGAAGGTCGATCTCCTCGTCCGCTACGACGAGCCGCCCGACGAGGCCGCCCGGACCGCCTTCCGCGCCCTCATCAAGCGGCGGGTGGACGGGTGGCCGGTCGCCTACCTCGTCGGGTTCCGCGAGTTCTACATGCTCGCGTTCGAGGTGTCGCCGGCGGTGCTGGTGCCGCGGCCGGAGACCGAGACGCTCGTGGCCGAGGCGCTCCGCCTGTTGAAAGCAAGCCCGGCCCCGACCGTCCTCGACCTGTGTACCGGGTCCGGGTGCATCGCCGTGAGCGTCGCCCACCAGAAGAAGGACGCCCGCGTGACCGCGGCGGACGTGTCGCCGGACGCCCTCGACGTGGCGAAGCGGAACGCCGCCCGGCACGGCGTCGCGGACCGCGTCGCGTTCCTCCAGGGCGACCTGTTCGCCCCGCTACCGGCGCGGGCGACGTTCGACGCGGTGCTGAGCAACCCGCCCTACGTCACCCCGGCCGAACTGGCGACCCTCGCCCCGGACGTGCGCGACCACGAACCGCGCCTCGCTCTCGACGGCGGGCCGGACGGGCTGGCGTTCTACCGCCGCATCGCCGCCGGGGTCGGGCCGTTCCTCAAGCCGGGCGGGGTGCTGATGGTCGAAATCGGCTACACGCAGGACGAGGCGGTGCGGGCGCTGATCGCCGGGCGGCCGGAATTGGACGTGGGAAAGACGCTCAAAGACGCGGCCGGCCTGCCGCGGGTCGTGACGGCCAAGCGGCGGTGAGGCAACTACTTCTGTAGGATCAGCTTCCCGCGGCGGGTGATCCGCAGGCGGTAGCGCACCCCATCGAGTTCGATCCACACCTCGCGCAGTTCGCCGAACAATTCCTCCGCACGGAAGACCCGTTCGGGCGGGCCACCCGTCGCGTCCGCCCGGTCGTCGTCCGTCGCGTCCTCGCTCATCACAAAACCCTCCGCGCCGCGCCTCGTGAGACGACGTGTCAAGTGCGGGCGTATACGATCCGGGATACCGTCCCGATTCACTCAGATTTTTTCTCGTCTGGTGCTTGACTGTAGCCGGCGGGCGATTAGAGTAAAGGCGTCTTGTTGAGATTTCGTCTCATTTAGACCTGGTGGGTTCTGAAACCCCACCCGCCCGCAGAGTACGCTCCGCCAACGTTCGGGACGCGACCCCGCCCCACGGCACCGGTCGCTCACCTTCCGTCGCAACGCGGCTCGCCTACGATCCCGTACCCCGTACCGGAGGGCCGTGCCTTGCGCCGCAACCGTCGATCTGCCTTCACCCTGATCGAACTCCTCGTCGTGATCGCCATCATCGCGGTCCTGATCGGGCTGCTCCTGCCCGCCGTCCAGAAGGTCCGGGAAGCCGCGTCCCGGACCAAGTGCCAGAACAACCTGAAACAGATCGGGCTGGCGATGCACGGCTACATGAACGCGAACGAGACGATGCCCTCGAACGGCGCGTACTCCGCCAGTGGCGGGACGGTGACGGTGACAAACGCCTGGTCGGGCGTCGCCAAGATCCTCCCCTACATCGAGCAGGAAGCGCTCTTCAAAGGGATCGACTTCACGGTCGGGTACAACTCGCAGGTCGGGATTTCGTCCAAGCGGGTCGGCACTTTCGTCTGCCCGAGCGAGATCAACGACAAAGGGTTCGGGACCGAGGCCACCTACGGAAACAAGCACTGGATGTTGAGCTACGCCCTGAACGAGGGGTCGTGGGCGGTGCTGACGAACAAGGCGGGCGGGATGGCGGTCGGCGACGGGGCGTTCATGCCGAACCGCGGGTGCCGGGCGCTGGAGTACACCGACGGGCTGAGCAACACGCTCGGGATCGCGGAAGTGAAGGGGTTCACGAACCGGGTTTTGGGAACCCCGACCACCGTGACGTTCGCGTCGACCCAATCGCCACCTTCGGCCGCGGCCGACGTGAACGCATCCTCCCCCTTTGGGCTGGCGGGGGTGTCCCTCGCCGCCTTCGACCCGGCCAAGTACACCCACGTCGAGTGGGTGGATGGCAAGGTCCACGAGACCGGCTTCACGACCGTCTTCACGCCCAACACGGTGGTCGGGTACGCGAGCGGCGGGGCGACCTACGATGTCGATTTCGTGTCGGCCACCGAGACGAACGCCGGCGACACCTACGCCGCCGTCACGACCCGCAGCTACCACCCGGGGTGCGTAAACGCGCTGATTATGGACGGGTCGGTGCGGACGTTCAGCAACGGCATCGACCTGGCGACGTGGCGGAAACTCGGCACGCGGGCCGGCAACGAAGTGATCGGGAGCTATTGACCCTTCTGTGCGGGCGGTCTCTCGCCGCCCGCTTCCTGTAGGTGGGGTTTATCCGCATGGGCCTCGGTCCCACCATCCCACCCGTCCGCGCGTCGGACGCGCCCCACGCCCCGACCCGCCGCCGGCCGCTCAAGGCCGTCGTCCACGTTCTCCGCCGCGGCCACCTGTACGCCGGCCTGCTGATGCTCCCGTGGGTGCTGCTCTACGGCGTCACGGCGTTCCTGTTCAACCACCCGACGGCGTTCGCCGACGCCCCGACCGCGTCGTTCGACCGAACCGCCCTCGCCGGCACGCCGATGCACGCCCCGCCCGCCCCGGCCGAAGTCGCGGGGCGGGTCGTGGCGGCGCTGCAGGCGCGGGCGAAGCCGGGAACGACCTACGCGCTCGTCGAACCGGAGAAGGCGAAGTACACCCGCGAGGCGGCGTTCGCAGTCGTCAAGGCGGACGGGCAAGAGACCAACGTCCTCATCGACGCGACCGGGAGTGGCGGGACGGTTCGCGCCCGCCCCGCGCCCCCGCCGAAGACCGAAACACCCCTCGCGCCGTTCGCGCTCGCCGGCACGGGCGGTGGTCGCCCGACGCCGAAAGGCGGCGAGCGCGGCGGGCCGAAGGGCGGCGACGGGGAGGGCTTGAAGCTCGACGGCCCGTTACACGAACGGGTGCTGGCCGCCGTGCCGGTCGTGCTCCAAAAAACCGGCTTCCCGGGCGGGGAAATCACCGTCACGTTCGTACCCGACCTGTCCTTCCTCATGGACGCCGACGGCACCCGCTGGCGGGTGACGTACAACGCGCAAGCGGGTTCGGTCGCCGGCCGCCCGGCGGCGGACGAGGCCGCCGACCCGCTCTCGGCCCGGCGGTTCCTCACCCGCCTCCATCTCGCCCACGGCTTCCCCGGCGACTTCAACGCGAAGTGGGCGTGGGCGCTGGTCGTGGACGCGACGGCCGCGGTCATGGTGTTCTGGGCGCTGTCCGGCGTCCTCATGTGGTGGCAGATTCGGGCGACGCGGTGGCTCGGGCTGGCCGCGATCGTCGCCAGCGCCGTCGCAGCCATCTGGGTCGGCGTCGGGATGCACGAACTGTTCGCCGCCGGCGGGCGGTGACGGCCGCGAAAGACCCCGGCCGGAAAACGGTATCCATTGGCGTCACCACTTGACACCGGTGACGCCATCGGAATTGCCGCCATGTTCACCGCCTACCCGGGTTCCGACCGCGGGGCCACGCGCACCGCCTGGCTCGACGGCCGCCACACCTTCTCGTTCGGCGACTACTTCGACCCGCGCCGCCACCACTTCCGCACCCTGCGCGTCATCAACGACGACCGCATCGCCCCCGGCGGCGGGTTCGGCACGCACCCGCACCGGGACATGGAGATTCTCACCCGCGTGCTGGCGGGGCGGCTCGAACACCGCGACAGCATGGGCAACGGGGAGGTGATCCGACCCGGGGAGTGGCAGGCGATGACCGCCGGCACCGGCGTCGCCCACAGCGAGTTCAACCCGTCGGACGCGGACGAGGTCCACCTGCTGCAAATCTGGCTGTTGCCCGACCGCAAGGGGCACACGCCGGGCTACCAGCAGCGACAGTTTGCCGCGGCGGAAGGGGCCGGGGCGTGGCGGTTGGTCGCGTCCCCCGACGGGGCCGACGGGTCACTGACGATCCATCAGGACGCGCCACTCTATCAAGCGTCTCTCGCCGCCGGGCAGACGGTGCGGCATGTTCCGGCACCGGGGCGGGGGACGTTCTTGCACGTCGCCACCGGGGCGGTGGTGGTGAACGGCCGGCCGCTCGCCGCCGGCGACGGTCTCGGGGTCGAGGACGAGCCGGTCGTCGAAGTCGTCGGCGACCGGCACGGCGAAGTGCTGCTCTTCGACCTCGCGTAACGTGAACAAGGACCGGTAAAGCCCACCCGTTGCGACGGGTGGGCTTGCCGTCGATCCAGTCTCACTTCACAAGCTCCGCCCGCAGCACGACCCGGAACCCGAAGTCGCGCGACTTCGGGATGTCGCGGGTCGGGTCGAGGAGGGTCGACCACTCGGGCGGCTTGCCCGCTTCCGGCCCGAACGCGGCGGT
>Ga0105047_10014977_pt1 | contig 12257 bp, 6 predicted proteins | sample MAT04_FD_78384 | JGI IMG/M metagenome (GOLD analysis project Ga0105047, IMG submission 78384) | Freshwater microbial communities from Lake Fryxell liftoff mats and glacier meltwater in Antarctica - MAT-04 (megahit assembly) | ecosystem: Environmental > Aquatic > Freshwater > Ice > Liftoff... | reverse complement strand
CAAAAAATGGCCGGAATTTACATTCATATTCCCTTCTGCAAACATAAATGCAATTACTGCAATTTTTATTCCCTGGCCAGTACCCGGAATATGGATGAGGTGGCACTTGCCATTGTCAGCGAAATAGAGCAGCGGAAAGGTTACCTGACGGGCCATTATGTGGAAACCATATATTTTGGAGGAGGTACACCTTCAATAATTGAAATATCAGACATTGAAAACATACTGAAAGCTATTTACAGGAATTTTCCAGTTGATAAAGAGGTAGAAATAACGCTTGAAGCAAATCCTGATGACCTGAGTCCTGAAAAGCTTTCGGCACTTAAAAATTCAGGCATTAACCGGCTAAGTATAGGCATACAATCTTTCCGGCAGGAAGATCTGGATTTTTTAAGTCGCACGCATACTTCTTCGCAGGTTAGCCAATGTATAAAGGATGCAAAACAGGCAGGCTTTCACAACCTAAGCATCGATCTTATTTACGGCATCCCAACCCTCTCAGATGAAGGATGGAGAAATAATCTTGAAAGAGCTTTCTCTCTTGGGATATCACATATTTCGGCCTACTCACTCACTGTTGAGAATAAAACCCCGCTTGAAGTCATGATCCGGAAAGGGAAAATGAAGCCTGTTGACGAAAACCTATCGCTTTCACACTATCACATCCTTAGCCGTTTGATGCAGCAAAATGGATACGAGCATTATGAAATATCCAATTTCTGCCTTTCGGGAGCTTATTCGCGCCACAACACAGCCTACTGGCAAAGCAAACCATACCTTGGCGTTGGCCCTTCGGCCCATTCGTATAATGGAACTTCACGTTGCTGGAATGTGGCCAACCTGGTAAAATATATTGAAACCGCAGCATCAGGAAATGTTGAATCGGAGCAGGAACAACTGAGCATTGTTACGCAATTGAACGAATATATTATGACTTCCCTCCGCACCATGTGGGGCTGCAATTTGGAATTGGTAAAACAAAAGTTCGGGGAAGTGGTTGCTGAAAAACTTCATGCTGATGCGCTGATTTATATGGAAAAAAATCAGATGATTTATAGGGAAGGCAAACTTATACTTACTCCTGAGGGAAGGCTTTTTGCAGATGGAATTTCGGCGGAGTTGTTCGGGGAGGAAGAATAAGCCGGAACGTTATTGATTTCCCCGTTGGCAAACTTTACCGCAGTTTCCTTATAATGAGATATATTGTTAACTATAAAACTCTCCGATGTGCCAAAGAATACCAGACGGATCGTGAATAAAACATTCTCTGCCCCAATCGTTTTCCCTGATCGGAATTATCCTTACACTTTCATATTTGGCTGTCAGGTTTAAAGCAAGAAGTTCATTCCAAAAGCGGCCTACATCTTCAACTTCCAGGAAAATCATCGTATTGTCAATCCAATCCTTCACATTGGCATCCTGTAAATAAAAACCTAATCCATCGGTATTGAAATACGACATAGTATGACTCAAAACGCTTTCACGGAATCCTAAATCCAGGTAAAACTTCCTTGAAAGTGCAAAGTCTTTGGCGCCAATGAACGGCCGTATCGATTTAGCTTTATGGTCCATTATTTTCGAATTTTAGTTTGTTAAAGGCAACTTCATGCTGAAACTTTCAAATTTGCATTTTAGTTCTGCATTGCAGCCATCGTATCAATATCTTCCCTTCCTTTTATTTCGACTCTACTTCTATCCCTACCGGCTGATGATCGGCAAATTCAAAATTATTTTGCACCCTATTAGCTGAAATCAACATTACATTCGGCGAAAGCACAAAGAAGTCGATAACTGTAGCTGGCGTTTTGCCTTTGGTATATGGTTTATCCACATTGCGGTTGGTGGCAAGAATCTGATCAAACGCCAAGGTGAAACCTTCCGGTAGAAAATCACACGGAATTCCGGGCGAAATGGCACACCGAAAGCAAGTATCTGATTGTATTTGTCCAATATTGAATGAAATTGATCGGGCAAATTTAGCTCTTAATCCGGCAGGTTTTATAACATCACGTGCCGGAAGAGATATGCTAAAAAGGAAAGTTTAATACCTGAGTTACACACATACATCAGCGATAAAGACGAATTTTTCAACTATATCAGCATTTTCGGGAACATAATCCCCGTTAAGCGGTTATTTGTTTATTGATGTAAAATCAACCAAAAGTACAATTGACAATCTGTTTCAGATAACTTTACTTTGTTGACAAATTACAGCCCAATGATAACAATTTGCATCATCGAAGATTTAATCGAAATTCAAAACGGTTTACAAACCATTATTGAGAGTGATTCGCGTTTTGAGCTTTTAAAGTGTTTTGAAAATGCCGAAACTGCAATTGCAGAACTGCCGCTGTTAAAACCGGATATTGTTTTAACCGATATAAATCTGCCCGGCAAAAGTGGTATTGATTGTATTACTGAAGTAAAATCGAAAATTCCCGACACACAATTTATAATGTTCACCATTTATGAAGACAACGACCAGGTTTTTGAAGCCCTGAAAGCCGGTGCAAGTGGGTACATTCTGAAAAACACCTCACCCGAAAAAATCATCGGATCATTGATTGAACTTCATGATGGCGGAAGCCCGATGTCGCCCAAAATTGCCCGAAAAGTGTTGAATTCTTTTAATGCAATTACAAAAAATAATGTAAGCGAACTTATTTCAAAACGTGAGCAGGAAGTTTTGGAATTGCTCAGCAAAGGATTTTTATACAAAGAGATTGCCGAAAAACTCAACATTACCTTAAGTACCGTAAAACGACATCTGAATCATGTTTATGAGAAATTACAGGTACAGAATAAAACCGAGGCTATCAATAAAATGTATGGAAAATGAAACTTCAAATGTCGAAAGCAATAAGCCTGTTGCTATTTCTGTTATTCCTGGCAGGCACTAATTTTGCTCAGATAGATAAAAAGGAAAGAGATAGATTATTACGTGAAATGTCTTATGGAAAGACTGATACCGCAAAAGTTTTTGCACATTATTCATATGGCGATTTATGGGTTAATATAAATAATGATAGTGCATATCACTATTACAACAAGGGCAAACAATTAGCAATAAAAGTTAAAAACCCATATTTGGAAGCTGTTTCGCATGGCTATTTAATTGTACTGCTCAATAATGAAGGCAAGTATAAAGAAGCCCTGGAGTTGTGTCAGAATGCTGAAAAATTGTTCATTGAAGCAAAGGCTTCACCAAGGAATTTTGTTATTGTTTACATCAATTCAGGAAACGAATGGCAATACCTGGGGGCGTTCAATAATGCAGCTCAAAATTATTTTAAAGCTTTAAAACTTGCGGCACAGATTAACGATTGTATATTTCAATCGGTGTGTTTAAATAACCTGTCAAGTCTGTATTTAGAAATGCTAGATTCAAAAAACCATTTGATCTATGCTGAAAAAGCAAAAGCAAAAGCGATTGAATGCAACGACGATTATCGCATTTTTTCATCAAGTATAAACTTAGTTGGCGCATATGTGGCAAACAATAAATTTGAAGATGCAAAAACCGAAATCGGTAATCTGGAGAAAATAAAAACGAAACTCTCAGACCCCGAATTCGATCTTGACGTAGCAATTGCAAAAGCTGATTATTATCAAAAGATAAAAAATGATGCATCAGCCATTGAAAACTATCTGTTTGTACTGGAAAAATGTAAAAACTATAACAACAAAGAATATGAACTGTCTGCCGCTAAACAACTTGCACTCATTTATTTCAAAAATAATCAATTAGAGGAATCAATAAAATTTGCAAACAAAGCTTTAGTGCTTTCAACCGAAACTGAAGCCCGAAACGAGAAAGCAGAAATTATTAAACTTTTTGCTGATATAGAAGAGAAAAAAGGGAATTTCGGGGAGAGTTTGCAATATAGAAAAGAATGGGAGTTAATTAAAGATACAATTGCATTGGTGGCAAGCAAAAATGTAGTTGTTAAACTTGAAATGGAATACCAGAATGAACAAAAAGAACTTCGGATAATAGCACTAAGCCAGCTAAGCGAAATACAGGATTTAAAAATAAAACGTCGGTTATGGACAACAATAACGCTGTTTTTCGCCTTTCTGGGAATGGCCGTATTTGCCTTTACGCAATTCAAAAACTTTAAAACAAAAAAAGCTTTGTTGATTGCCCAACAAGATAATGCCATTGCCGAGGAGCGTTTGCGGATAGCCAGTGACATGCACGATGATGTAGGCTCGGGTTTAAGCCGTATCAGATATATAATCGGAGCAGTATTAAATGGGCAAACAGAACAAAATCAAGGGCTTACAAAAATTACCGGGATTACCGACGATTCGATCCAGAAAATGAAAGAAATTATCTGGTCGCTCAATGAAAGCAACCAAAATCTTGAAGACCTGATTTATTACATCCGGGGACAGATGAGCAAAATGGCCGATGATGCCAATGTAAGTTTTGAGTGCCGTTTGCCCGAAAACATTCCAACGGTTTTCTTTGGCTGGAAACGAAACCGGAATACCTATCTTTTGGTGAAAGAAGTTGTTAACAATGCTTTGAAACATGCCCATGCTAACACGATTACACTGCATTTCGAAGTATCTGATAATTTTCGTATAACCATAAGCGACGATGGTGTAGGATTTGATACAACAAAAAGCTTTACCGGAAACGGTCTGAATAATTATAAAAAACGAATGTCCGAATTGGATGCCCGATATACACTGGTATCAGAAATTGGAAAAGGAACAACCTTTGATGTTCTGTTTCAGCTTAATGTTTAAATTTATTTTGCATCTGTTTATTCTAAATTTATGGCTGTGTTATATTTTTATGTGCTTGAAAAGTTAAGGCATCATCAGATATATGATTTTTAAAGATTTTGGTATAGATCAATAAATTAAGTCGGAAATTGAAGTAGTATTTATATCTTTTTACTTTTTACTTGAATAAAAAGTAACAAAAATTCAAGGCTTTATAACAATGCTGGCGTTTCTAAGCCAAAGGTATCTCCTCGCAATACAAGGCATGGAAAAGCACAACAAATCCTGTCAGTTTTCCTTGCTGTGTATTGCTACGCTCATGCCATTCGCACATACCTCCGGCTAAGAACCGCAGGTGCATTTTTATAAGGCCGGTCCCTTCTAAGAAAGCTTCCTCTTATGGCAACATTGCGGAACAACGGTTTGGCTTTTTAGTATAATTTTCAGGGTGTAGGGACCGGCCTAATAGAAATTTTACACAGCTGTTAACGAAGGTAAAACGCGCAGGCACGTGCGTAGCAAAACACCAGCTTCACGTGCTGTTAGGATGATGTTCCCATATTTTCAAGCCTTTCCCAATTTATTGGGATCACGAGCCTTTACCGAGGCATACAGATGTGTGAAATTTATAGTAAGCCTTGACCTTTTATTCGCCCATTGCTTATTTTTAAAGGAACTCATGAGACCACTTCGTTAAGTTGGTCCTTTTGTACCTGTACTGAGCGAAGCCGAAGTATCAAGGCAAAAGGACAAGAGAAAAAAACAGACGAATGAATAGCTTTCCAGCACATGAAAATATTATCCAGCCCCAAATCTTAAGAACCCTGCTTACAGCAGGCAAGACCTACTCTTAAACCCCGCTTGAAATTTGGAGTCCGGAATTTGCCTGCCTGACGGCGTCAGCAGGCAGGGAATCTGAGAGTTAATGAATGTGGAAATTTATCCCGTTTTCAGTATAGTGGTATTCATGCCTGCTGTGCAGGCAATATTTTTAAATGCCATACGGTTACTATAGCTCCATTTGTGATCGCCGTGCATAATAGTCCCTCTTGCAGATAAACTATAGTCACATCTTGACCTGTTCGCGAACTGCCTCAACGTTTTATAAATTATTTACAAGCTGTTTTTTCATATCCAAAAAGTGTACAAACGGTTGATTGACAAACGATACTACACATATTAATTTTACATCCTATTAATTTTTAAACTCATTCATCATGAAAAGAAACTACATTTTATTACTACTATTACTAACTGGTATGGTAGCAAATGCCCAAAATTGGAGTAAAATTTCGGCCTATTGGTACACTTCATATGGTATTAAAGATGATGGCACCCTGTGGGGCTGGGGAAGTAATGGTTCGGGATTTTTCCTTACAGGGGATTATACATCACGGGCAATTCCAACCAAAATAGGCACAGCAACCAACTGGAAAGAATTTTCGATTGGTTCAAATCATGCACTTGCCCTGAAAACTGACGGCACCTTATGGGCTTGGGGAAGTAATGGTTGGGGTACAATTGGCGATGGTACTACAACTGATAGGCCTAACCCAACTCAAATAGGTGCAGGCAGCACCTGGACAAAAATATTTGCCGTCCAAACCTATAGTCTTGCTTTAAAAGATGATGGTACATTATGGGCTTGGGGAAGAAATAATTCTGGGGAGTTGGGCATAGGTTCAACTGCAGGGCAAGTTAATTCGCCAACACAAGTAGGGACAAGTAACTCATGGCGAACTTTTGTGGGTAATTATAGCCATGTTCTGGCTATAAAAACAGATAGTACACTTTGGGCCTGGGGAAATAATGGCTTTGGGCAACTTGGAGATGGAACTAATATTCAAAAAAATATACCAACCCAGGTAGGTGCTGACAGTTCCTGGATAAGTCTTTCAGAAAGTGCAGGCGCGGAGTTTTCTCTTGCCATTAAAGCTAACGGAACACTTTGGGGATGGGGATATAATTCCTACGGTCAGCTTGGAAATGGAACTGCATCTGGAAGTGCAATAAGCAATCCAACTCAAGTCGGACCGGCAACCGATTGGCAAAAAGTTTCGACAGGCAGCGATCACACGCTTGCTATTAAAACCAACGGGACCCTTTGGGCATGGGGAGGCAACTATGTTGGTCAATTAGGCGATGGCACGACAATCCAAAAAACCGTACCAACCCAAATCGGCACTGCCACCAACTGGCAAAAAATTGCTACCGGGCAAGGACATTCTTTGGCTTTAAAAACAGATTCAACATGTTGGGCCTGGGGATTTAATGGTTTTGGGGAACTTGGCGATGGCACCCAGGACGACAGTTATATACCTATTCCGCTTTTTGCTTTAACAAAAGTAAATGCGCAGCAAACTGTAGTAACTGCAGGTGGAAGCGCAACAGGCCCGGGAGGCTTATCGAGTTATTCTATTGGCCAGGTGGTTTATACTGCCACAACAGGTACTGGTGGTTCCGAAAACCAGGGTGTACAGCAATCGTTTACGATTCTCACAGTAGGTATCGACAATTTCCCCGAAATTAAACTGCAAATGGCAGTTTACCCAAACCCGACCACATCGTATGTGAATTTAAAAATTGACGCTACGACTGAACTAAGCATTGAGTCGTTAGCTTACCAGCTATCCGACCTCAATGGAAAACACATTTACAATCAGAAAATTACAAATTCAGAAACAGTAATCAGCCTTGAAAATCTGCCTTCTGCCATTTATTTTTTGACTGTTATAAATAAAAACAAACCGATAAAAACATTCAAAATCATTAAAAAAAACTAATTATGAAAACAACCGTAAGAAATACCGTAAAAATAATTGCCCTTAGTTGTATTTTCTTTTCACTAACAAGCAGTTATGCGCAAGCACCGCAAAAAATGAGTTATCAGGCAGTTCTCCGAAACGCCGGCAATGCACTTGTTTCCAATGCGCCTGTGGCAATACGGGTTAGTGTTTTGCAAGGCTCAGCAACAGGAACAGCCGTTTATGTTGAGCGTCAAACATTAACAACCAATGTAAACGGCCTGGCAACTTTCGAAATTGGATCAGGAACAATAATTTCGGGTACATTTTCCAGTATTAACTGGGCATCGGGCGTGTATTTTGTAAAAACCGAAACAGACCCTGCGGGAGGCACTAATTATACCATAAGCGGTACAAGCCAATTATTGAGCGTTCCTTATGCCTTATATGCAAAAACTGCAGATGGTATTTCAGCAACCAACATCACAAACTGGAACTCGGCTTATGCATGGGGAAACCATGCCGGGCTGTATCGTCCTATTACTTATGTGCCGAATTGGAGCGAAGTTGATAACAAGCCAACATTTGGTCAAGTAGCTACCAGTGGTAATTACAATGACCTTACCAATAAACCGGCAATTGATGGCTCCGAAACCAAAGTTACAGCCGGCACCAACGTAACGGTTACAGGCGCAGGAACAATTGCAAGTCCTTATGTAGTAAATTCAACAGGTACAACTGGTACACCATCAACACAATGGGCAACAACGGGGAATAATATTTCAAACACAAATACAGGCAATGTGGGTATTGGTGTTAGTGATCCTTCGCGGCCACTCAGTTTCCCTGCTACTCTTGAAAAGAAAATATCGTTGTATCCGGGCGGAACCGGTGATGCAGGCTTTGGTGTATTTGGAAATGAACTACGCATAAACAGTGATCATGCAAGCGCAGATATTACCATGGGATTTGATAACTACATCAACGGATTTACAGAACGCATGAGGGTAAAAGGAAATGGAAATGTTGGTATTGGCACCAACAATCCCACCTATAAGCTTGATCTGGCAGGGCGAATGAGAGTAAGATCGGATGGCAACACGGCTGGCATTTATTTTAATAATTTATTCAACGATCAGGTTAGAGGATTTATAGGCATGGTGGACAATGATTTGTTTGGCCTGTATGGAGATGCAGGTGCCGGATGGGCACTAACTATGAGCACATCTACCGGCGCAGTGCAAGTAAACAACCGCATAAATATAAGTGGGTTTACAACACTGGGTGAGCAGGCTCCGGCTATTAAAACAAAACTAATTACAGGCACCACATCACCAATACCTTTAGGCTTTGCTGATATAGCTCATGGGTTAAACCGTTCAAAAATTGTGGGCATCAGTATTTTAGTAACCACAATTGATGGAGTGGATGTAGGCCCGGGATATTTTGTAACCACCGGACTACTGTACAACTTTCAGATAAACGCTAACAGTGTAAGAATTACCAATCCGTTATTGCCTATTGATTGTGGACTTATTTTGTTTAGGCCGGTGCGCATTTTGATAACTTATCAAGAATAGAATATGGTGCTCACCATCATTTACAATTTGTTACAACTCACCGTACGAATGCGGAGCGTTTTAGGAAAGATTCTCTAATGAATACTTTTTAAGGGACTTTGGTTAATCGGTAGGGTTTTTATCAAAGGCATACCCGGTTACTCATCAGGCATAAGGATATCTAATAATAAATTTACTGATGCAGGCTGCCCGTTTGTTTTGAAAACATTCAAAATCATTAAAAACAACCAATTATGAAAACAACAGTAAAACACATCGTAAAAATAATTGCCCTTAGTAGTATTTTCTTTTCACTAACAAGCAGTTATGCACAGGCACCGCAAAAAATGAGCTATCAGGCAGTTCTCCGAAACGCGAGCAATGCACTTGTTTCCAATACGCCTGTGGCAATACGGGTTAGTGTTTTGCAAGGTTCGGCATCAGGAACAGCCGTTTATGTGGAGCGGCATACATTAACAACCAATGTAAACGGCCTGGCAACTTTCGAAATTGGATCAGGAACAATAATTTCGGGTACATTTTCCGGTATTAACTGGGCATCGGGCGTGTATTTTGTAAAAACCGAAACGGACCCCACAGGAGGCACTAATTACACCATAAGCGGTACAAGCCAATTATTGAGCGTTCCTTATGCTTTATATGCAAAAACTGCTGAAACAACAACAGGTGGCACAACTGCTGAAACCGATCCTGTCTGGAGTGCTGCCTCTGTAAATTATTACACAAAAAACAATATGCAAACCAGCGGTTCATCGCAAATCCATTTTAATAACCTCACAAACAAACCAACTACTTTAACAGGATATGGGATAACCGATGCTATAAATACAACACATGCTGCAAATGGCATTACTGCAAGCAACATTACAAACTGGAACTCTGCGTTTGCATGGGGGAATCATACCGGATTGTATCGTCCGATTACTTATGTGCCGAACTGGAGCGAAGTAACCAACAAACCAACATTTGCTCCTGTAGCAACCAGTGGTAATTACAATGACCTTACCAATAAACCGGCAATTGATGGCTCCGAAACCAAAGTTACAGCCGGCACCAACGTTACGGTTACAGGCACAGGAACAACCGCAAGCCCTTATGTAATAAATTCTACAGGTACATCAGGTACACCATCCGAACAATGGGCAACAACGGGGAATAAGATTTCAAATACAAATACAGGCAATGTGGGTATTGGTGTAAGTGATCCGCTTTTGAAGCTGGATGTGTTGGGCCGTATGCTTGTCAGGGGTGATGGGACCACTTCAAACCTACCCGGTGTAGTTTTCACCAATACGCAAGGCGATCAGTACAGCGGGCTTGTGGGTCTGCAATCAGACTCCCTGATGGGGTTCTATGGTATCGGAAATAATATGCCTAACAATGGCTGGGGCCTGAATATGAATGTATATAACGGCCGCGTGGGAATTAATACCAATAATGCCAAAGCCGCTTTACATGTGGAAGAAGGCAATGTGTTATTCAGTACCGCCGGTATTCCTCCTAATCAAGCTCCCGATCCTCCAATGCAGGGCAGTGGCAGACGTATGATGTGGTATCCGGGCAAAGCTGCCTTCCGGGCAGGATACACCACAGTGGAATGGGATAAAGACAGTATAGGACTATATTCCACGGCTACAGGTTGGCGTACTAAGGCCATTGCAACCGCCAGCACCAGTATGGGCGAAGCAACAACGGCAAGTAATGGCGCAGCTACAAGCATGGGGAGCAATACTTCAGCAAACGGATATGCTTCTACCAGTATGGGCTATCATACCAAGGCTACCGCGGATTATTCAACCAGTATGGGTAATGGAACGGAGGCCAGCGGCATCACATCCACTGCTATGGGCGCATTTACAAAGGCTACTACCAATGATGCTACCAGTATGGGCTATGCATCCATAGCCAGTGGCAGTGCTTCGGTGGCAATGGGTGTTTTTTCCAGGGCAAAGGCCTATGGAAGTGCTGTAGTTGGCATGTACAATGATTCAACAGATACCCCTCAACCCGCTATGGACAATCCTTCCGACAGAATATTCCAGGTAGGAAACGGAACAGCCCTCAGCCGAAGCAATGCCGTCACTGTATTACGGAATGGGAATACAGGCATTGGCACTACTACTCCGAACCTCGCCGGGCTTGTTGTGGATAAAAAAGTGGGTGCAACCAATGCCGTTTTTGGCAGCAACACCAGCGGCGTGGCCATTGAAACTTCATATCCGGGCATTGGCTTCAATACGTATTATGACGGCTCACGAAAATCGATCAGCACCGGATATAGCGGATATGTTGGTGTAAATCCAGTTAATGGGGGCATGCAGTTTTTGGTATCAGGGGCTTCATCAAATTCAGGCAGCGCGGTTGCAATGAATACTGCGGTTTCAATAACACCGGAGGGCAATACCGGCCTTGGTGTTACTGATGCAACCTTCAGATTGGATGTGGGTGGCCGTATGCGAATAAGATCCACCACCGGAAATAGCGCAGGTTTGTGGCTGAACAATGGATCAAACTCTGCATCCCCGGCGTTTATCGGTATGCAGGCCGATAATAAGGTTGGCTTTTTTGGAAGTGGAAGTGGTTGGGGGCTAACGATGAATACGGGAAATGGGGCATTGAGTATTAATGGAAGTGCCGGTGCTGCCGGGCAGGTAACAACGAGTAATGGCGACAATCACGCTGCTTCATGGACTAAACTCGGCAATTTGCTACAAACCTATTACAGATATCCCAAATACACGGCCAACATCCCTACTGCCGACCCTAATGTATTTGAATTCGGAGGTGGTTCAATGGATATTAACGCTTCTGGCAAAAGCCGAATGATTATATCTGCCATGTTTACTGCTTACGCAGACTGTGGGATTTGTACTGTCATTCGATGGTGTGATATAAGGCTGAAAGTAGATGGGGTTTCGACTAAAGTTTTTACAATAGATGTGGCTCCAAACGGAGTTCAGCAGACTACGCTGAGCAATTATTTCTTTGATGTTGCAATAGGCAACCACACACTAGTTTGGGAAGTGTGGCTGCCAAATAATTTTAATGGATATCCTGTTACAGGAACACAAATAAGTAATGTTACAGTTATGGTTTTGCCTATTGATTAGAAATGGTAAAAGGCTCATGAAAATAAAACAAATCCATTAAATAATATCTCTGTCAGGCGGGATTTGCAACTTAGCGAAGCGGGATT
>Ga0105047_10014974_pt1 | contig 12257 bp, 9 predicted proteins | sample MAT04_FD_78384 | JGI IMG/M metagenome (GOLD analysis project Ga0105047, IMG submission 78384) | Freshwater microbial communities from Lake Fryxell liftoff mats and glacier meltwater in Antarctica - MAT-04 (megahit assembly) | ecosystem: Environmental > Aquatic > Freshwater > Ice > Liftoff... | reverse complement strand
TAGAAAATAATTTTTCATCATTGGGTACAGATTCTTTATTTATTTCTTTACGCCACGTCATGCTGTACACCTTGGTTAGTAATGGTTGCAGCACTTCTAAAGCAATAATAATTGGTAATGCTTTTAGGCTATAAGTATTCTTTTTTTTACGGCATTGGCCACTTGATTAATGCATTGAGTAAAGGTGATGAGTTGTTTATTGAACAGGATCAGGCTTCGCATACAACTTCCATACGATGTGATATTTCGTTCTAGTTTTTTATATCAGGCTGCATTCCTGTATCGCTGCTGTCGCTTTTCAGACTGTTCTTCTTTGTTCCGGTCTATTGCCCGGAGTGCATTGCCCAATATATGTAAGTTATAAGCCAGCACGCTTAATCCTCCGCAACGCTTAAAGCCATGCAAACCTTTATCCATACAACGGTTAAGGCCATGATGTTCCAGCATATTAATATTACTTTCTACGGCACTGTGCTGGTTTCGTAATTTTTTAAACGCTTTACTGCCTTCTCTTTCCTTATCTTTTTTGGTATGTTTACCCCGTTTGGGTATTACTACCTGTTCGGTTGCAGTAGCACTAAGGGTTACTAAATTTTCTTTACTCCAGAAACCTTTATCAATCCACCGATGGCGGAGATTATTTTTTTGTCGGTACATTTTTTTTCAAGTCTTTGTGAAAGCGGCTTTACCTGACTGGCATCTTTTTCCCCTTCCATTATTTTGTAGTCTATAATAAACTGATGCTGGTCGCTGTTGATGAGCAACAGGTGGCTCAGCTCTACTCTTTTATTTTGTTTGCCTTTTGTTATCCATTCTGTATGCTCTTCAAAGGTGGAAAATATTTTTTCTGCTGCTGGTATCACTTCTTGTTTTAGTAACCTGCGCTCTATCTGGTCTGTAAACTTGGTTACATATTTTTTGTATTTATCCAGCAGCAGGATGATTGCCATAATGGATGTTTCCTTACCAATAGATGCTGGTGGATATTTTATCAGTGATGCTACACTTGCTTCCAGCAGCCTGGCCTGGAGCAGGTATTGTTGTACACTTTGCTTTTCTGCCTGCTCCGACTTTCCTTTAAACACCTGATGTGATGTACGGCGGAACTGACTTTTAAGTGTTTTATGGATATATTTTATTTTACGCCATCCCTTTACCGGTGTTAGTGCCTGCAGCTTTTCTATGCTATCTAAGCATTTGCGAAGGCTATCCCAAAGCAAGTTTAATCCGAGCTATCGGATCTGTAGGAAAATGTATATTTGTTTCTACTGCATAGCTGTCTGGTTTTAATTTCAGTTCAACAATTTCGTTTTCCTTTTTTTTTAGTAATTGATGACCTGCTTCTACCACAATTGCATTAATTTGATACAACAAATCTTCATCAATAAGGCTTAAATTATCTATGATATTTTGATACTCAATTTCAAATTCCTTCATTTCAAAATTGTTGCCGCGTATACCCATAATGCTTCGTACCAATATGTCGTAATTTGCCATCAAATGCAATCTATCCCAATTAGTGCCAGTAGCGTGACGTACAACTGCCAAAACCAATATATGCCACAAATCCATACCCTTACGACCCGTTTTCTTTTTGCCTTTGCATATTTTTTCTTCTAACAACTTAAATATCTTTTCATTTAATGCTGGAGTAGTAAAAATATGTTGCAAGGCCCTAACTGTGGGCGGCATTTCGTCACGGCTTTTTGTTGGAATTTTTATATCGCTGATGGGTACTGCACCCAAGCTCAATTGCTGTTCAAATCGTTGACGCATAATTGTCGGAATTTAGTAGCGAATAACCGGCAAAATTTAAAACAAAAACTACTAAAAGCACACCCTGTGTACAACTATTCAATACCCTGAAAAGTAATCAAACTATTCAGCAGTATGTGCTTTAGGGTTTGCTTGCAGATACAAAGTAATCAATTTAAAATTATCAAAATTGAGTAATAACGAATTGCTTTGTTATAATCTGGAAACTCTTATTCTCCGATAATCCCTGGGGCTTAATTTACAGATATGTTTAAAGTACCGAGAAAAGTTATCCGAATTTTTAAATCCCGTTTCAAGAGCAATCTCCTTAAATGTAAGATTTGTGGAAAACAAGAGGTATTTTATATGATTTACTTTTACTCTGTGAATTTCTTTAGCAATACCACTTGAAATTGTGCTTAAAAATTTTCGCTCCAGTTGTCTTCTTGATAGGCACGTTACATTCACAACACAATCCACAGTGAGAATCTGGGAAGGTCCGGTTTCGTTTATAAAAACCAGTGCTTTTAATAAATTTGGGTCTTTTATTGCCAATACTTCTGTAGAAAGCCTTTCCACAATGTGATGAGGCTGCCCAATTATATTATTCGGATTTTTAGAATGCTCTCCTTTAATCATCTGATCTAGCATTTTTGCAGTATTAAAGCCGACCGTATAAGAATCATGTTCAATAGATGACAAAGAAGGACTGCAAAGGTCACATATCAAATCATCATTGTCTACGCCAAGGATAGCAATCTCATAAGGTATCCGGGCATTAATAAGTCTGGCTGCCTCCATGATTTCAAAAGATAAATCATCTGAACATAGCATAATGGCCACAGGCTTCTTTAAACCTGATAGCCATTTGGCTAAATTCTTAAGATGTTTTTGACTACTGTCTTTAGATTTAAATTGAGTTTTATTTTTCGTCAGGCAATTTAATCGAGCCTGATTGATTTCATTTTGAAAAGAGTACTGTCTGGCTTTTGACCAAAAGGAGTCTTCATACCCATAAAAGGCGAAATTGTCAAATCCCTTGGATAGAAAATACTTTGCCCCCATCTGCCCTATCGCCGCATCATCCGTAACAATATTAGGGATTCCCCCGATAATTTCTTTGTAGGGCGCGGCTATTTTAGGAATAGTCATTTCTTTGATCCTGTCCGTGAACTTATATTCACTAGCTATAATTCCGGAAATATTTTTACTCGTGAATTCATTACCCATCAATGTCGCTCCAATGTTTCTATAGGCAGGCGCCGGCCGTATAAGATTCCATGAGGTGTATGTTCTGGAGTATTTTATGATTCCCTTTATCAGATTCCTGTCGTAGGAATCTACGGTATCAATTAGCAGGAGGATTTCCTTTTTATTCAAAGACATTTTATTTCTTTTGAAGTGTTTCTGTTTCAGCGTTTTAAATATATTGTAATATAAGACTAGTTTAAGTCAAATGTCGCAAATTGACTAAAGATTGGCGTAAAATGAAATAAATTATCCATATACCAGCATTATCTTCACAACATTAAGTAATGGTGGAAAAGCACCTTTTAACGATTAAAGCCAGCTTCTGAGAATGTAGATTATTAATGTAAACAAATTTCGTTACGTGGTTATCATTCTGATATGCCTTTTCTATTTGGAAGTCGGCTTTATTGTAGCGCTTACCTCAGTATTGATCCCGCAGGTAATTAGGAATTTCAATCTGCCATTTGGCATCGCGGCTAAATTACCTTTTGCTTATTATTTATCATTTGCCGTTATTTCACTCAAATTTCAAAACCGGCGAAAAGACAATTCTTCAATTCAAACCTGTTTAAAATCAATTTACCACATAAACGATTATGCATATGAAAAAAAATAATCTCTTTTTAGCATTTTTCCTGCTGTTCGCAACTGCCTCAATAGCACAGGATGTTGCAACTGGCAGGGTTATTCTCAGCGATGGAACTCCTCTTGCGGGTGCCAATGTGATAGTAAAGAAAACAAAAGAAGGTACGAAGACAGATGCCAATGGAAACTACTCCCTTCCTGCTCCCAAAAATTCCGTCTTAGTAATTTCCTACGTTGGTTATGTGCCTGTTGAAGTTACTAATTCTGGAGAACCAATTTCTTCTACGCTTAAGACAATTAGTTCAGATTTGGGAGAAGTAGTAGTGGTAGGCTATGGCACTGCGAAAAAAGCGACGGTTACGGGAGCCATCACGTCGATCAAGGGTAAGGAGCTAACCCAATCTCCTGCGGCAAATCTGAGTAATAACCTTGCCGGGCGCTTACCGGGCTTGACTGTAGTAACGCGAAGCGGAGAACCTGGTAACGATGCATCCATTTTACGGATACGCGGGTTGAACAGTATCGGCAACAACAGTCCTTTGGTCATTGTTGATGGCATCGCCGGAAGAAACTTGGAACGTTTGGATCCAAATTCGATTGAAAGCCTAACCGTGCTCAAAGATGCATCAGCGGCCATCTATGGAGCTCAAGCGGCTAACGGCGTTATTTTAATAACAACCAAACGGGGCAGAACTGGTAAGCCAACGATCGTACTGAATATAAATTACGGCTGGAACCAGCCCACTCAGATTCCGCAAATGGCAAGCGCCTATGAATATGCGGTTATGTATAATGAGTATAACGCCTACAACAATCTTCCCCTTAAATATACAGATGAAGATCTCAGGCTGTTTCAGGATGGTTCAGATCCCTGGGGACATCCGAACACCGATTTTTTTGCTGAAACATTCAAGCCCTGGTCCAGTCAAAACTATAAAAACCTGACCGTCCGCGGTGGCTCTGAAAGTGTAAAGTACTTTTTTTCCGTGGGTTCCAGGTTCCAGGATGGGAACTTCAATAAGAGTGCAAGCAATTACAAGCAAACCGACTTCGTATCAAATATTGATACCCGGATTTCAAAGAATATCGATTTTTCGTTCGATATATTGGGAAGGTTGGAGGATCGGTCATCTCCTTCCAAAGGAGTCGCCTCGGTATACCGCGGCATATTCAGAGGCAATCCTACCTTGCCTGCGTATTGGCCCGACGGCAAGCCCGGCCCGGATATAGAAGCAGGAGATAATCCGGTTGTAACAAGTAGCGATTTGGCTGGATACAGCAACAATAAATCCTATGTTTTTCAAAGCAACCTGCGGTTGAACATTACCGTTCCAGGCGTGAAGGGATTAAAGCTTCAGGGAAATGCTTCTTATGATAAAACATTGGATTTTTCCAAGACATTCATCAAACCTGTTTATCTGTACACCTGGAACGGTCAGCCTGACCATGTCACCGTACCCGGCGTTCGTGGCGTTGCAGATCCCCGGCTGACACAACGGTCGTCTGATTCTTACAGACAAACATTTAATTTCCTTGTTACCTACGAACGTCGGATTGGGGAAGAGCACACGTTTAAGATTTTATCCGGCACCGAAACACAAAAAGGTATGAATAGTTGGTTCAGCGCGTTCCGGAGGAACTTCCGTTCCGATCAGATAGATCAGTTGTTTGCAGGCGGTAATGACATTTTCAAAGATAACCTGGGAGGAGCGGGCCAGTTTGCAAGGGTTAATTATTTCGGACGTGCGAACTATGACTTTCGCGAAAAGTATTTATTGGAATTTGTGTGGCGTTATGATGGTTCCTATATTTTCTCTAAAGGCAAACAATATGGATTTTTTCCCGGAGTTTCAGCAGGCTGGAGAGTGTCGGAAGAGAAATTCTTTAAGGACAGGTTTGGGTGGATAAACAACTTCAAGTTGAGGGGCTCCTGGGGACGCACAGGTAATGACCGCATTGCAGAATTTCAATACTTAGCCACATTTGGCCTTTCAAATGCAAACTATGCGTTTGCAGGCCAGCCTCACCAGATTATGTACGAAACCAAAATCCCCAATCCGAACGTTACCTGGGAAGTGGCCAGCCAGGCCAATATAGGTTTCGATGCGGAATTATTCAATTCCAAATGGGCCCTGACTTTTGACTTCTTCAATAATGTACGTTCCAATATTCTTATAAAAAGAAATGCATCAGCTCCTGAATTTGCAGGGTTAACTCTTCCTCCTGAAAATATCGGCAAAGTGGGCAACAAAGGATTTGAAGCCGCGGTATCTTATTTCGGCAAGGCCAAATCCTTTGATTACACGTTTTCCGTTAACGGCGGGTATTCAAAAAACAAGGTGCTTTTTTGGGACGAAGAGCCAAATGTGCCGGAATGGCAGCGTGCTACCGGCAGACCGATTCCCTCTAATGCTTCCGATCCAAAAAGTGACTTATACTACGAGGCGATTGGCATTTTTGCAGATGAAAGAGCTATTGCCAACTACCCTCATGTGGATGGAGCGACTCCGGGCTCTGTTGTTTTTAAAGATGTAAATGAAGATGGCCTTATTGATGATCTGGATCGGATACGAAGCTTAAAAAACAATATTCCCACGTTCACGGGGGGTATCAGTATGTCCGTTCGTTTTAAGCAATTGGACTTTGTCCTTTTACTGCAAGGCGCTTTAGGCGGCCAGACCTATTTTGCTTATGAAGCCGGGCTCACTAACAATTATACGAAAGCTGATTATGATGGAAGATGGACCGTAGATAATGTAAATGCAACCAAATCCAGAGCTTATTCCTGGGGTACCGATTATTGGACAACAAGGCAAAGTACCTATAACTTGAGGAAAACGGATTATTTGCGGCTTAAGAACCTGGAACTGGGTTATACCTTCGCAGACGGCTTCCTTAAAAGGGGAGGGTTGGAAAACGTCCGCCTGTTTGTGAGTGGCGCTAATTTATTAACATGGGACAAATTCCCGGAATTAGATCCGGAAATAGAGCAAAACGGGGCTTTTGGATACAACTATTTTATCCAGCGCGTAGTCAATGCCGGATTATCTGTAAACTTTTAAATACTATTTATGTTTAAGCGCGTTAAATACCTTATACTCATTTCTGCTGTATGTTTTTTCCCCTCTTGTAAAAAGGACTTTTTAGATACGAAGCCCTTGGGCGAATTCAATGAGACAGATTTCTGGAGCAGCCCCGGCCTGGTGGAAACATTCGTCAATGGCATATACAAAGATGTGTATCGCTATCCGTTCTCTTGGTACCCCCTGAGTGTCTTTTCCGGTGATGAATCTTTTTCGATGGGCGGGGGAACTGTGGTAGAATTTAATAAATCTGCCATAACCGCCGATAATATACCCGGCTTCTATGATGGCACGCAGAACTATATGCCCCATCTTCAAGGCCTTCAGTGGGGCGCGTTATACAAAGCCGTCCGCAAGACCAACCTTGTTTTTGAGAACATCAATCGGATCCCTGTTGAAACAAACCAGAAAACCATAGAACGGTTCAAAGGAGAAGCGTATTTCCTTCGGGCTAATTTGTATCATTTTCTTATTTCGCTCTATGGCGGCGTGCCTTTGATAACGAGGTCGTATAGCCTGAATGACAATTTTAATGTATCCCGTAATACCTATGAAGAATGCGTTGAATTTATCGTAAGCCAATTAGATTCCGCCGCTATGCACCTGCCTTTAAGTTATTCTGGCGCTACCGAAGGCAGAGCGACCAAAGGTGCTGCATTGGGCCTAAAGTCGAGGGTTTTGTTATATGCTGCCAGCGATCTGCATCATAAAATGGATCAATATGCACCCGGATATAGCAATCCTGAACTGTTAGGATATGTAAACGGATCGCAACGGGAGCGTTGGCAGCGCGCAAAAGATGCGGCAAAGGAAGTTATTAATTTAGGCATGTATTCTTTATACAAAGCGGATCCGGCACCAGGCGACTCAATTCCGAAGAACTTATCCGATTATTTTCTTTCCCGGTCTGCCACACCCGAAGACATGCTACTACAATACTTCAGTTCCCAGGCTCCCGGTGAATGGACGGAAAACATTCCAGCCGTGACGCATGCTCCCAACGGATTTCATGGATGGGGATGGGTGATACCAACAAGCAACCTGGTGGATGCTTTCGAATTTAAGGATGGAAGCAAATTCGATTGGAATAATCCGCAACATAAAAGTTCTCCTTATACAAACCGGGATGCCCGCTTTTACGCTACGATATTGTATGAAGGATCGGATTGGCGGCCGCGACCTACTGATGTTGCCGGTATAGATCCCTGGAATAAAATACAGACGGGTGATGTGTATGATGTATCGGGGAATGTTGTGGTACAAGGCGCAGATAATGGTTTAATTGATGCGTGGGGTCTTTTCTCCGGATATTTCTTACGGAAATTTTTGGATCCGGCAGTTGATTTCCTTGTTACAAATCAAGATGTACCGTTCAAGCAAATGCGCTATGCAGAAATTTTGATGAACTATGCTGAGGCATGCATCGAACTTGGAGAAGATGGTGAAGCCCAATCCTACATCAATAAAATCAGAACAAGAGCGGGCCAGCCTACAACATTAGCAACCGGAAACGAATTGAAAAGCCTTTACAGAAACGAACGAAGGGTTGAGTTCGCTTTTGAGGAGCAATACTTTTGGGATATTCGCAGATGGGTGGCCGGTCCTACGGCATACCACCCTATCAGCAGGGTTGTTATAAAATATGTAGCACCGGACGCCACCTCCTATCGTAAGCCTGATGGTAAAGTTTGGGGAAATCCTGAGTATTCGACGCAAGTGCTCGCTAAGTATAGTTGGAGCGATAAAGCCTATTTTCTGCCTATAAGGCGTTCGGAGCTAAACAGGAGCGCAAGCCTTATTCAAAATCCCGGATATTAAGATCACATAAATTTTACTCAAATGTATCAGCGCAAGCACATTGATTATCCTATTATACTACTGGTTTGCTTCTTTTACTTTGAAGTGGGTTTTATTGTATCCTTGACGGCGGTTTTGCTTCCTGAATTAATCATGGCTTTTTCTCTGCCCGGCGGCACGGCGGCTATGTTGCCTTTTGCCTATTACATTTCATTTGCCGTTTTCGCTTTGCCGGCGGGCATTGCAACGGACCGGTATTCCTATAAGAAATTATTAATCGTTTCTTTTTGTTCCGGTCTTTTGGGCGCCGTTTTATTTCTTGTGCGGCAAAACTTCTACGGGGTCGTTCTTACTTTATTCATCATAGGCTGTAGTCTCACCTTTGTTCAGGTGCTCTCGGTACCACTGCTCAGGCAGGCTTGCGGGCCAAAACGTTTGCCATTCTATTCCGCACTTACAATGCTGCTATACGGAGTTGGCGCCTTCGTCAGCCCCATTGTTAACAGTTATATGATTGAGTTACATTCCCGGCCAGTACAAGGCAGTGTTTTACAAAAGGTATTCCATTATATTATTGGTTCCGGCCATGAGTGGGCTGCAATATATCTGGTTGTATGCGTCATGTATTTTCTTACAATTTTGGTAGTGGTACGTTGCCGGTTTCCAAATAGTGCATTGATTGAAGAAGAAAGAATTAATACGTCCGCATTGAATTTTAAGTTGATCTGTGACAAAAAGCTTTTTGTTCTTTTTCTCGCCCTGGTAGCGTATTGCTGCTGTGAACAAGGCGTGTCAAACTGGTTAATTCGGTTTTTCCAGATTTACCATCCGGATATCCCGATACAATCTTCCTTAGTGTTGTCCTATTATTGGATTCTGCTTTCCGTTGGTTGCATTTTTGGAATGGTGTTGCTGAAAAAGTTTCATTTGCTAAGCGTGCTTAAATTCTTCGTGGCCGGTGCTTTGGTGTCCATTGGTATTGCATTATATGCTTCAACCTATTGGTCAATTGCAGGTTTTTTGTTGACAGGTTTATTTCATTCCATTATGTGGCCCGTAATTATTTCCCTTGCTATAAACTTATACGACAAGAATCACGGTACAATTACAGGCTTGATGTTTATCGGTAGCATCGGTGGTGCGTTTGGGCCGATGATAATCGGACAGTTGGCTGACCTATGGGGCTTAAAACCGGCTTTTTCATTCCTTGGTGTATGCTACCTGTTTATTTTGTTGGTGTCCTTCGGTGATTATTCCATAAAAACTGCGAATTGTAATTCAGTCGTATTAAATTCCAAAAAGGAGGCTATATTATGAGGTATCGACTGGAAAACGTTTGTTCGTTGAATCTTATCTGTGGGGAAGGCCCTGTATGGGACACCGCAACGAATCAGTTATATTTTACCGACTGCATGGATTCCAAAATATTTTCTTTTTCACCGGAACAAGGTAGTTGTGCACTTTTGAAAGAAGACATGCAATCTGCTTCAATAACTTTGCATGAAAACGGCGGTTTTATGGTATGTGGTAAAGAGGGCTTCACGTATTTCAATCGGGAAAATGAAAGATGCGGTTTAGGTATAAGCAAGGAGGGTATTAGGGCTGACAACTTGAATGAAATTATTTCAGACGCCAAGGGAAGAGTATATGCCGGGCAAGATTCCTTTACTGACGGCAATCTGCTGTCAACCGGCTATTTGTTTATGTTGGATTTATGCGGGACGATCCGTGTTGCAGACGAGGGCCTGCATCTCGCAAATGGTATGGGTTTTAGTCCAGAGGCCGACACCTTTTATCTTGTTGATTCCATTCAAAGAAAAATATTTAAATACAGTTACCGGCATTCAACTGGTGAATTGAGCGGAAAGGAGAGCCTTTACCAATTTGATAAAGACGACGGCCTTCCCGATGGTTTAGCTGTTGATAGCGAAGGGTTTCTTTGGGTTGCCCTGTTTCAGGGAAGCATGTTAATGCGTATTGACCCCGATGGGAAATTAAACCGTGTGGTGCGCCTCCCTTACACGCAACCTACTTCAATCGCTTTCGGCGGAAAAAACATGAATAAATTGTTTATAACATCCGCGTCTCTTCATTCGAAATCCGGTCTGGAGCCGGCAGGGTATGACGATGCTAAAGACAGAGGCGGAAGCCTCTATTGCCTGGAATTGGATATAACAGGGAAAGAGGAATATAAGGCTCGTGTAAATACAAAATGCAACGTATGAGGATCGGAATGGCCTTTGGCGAAGGATTAATTCCTCAGGGATCATTAAATGATGATAATCTACTTTACGCAAAACAATTAGGCGTTACGGACATTATCCTGCATTTGCCTGATGATAAGCTTCTTCCATCAACACAATATGGTTATTGGACTGTGGACGATTTATTGCGGGTTAAGGATTTTATAAATAGCTATGGTTTAAACCTGGCGGCAATAGAGAACTTTCCTCTCGATCATTGGTATGATGTTTTGTTAGACGGACCCGGAAAATTTAGACAAATTGAGAATATTAAGAGGACAATTACAAATATGGGTAAGGCCGGCATTATGATTATGGGCTACTATTTCAGTATTGCAGGAGTTTGGGGCAGGACGTATGGACAGTTCGCAAGGGGAAACGCTTTGTCAGATGGGTTTTCCGTGGAAGCAGGCATGGATCTAAACCAACCGATTCCACGCGGTGAGGTTTGGGGTATGAGTGTCCGTCCGAATGATTCGCAAGGGTATTCTGATTGCGCTGATCTTAACGAAATGTGGGGCAGGTTGGAGTTTTTCCTGAAAGAAATTGTTCCGGTAGCGGTTGATTCGCAGGTAAGAATGGCGGCTCATCCTGATGATCCTCCTGCGTCTGTTTTACGGCAAACAGCCAGGCTTATTACGCATCCCGACCATTTCGACCGTTTGTTAGACATAATACCCTCTTACTATAATGCATTGGAGTTTTGCCAGGGTACCATCTCATACATGGCCAAAGGTGATTTGTATGATTCTATAAAAAAATATGCCGCAAGAAATAGTATTGCATATGTGCACCTTAGAAATAATTGCGGCAGATACCCCGATTATTACGAAACATTTATTGATGACGGTGATTGGGATATTTTGAAATGCCTAAAGCTATATAAAGAGTTCGGATTTAATGGGGTTTTAATGCCAGACCATACCCCGGAAGTAGCATGTAATGCCCCGTTTCATGCGGGTTTTGCACACGCTATAGGTTTCATCAAAGCAGGATTACTTTCAATATAAATCATGGAAATAGAATTCAATAATAAGACTGTACTGATAACCGGCGGATCCAACGGGATTGGCGCCGCTGCGGCAAGATTGTATATCGAATCTGGAGCACGTGTCATCATACTTGATATAGATCATATAGGAGAGCAGATTGCTTCGAGATACAGTGATTCCTGCCGATTCATCAAGTGTGACCTTTCAGATGCAAAAGAGGTAGAAAAGGCGATTTTGGAAATCGGATTTAGCGAGGGCATAGATATCCTTGTGAATAATGCGGGAATCCAAACATACGGTACAGTGGTTGATACCACGGAAGAACTGTGGGACAAAACAATTTCCGTAAATCTGAAAGCGCAGTTTCTATGCGCCAAGTACGCTATTCCTTTCTTACTTAACAGCTTTGAGCCCGTTATCGTAAATGTCTCAAGTGTTAACGGAATCGAAAGCCAGGCGAATGGAGCTGCTTATGTTACCTCTAAAGCGGCCATATTAGGCCTTACAAAGAGCATAGCGGTTGATTTTGCGCCAAAACTAAGATGCATTGC
>Ga0105047_10014973_pt1 | contig 12258 bp, 10 predicted proteins | sample MAT04_FD_78384 | JGI IMG/M metagenome (GOLD analysis project Ga0105047, IMG submission 78384) | Freshwater microbial communities from Lake Fryxell liftoff mats and glacier meltwater in Antarctica - MAT-04 (megahit assembly) | ecosystem: Environmental > Aquatic > Freshwater > Ice > Liftoff... | reverse complement strand
TCTTATTACTTATCACCCTTGCTTCATCATCATTTGCACAATCTTTTGGCATTAAAGCCGGTTTGAATTTATCAAATATGGTAATGAAGGATGATGATGACACCTACAGCGACGATTATAAAATGCTTCCCGGGTTCCATTTGGGAGTAGTTGCTGAAATTCCGTTTTCGGATATTTTCTCGTTTGAACCGGGTTTGCTGCTTTCAACCAAAGGCTTCAAGTTCGAAGAATCAGAAGAATATTTGGGTGAAACCATGGAATCAAAATTAAAAATGTCTCTTTATTACATAGATATTCCACTAAATCTGAAAGCAAGTTTTGGTTCCGGTGATACTAAGTTTTACGGGACATTCGGGCCATACGTAGGAATGGGATTGAGTGGCAAATACAAATCGGAGGTTACCTTTATGGGTGAAACCGAATCAGAGGATGAAGATGTAAAATGGGGATCGGATGAAGAAAATGACGATTTGAAAAGATTCGATTTTGGCGTTTCGGTTGGTGCCGGATTTCAATTCGGTTCAATAGCAGTTGGTGCCGGCTACGCTATTGGGTTGGCTAATGTTTCACCTTATACTGAAAATGGAAGTTCGATTAAAAATAATGTTCTGAGTGTTTCGGTAGGTTACATGTTTGGAGGTAAATAGTTTGCCCTGAAGGTAAATTCATGTTACATGATTTTTATTAACAGATAAGTAAATATTTATAGTCATGTAGTGGTTAATTCCTGATTTCTTATTTAAACTTATCCTTTATTAATCGCGGAAATGATGATTTATCATTTGTTTCCGCGATTTTTGCTTTTTCCCCATTCCGGCAAAATGAGTTCCATTGTTAAGCCTATCATTCAAAATATACGGTGCCTATTGATCTATCTCAGAAAAATGGAGTAATTTTCGAAACTTAAAAACAGCAGGTTAAATGAAAACCGTTTTACATTATACTGGCATTGCAATTATTATCATTTTATCCTTCCTCGGCTATTCTTCAAATTTCTACCCGCTTTTAAGTTCCGACGATGCCATACAGGTATTGATGATACATGATTTTAAGCTGCCTCACGATTTCTATTTCTGGGGGCAGGACCGATATGGTTCGCTGATTCCATTGCTTGGACAGATATTTTACCGTGGTCTCGGATTATCACCTCTTACTTCCGAATCCATTGTACATTACTTATTGCTTATAGCAGGGTATTTTGCTTTCGCTTCTTTTTTTAAATCGAAATTATGCAGGCTGATCCTGGCAGTAGCGTGGTTTTTCCCTCCGTTTCATCTGATTGATTTTTTACGAGGGAATATCGGACTGGAATACAGTTTGCTGGCAACAGGCATTTTTCTGATAAACAAGCTCAATGAAAATGCATTTCGGGAAAACAGGTTACGACTGCATTTGCTTTTACTTTTTATAACAATTCTTTTTATTCTTGCTACATGGGTTTCGGATCTGGCAGCCATATCAATTTTTCTGATATTGATGCTTCAGATTTATTTTGGGAAATTTGCCAGAGGAAGTAAGAGTGGAGTTTTATTTAACTGGAAACCAGCAATATACTATCTGTTTTCTGGAATTTTAATATGATCAGCTTTAATTCTCTATGGGAAATACCATGCTGACAAGTCACCTCTATATACTGGTTTCAACGATTTCAATACCACTATCGATTCACTAAAGATGTTTATCGTTTCCATATCCGATCTGCTGGTTTTTAAAGCAAACGAAACTTTTACAAGTGTATATTTTTACCTGGTTCTAATACTTGTCGTTACAATATTCGTATTCTTCACTAAAATTCAACTTCCCGAAAATCAGAAAAAATGGTTCCTGTTTTTTGTACTGGACTGCATACTGATCTTCGGATTAATAATGATTTCGAAATGGTCGTACACGAATGGTGTGCCAAGGCGTTATTTTGCAAGCAATTATATCACCTTTTGGATGGCTTTTCTACTCGCCTTCGAATACCTGGCTGAAACGAAAATAAAACAAGTGATGCGAATCCTACTCTTGTTTGCAGTTATAATTGCCGGAGCCGGATGTGTTTATAACATGAAATATATCTGGCCCAAAACACTGAAACCAAAGGCCAAATATGTTCGTGAATTCGAGAGCCTGGGCAGGATCGGAATTATTGGCAACTACTGGAATTCATATATAAATTCGGTAACAGACCCTGAACAGATTATTGCCACGCCCGATGATCGCTCTAGTGTGCGCAACAGGGAAATGGCTTATGAAGTGATGAAAAGGGATACTTTTTATATAATCCGCGACGGTTGGCTGGAGGTATTTCCTGATTCTCTCAATCAGTTCGGAACGCCGCTATATAAAAACGGTGAAGAATTCCGGATGGGTGACTGCTCTGTATGCAGGTACAGGAAATAGATACGCTATTCAATCTGTTTTTCCGGTTTGCCGACAGGATTATTTTCTTCAATAAAATCCTGAACCACAACAGAATATTTTCGCAAAAGTGGAATGACTGCAGGTGCTACAGCCGAAACCGGTTTGTACAGAATTGAAGTCTTTTTTGACGAAGCTGTCAGCAGGCTTTCTTTCGGATCGATGCGTGAAAACATCAGGAAAAGGAAACTGGCAATCAATACTCCTTTTCCGATACCAAACAAAACTCCGGCAATCCGGTTCACAATTCCAAGCCCGGCCGTTTTCACAACTCCGGTCATAAACCGCCCAAGCAGAAAAATTAAAACAATTACTATAACAAAGGTAACTACATACGCTATCATCCTGATATTAGCACTTTTCATACCCATGTCTTTCTGAAGCCAGTCGGCTGTAAACTCCGAAAAATGAGAAGCTGCATAAAATCCGAGCACCAGTCCTGCCAGTGTGGCCAAACTGATAATAAACCCATTCGAAAAACCTTTATACGCAAAGTATAAAAGGAAAATGGCCAGTATTATATCGATGGTTGACATGTCAATATTTCAGATTATGCCTGTAATCGGCAGACTTTCTTTCAAACTTATAGGAATTCTGATTTTCTTTTCCTAAACCTTAATCCCTAACCCCTAACCCCTTTTTACAGGCCTAAGTTTCTTGGTGAGTTCTGACGTAAACACAAAATCCTGAAGTTCAGGATTATCGGTGAGTAAAATATTGCTTTTATCACCTTCCCACCAGATTTTGCCCTTGTAAATGAAGTACACTTTCTCTCCTATTTCCAGAACTGAATTCATATCGTGGGTAACAACCACGGTAGTCATATTATACTCATCGGTTATCTCTTTAATCAGTTCATCAATCAGGTGGGCAGTTGGCGGATCGAGACCGGAATTGGGCTCATCACAAAAAAGGTAACGCGGGTTCATGGAAATAGCCCGGGCAATAGCAACACGTTTTTTCATTCCTCCACTCAATTCGGAGGGATATAATTTGTTAGCATTTTCAAGGTTTACTCTCGAAAGGCAAAAATTGGCGCGCTCAAGTTTTTCCGGTATTGTCTGCTTGGTAAACATCGTGAGTGGAAACATCACATTTTCTTCCACGGTGAGCGAATCGAACAAAGCGCCACCCTGGAATAACATCCCTATCTCCTGCCTGATTTCTTTCATTTCGTTAAACGACATCTTCGAAAACTCCCGTCCATCGTAAAACACCTGTCCATGATCAGACTGCAACAGACCAACAAGGCATTTAAGAAGAACCGTTTTCCCCATTCCACTCTGACCGATTATAAGGTTGGTTAATCCTTTTTCCAGGGTAACTGATATATCGTCAATCACCAAACGATCACCAAAACTCTTGCTGATATTCTTACCTTCAATCATGCCAGCAGGATTTGCGTAAGAATCAGGTTCATAAAGATGATCGCTATACTGCTGTAAACGACTCCATTGGTACTTGCTTCGCCGACTTCGAGGGCACCGCCTTTTGTATAATATCCGTTATAGGCTGAAACAGAAGCTATTATAAATGCAAAAACTATTGTTTTAGCAAATGCATAGAAGATATCATACATATGAAAAAATGACTGTATACCATAAATATATTCAGCCGAAGGGAAAAGACCGGTAAAAATGCCGGCAATCCAGCCACCACCAACCGCCAGCAACATGCTCATCGCGATCAGGAAAGGGTTGATGATCATTGAAGCAACAATTTTGGGGAGTATAAGAAAGGTAGCCGGATTGATACCCATAATTTCGAGGGCGTCAATTTGTTCGGTAACCCGCATGGTGCCCAATTCCGATGCAATTCTTGAACCAACTTTGCCAGCAAGTATCAAACTTATTATGGTAGGCGAAAATTCAAGTTGTACACTTTGCCGGGTAACAAACCCGATGGTATAGGATGGAATGAGCGGAGTATCAATATTGAAGGCCATTTGAATGGCCAGAACGGCACCCATAAATACCGATATGATGGCAACAATACCAACAGACGCTAATCCAAGTTTTTCCATTTCTACCAGGATCTGCCTGAAATAAATGGACTGCTTTTCAGGACGTTGAAACGCCTGCCCAAGCATACTCAGATAGCGCCCAAAGTGGAATAAAAATTTCATCGTACACAATAATTAGTGCTAAATTAGCGTAAATTTTAAGATCAGCATTCAGTGTGCTTTTTTTTCTGAACAAGCTGAAGGTTTAATTGTTAGAATTTTAGTTAACAAAATGTACACAATAACCTCATAAACAGGAAAATGAAAAGTGTAAAATCTATAAATATATATTTACAAAGTTCGATAAGGCGAATAGTCCTTGGTGCTTCAATTGTTTTGTTGCTGACTGTTACAGCGTGTACCAGTTCGTACAACAGTTCGAAAAACTGGAATCGCACGCCTGCTTCAACCGGTCGCAACAGGTGCGGTTGCCTGCTGAATCCAATTCAACATCATGCTATAAAGTTGTATCAGCAACCTACCTATGCCCTACAAGCCTGAAACACTGGAGGGTGTGCTTTCCCGTTTCCCTGAGCAGGCACGAAGTCGGGTAGAAGCCCTTTTTAACGAATATCATTTTCTTTTCCGTATTACTACTCCGCGCCGTACACGACTCGGCAGTTTTAAAGGAGTACGGCATGGTGCCAGGCCAGTTATTCAGATTAATGCTGATCTTGGACAATACTCTTTCTTATTGGTATTTCTGCATGAGCTTGCACACCTGGCGGTGATGAAGCAATATGGACGCAAGGCGAAGCCACATGGTGATGAATGGAAAACCGCATACCAGAAATTGGTGCAGCCGTTTTTCGATGAACAGGTTTTCGAACCAGCCCTCGCGACTGAATTACAAAGATATTTTATCAAAACACCCGCGACTTTTCATCGCGATACACAACTGTTGAACACCCTGGCTTCGGTTGAAGGCGGGATTGATATAATAACAGTTAATGATATACCTATAAATGATACATTTACATTAATGAATGGCCGGCAGTTTGTTAAACTCGAAAAACTCCGTACCAGATACAGATGTTTCTGTCCGAAAACAAAAAAATACTACCTGGTGCCAAAATCAGCGCAGGTAATACATGAAATGAACCTGCACAATGCAGTAATCTGAGTACCGGAAACCGGATAAAAAGATCATTTCAGATATGTTTTTTTTAATCATACTTTACAGTCAATTCTGAAACCGGATTTATTACCTTTGCAAAAAAATAATTCCCGTCAAATAGTTGTAATTTAATTTGTTATAATAAAACCTATCCTGATGAACAAAGACTATTACTGTGTGATCATGGCCGGCGGTGTCGGAGCCCGTTTCTGGCCGCTTAGCCGCAACGAGCGTCCAAAGCAGTTTATTGATATACTTGGTACCGGTGAAACACTGATTCAGCAAACCTTCAGGAGACTTACCACTATCTGTCCGCCTGAAAATATTTTTGTAGTCACGCATAATAATTATTTTGACCAGGTGATTGAACAATTACCTGCCATAGATCCCGATCATGTGCTTTGCGAACCCATGCGCCGCAATACCGCGCCATGTATCGCATATGCAACTCACAAGATTTATAAGCTGAATCCGAATGCCAGTATAGTTGTGGCTCCTTCGGATCATATTATTCTCAAGGAAGAAGAATTCACTCAAACACTGCTTTGTGCTTTAAATGCTGCTTCTCATAATGACTGGCTCCTTACGCTGGGCATTACACCAAGCAGGCCCGATACCGGATACGGCTATATCCAGTTCGATGAATCTCATACCTATTCATCCGACTGCAAAGTACGTAAGGTGAAAACCTTTACCGAAAAACCGCACTACGACATGGCAGTTTCATTTTTGCAAAGCGGTGATTTTCTGTGGAATGCAGGAATTTTTATCTGGTCTGTCAAAAGCATAATGAGTGCTTTTGAGAAATATCTTCCTGAAATAGACAGCCTCTTTAAAGAAGGTGCCGAAGTGTATTATACCGAAAGCGAAAACGCTTACATCGAAAGTGCCTATACGGTGTGCAAAAGTATTTCCATCGATTATGGAGTAATGGAAAAAGCGGATAATGTGTTCGTTCTTGCTGCTGATATTGGCTGGAGCGATCTCGGTACCTGGGGTTCCTTATATGATAACTCAGTTAAAGATGCTAATGGAAACGCTATCATCGGAACTAAACCTCTTACTTACGATACAAAAAACTGCATCATTAATATACCCTCCGACAGGATAGCCGTTATTCAGGGCATTGAAGACTGTATTGTGGTTGAAGATAACGGCGTGCTGCTTATCTGCAAACGAAGTGATGAGCAGAATATCCGAAGCTTTGTGGATGCCGTCAGGAATGAAAAAGGGGAACAATTCGTTTAGGGAATAATTCCTTTCAGGAGATGTACACTTTGTTAACCAATACTATTTACCAATAATTGAATACAATAAACCTAATGAAAAAAATCACGCTCTCCCTGATAATCCTATTATCTGTTCTCACTTTTCAGAGCCGCGCCGACGAAGGCATGTGGCTTCCGTTGTTTATCCAGCGCCTTAACTATGTGGATATGCAAAAAGAAGGACTGCATCTTACTGCGGAAGAAATTTACAGCATCAATCATTCAAGCTTAAAAGACGCAATCATTATGTTTGGAGGAGGATGCACCGGCGAAATTGTGTCGCCAAATGGTCTTATTTTCACTAATCACCATTGCGGATATGGTTCAATTCAATCGCATAGTACTGTTGATCACGATTACCTTACCGATGGTTTCTGGGCAACGCGCTACAGCGAAGAATTGCCAACGCCGGGACTTACTGCCCGATTCCTTGTGAGTATACAGGATGTTACCGGAGCTGTTCTTTCAGGGGTTAAAGATGACATGACCGAAGCGCAACGACTCGAAAAAGTGAAAGAAAACGCTAAAAAGATTGAATTTACCAATACAAAGGGAACGCAATACGATGCCCGCACGGTTTCATTTTTCAACGGGAATGAATATTACCTGTTCCTTTACGAAGTATACAAGGACGTAAGGCTTGTGGGTGCTCCCCCATCAGCAATCGGGAAATTTGGTGCCGATACTGATAACTGGATGTGGCCCAGGCATACCGGCGATTTCTCCGTTTTCCGCGTTTATGCAAACCGCGACAACAAACCTGCCGAATATTCGGCTGATAATGTGCCCATGAAGCCCAAACAATTTCTGCCCATTTCCATCAGGGAAAAGAAGTTAGGCGATTATGCCATGGTGATGGGCTACCCCGGCAGCACCGACCGTTATGCAACATCATACACCATCAACTGGGCATTGGAGAAAAACAACCCCATGGTGATTAAAATACGCACGAAGAAACTGGATATCCTTCGCGAAGATATGGCTTCCGATGCTGCCGTAAGGATTAAATACGCCTCCAAATATGCTGGTTCCGCCAATTACTGGAAATTTTTTATCGGACAGAATAAAGGATTAAAACGTTTGGATGTGTTTGAGCGGAAACGTCAGCTTGAGGAAGAGTTTGTAAAATGGTTCAATGCTGACAAGGAGCGCAGCATGAAATACCGCGATGCCTTGCTCAATATTTCGAACGCTTACGAAACCATCAACAAATACGAAGCAGCAGTAAGGTATAATTCTGAAGCCATAAACCGTGGCTGCGAGATAATTGCTTTTTCGAGAAATTTAGACAAACTGGCCGAGGAACTGGCCAAACCCACACCCGAACAGCAATTAATAAAGAAGTATACTGATCAGGCAAGTATAGCATCCGAACAGTATTTTAAAAACTATAATATGGCTACTGATGTCAAAATGCTGGCTGCCATGCTTCAACTGTATTACAACGACGTTCCAAAACAGCTTCAACCTGCCTATTTGGAAAAAATTCATAAAAAATACAAAGGAAATTTTGAAGCTTATGCCAATGACGTTTTCAGCAAGACCTTTTTCAGTAATAAATCTAAAGTGGACCTTTTCCTGGTTGATCCCCAAGTGAAATTCTTACAAAAAGATCCGGTTTGGCCATTGCAAAAGGCTTTTGCTGATAACGCAGCACTTATCGACAGCCTGGTAAGGCCTTCGACCGAAATGCTTGCCAAAGGCCGCAGGATTTTCGTTAAAGGTCTGCGCGAAATGCAAAGCGACAGGAATTTTTATCCTGATGCCAACAGTACTATGCGGGTTACCTATGGCAAAGTGCTGGACTACAGCCCGGCCGATGCCGTTGATTTTAATTATGTTACAACCCTCGATGGACTTATGGCCAAAGAAGACCCCACAAACTGGGAATTCGTTGTTCCCGAAAAACTCAAACAGCTTTACAATGCCAAGGATTATGGCCGCTACGGCGAAAACGGAAAAATGATTGTGGCTTTCCTGACCAACAATGATATTACCGGCGGTAACTCAGGCAGCCCTGTGCTGAATGGTGACGGTGAACTTACAGGCCTGGCTTTTGACGGCAACTGGGAAGCAATGAGCGGCAATTATGCGTTCGAACCGGATTTGCAGCGCACCATTTGTGTCGATATCAGATATGTACTGTTTATTATTGAGAAATATGCCGGTGCCGACAACCTGATTAAAGAACTTGACATACGCAACTAACAGATTTGTAGTTTAAACTGACATATTTTTTCCTTTCTGATGAATCTCAAACATTTTAAAACCGCATTCTTTTTTATCTCGATAATTACCCTTCTGGTATCCTGCAAAGAAGAAGATCCTCCTCAGCAATATATGCGCGGCGGTAATAACCTTGTAATTGCTACCGATGGCAATCTTGTGATTGCCGGGTACAATACATCCACCAACAAAGGCTATGATGCCACACTCGTAAAAGCCAGTTCTTCGAACGGGGATACTATCTGGAGCAGGAAATTCGGAAATACTTATTCGGATGCATTCTTCAGTGTTAAAAAAGCAAACAATGGAGGGTATATTGCCGCCGGGTTCAGTAACAAGGGGAATGCCAGTTCACCGGCAATGTTTATGGTTATTACAGACGAAAACGGGACCCTGGTTAAATCAGCTTTATTCGGCTCAGCAAATTCTTCGCAGGCCTTCTGTGTCTTACCTCATGCCAACCCCGACAGCGGATACCTTCTTGCCGGCTACATTCAGAAAACCGGCCGTACCGACAGAGACATTTACCTTGTAAAAATAAATAATGACGGTATTCAGAAATGGGAAAAAACAATAGGAGCCAGAACCACAGACCCCTACGACACCGTGTATGATGCAGCATATAATATTATTGCAGCAGCTGACAGCGGATACTATATTACAGGTACGCTGAACGGGAATTCTTCCTGTTGTGGTAAAATATTCCTGATGAAAGTTTCGCCAACCGGCGACAGCCTTTGGTCAAGAACATATGCTACCGGGATTGGATACTCGTTAGCACTTACCAGCGATGGGGGCATAGCCATTGGCGGTACAATACAGGAGACCGATAATCAGGATTTCATTGTCATAAAAACTGATGCAGCAGGGAATGTTCAGTGGAGTTCAACTCATGGAGGAGCCGGGTATGAGTATGGAGCATCGATGATACAAACTGTTGATGGCGGATTTGCAATTACCGGAATTACCAGTAGCAAAGGAGCCGGATTTGACGACGTTTATCTTGTAAAATTAAATTCGTCAGGTGCTTTTCAGTGGGATGCAACCTATGGCAGTGCTGATGTGGATCAGGGTTACGGACTTGTCGAATACAGCTCCGGCGGTTTCAGTATGACCGGGCTAACCAATTCAAAGGGAAGTTATATATATCTTAACCGGACTTCTGCTGATGGAACGCAACAATGGTATAAAAATATACAGTAAACTAATTGGGTCGTATTTTATTTCGTTTTACGGTTTATCAAATACAAACACAACCTTTGGTACAATTTTTGATTTTAAATTTACAACCTTCAAATTTATAAAAATGAAAATTTCATCCTTTATTGCAGCAACAATGGTTTTATCAATATCATTGTTTTGCTCACAAACATTTGCGCAATCATCAGGGGTAGCTGCTGATAAACAGAAACAGGGAAACCTGGAGAAGATTAAAGCACATCAGAAAGAGATGAATAAAAAGTACAACTCACTTTCTCCTGAAGAAAAAAAACAAGCTGAAGCAAGAGCGAAAGAATACAAAAAAAGTGGCGGCAAAAAGCCAACCGGAACCCCCCCGGATACCAAGCCGGCCGTTGCACCTTCAACAAAAACAACTCCTGCATCGTCAGCCAAACCGACAAGTACTATAAAACCAAAATCGGTACTTAAAGGTCAGCCGGTTCCTGCCGGAACAAAAGCGGCACAACCTGCACGTACTAAAACGGGTACAAGTAAATCTACCATAAAAACTCCTGCTAAAACTTCTGCCCCTGCCGAAAAAGCCCCGGAAACTGAGAAGAAATAACTTTCGGCGTTTTACACATAAATATTGAAGGCCCTCCTGTAATGCGAGGGCTTTTTTTATGCCTGGGAAGTGAGCAGATTTTGTTGCAAAAATATCAGATCCTGGTTTTAACCAGTGAAAAGCGTTGCTTCAGTTTCAGGAATGGTTTTTCGAGCAATTCGTAACTGATAACCGGGATAATCAGCGAGAGTGCAAATACCAAAGCGAAATAAAAATACATATTGTAAATACTGTAAGTAATCATCACCTTTTTGATTACTATCGGTACAAGGATATTACCGTACATATAAATACCATACGAAACCTTGCCCAGATAAAGCAAGGGGTTACGCTTCCCGAAAATGCCCGCGCGTTTAGGGTTAAAAAGCAGATCCATCATTGGTAAAGCCAGCAAGGCAATATACACCGGCCTGCGCAGTATACCGTTAAACATATTTGAAAAGTCGGATGCATCATCGTAGGAGAGAATGATTACAAGCACAGCCATAAGCCCGGCTATGATAAACCCGTTTAACTTAAATTCGAAAGGCTTGCGCAGGTAAATAACAGCCAGCAATCCGCCCATCAATATCACATCCATGCGGCTGAGTGTATGCAGGTAAAGCTCATACCAGTTCGAAGGAAGAAAAATATAGCTATAGATCTTGTAACCCCAACTCAGGCCAATTAAAGCTATTATGGTTGGTAAAAGTTTGCGCACCGGTATAAAAGCAATGATAATTGGCCAGAAAATATAAAAATGCTCTTCGATACATATGGACCAGAAATGAGCAAACGGGTATTCCCAGGTTTGTGTGGCTATGGTCTGGAAATTATTCACCAGCAAAACCGTACGCCAGTATTCGGGCTGTTTTTCGCCCAGCCAGTTAATAATAAACGGAGCCAGTGCTACAAGGAAAAAATAGAGAGGCCATATACGAAGTCCGCGGCGGATATAGAATTTCGGAATATTTACCTTCCCGAATTTCTGCTTTTCCATCACCAGCAAAATCGTAAGAAGATATCCGCTGATAAAAAAGAATATATCCACTCCCAGCGGCATGTTTTTTATAAACCTGTCAATATGCCCCCCAATGGCTGAAAATGTCTTAAAATCACCGGTTGACAAAACGCCGGGCACCCCATACCAACCAAACCAGGCAATGTAAGAGTGATAAATCACTATCATAAAAGCGGCAAAGAACCGGATTACATCGAACTGAGGAAAATAAACCCGTTCAGTATTTTTTTGTTCCACCTGGGTTGCTATAGATTTTTGCCAAAAGTAGGGAATTCATCCGGATTGATGGTGGCGGGAAATAACAAACTGTGGAGAATTGGAAAAAATGGGGGAAATGTCGGATGCGGAATGTGGGAATTGCAGATATCGGATATTTTTAAATTTAGCTTTTCGAATTAATTAAAGTCACAGGCTGGAAATCCGCAATCCGCAATCCGCAATCCGCAATCCGCAATC
>Ga0105047_10014972_pt1 | contig 12259 bp, 14 predicted proteins | sample MAT04_FD_78384 | JGI IMG/M metagenome (GOLD analysis project Ga0105047, IMG submission 78384) | Freshwater microbial communities from Lake Fryxell liftoff mats and glacier meltwater in Antarctica - MAT-04 (megahit assembly) | ecosystem: Environmental > Aquatic > Freshwater > Ice > Liftoff... | reverse complement strand
TGGTGGACGCACTCGAAACCGACCAGATGATTTACGACATGGTGCTCGAACACTCCCGCAATACAGGGGATACGAATTTTGTACAAACGCTAGAAGCGCAGGGGCGACCGCCTTATTTTGGAAAAAGCCCAATCCAACCCTATGCCAAGCTCTTTGGGCGCGAGTATGCCATCTACGAAGCCTCCAATATCAAAGATGAAGAATACCGCCGTGATGGCGACATCCTGATGTTGATGCTCAAACAACCAGAATATGGCTGGCTCGACCGGGTGTACTACCTGCTCGGCTTGATGAATACTTTCAACGTGGTCTACCCACAGTTGCAGGAGATGGATTTTCGCACGGATGCCATCCGCCTCGACCTGCCCGTCTACCAGATGCTGGGACGCCACGATAATAACAATCCCTACCAGATTCCGGAGGAATACTTCAACCTGTTGCAAGCGCCAATCAAACAGTTGTATTTCTTTGAAGACTCCGGGCACGGCATGATCTGGGAGGAAGCCGGGCTGTTCCACCGCCTGATGGTGGAGACCATACTCCCTGAAACCTACAAATAAACGTCAGACGGGATTAATCCCGTCGAAAAAAAGGAAAATACCATGAAAAAACGAACCATCCTGCTCTCTCTGCTCATTGTCATACCCTTGTTTCTCGCCGCAGTTTTTGTCCTTCGCCAAATGCAGGCGAACCGCGAAGTAGCCGATGAATGGTCAAATTTCAGCGCCCAAGCGCCCGCCTTGGCGACCACTTCCCGGCTGGAAATCCTCCCGCTCTATGAAGCGGCCAGCGCCAGCCCTGACTTGGTCAGCGGGCACGGAGTCTCGTACCTGATTCGTACCGATTCGGCCACAATCTTGCTGGATCTCGGTAACAATCCTGATGGGCTGACCGTTGCTCCTTTCGCGCAAAATATGCAAGCCCTGGGCCTCGCCTGGGATGAAGTTGACCGGGTGGTGATTTCGCATCCCCACCCCGACCATGTTGGCGGGCTGACGGCCTGGCGCGAGCGCACTGTTTCGTTTGGCGAACTACCCGGCGGCCTGGGCGAGCGGCTGGTCTTTGTCCCACACGTCACGGTCTACAAAGGCGCAGTGCACGCCACCATCCCGACCCTGCCCGCGCCAGACATCGCCACGACCGGCGTCATCTCTTACCCCGAAGTCTGGCCGATTTCATTGTTTACGCCCAAGGGAGAGGAACAAGCCCTGGTGGTACATGTTGCTGGTCACGGCCTGGTTTTGATTACCAGTTGCGGGCATTCCGGCCTCGAACACCTGGTGGCGCGCGCCGAGTCTCTATACGGTGAAAAGGTGGTAGGTGCGGTGGGTGGTCTGCACTACCTAAACGCAACAGGAGAAGAACTCCAACCGCAGATTCGGTTTTTGCAATCCCGACAGCTGGAACTGGTTGCTCTATCGTCGCACGACAGCGGGCCAGTAGCCCTGTCCGCGTTTGAGAGCGCTTTCCCCAACGTATATCAGACCCTGACGGTTGGCGAAGCCATCCTGTTTCCCTGAGAGGAGAATAATTATGAAACTTCCTGTTATCCAAATCTCCAATCTTACCCGCCGTTTTGGCGAAAATGTGGCGGTCAACAACCTGTCCCTGGATGTGGAGCCCGGCGAGATATTTGGCTTTCTCGGTCACAACGGAGCCGGGAAAACCACCACCGTGCGACTGCTCAATGGAGTCTATCAGCCAAGTTCGGGCGCGATGCGCGTATTAGGCCTCGATCCGCAAATGGATGGGCCAGCCCTGCGGGCACAAACCGGTGTATTGACCGAAACCCCTTGCCTTGATGAACGTTTGAGCGCGCTGGATAACCTGACCTACTGCGCAAATCTTTTTAGCTTGCCCCAATCTGAAGTAAAAAGTCGGGTGCATCAGCTTCTAACCGAATTCGAACTGGCAGATCGCGCTGGCGAAAAGGTGAGTGGCTTCAGCAAGGGGATGAAACAAAGTTTGGCCCTGGCTCGGGCACTAATTCACCGGCCAAAAGTGCTCTTTCTGGATGAACCTACCTCCAGCCTGGATCCGGTCGCTGCGCGGCATGTTAATGATTTGATCGAACGGCTAACCTTGAGCGAGGGTTGTACGGTATTCCTGTGCACACACAACTTGATTGAAGCACAAAGATTGTGCAACCGGGTGGCAGTGATGGAACATGGTCGTCTCAAAGCGCTTGGCACTCCGGCAGAGCTGACCCGAAAGTATATTAAACGCCTGAACGTAGAGTTAGAAACCGACGAAGGGCAAGAAAATCACGCCCTGCAAATTCTGCAAGAATATCCAAAACTGGTTCTCAGCGCGCCTGCTCTGGAAAAAGGGGTCATCAAGATCACGGTTTCTGGGCGAGATGTTATACCGCAGTTGCTTTCATCATTGGTGCAGGCTGGTATCTCTGTCTACCGTCTGGCTCCGCAAGAAGTTAACCTTGAAGAAGTTTATTTTGCTGTGAACGGAGGTTTGCAATGAACAAGCGCGCCATCCTCGCCATTGTGAATAAGGATTTAAAAGTGGTTGCTCAGAATAAAGGGGTGGTGATTCCGATCATTGTCATCCCGCTCATTTTGTTTGTGATTTTCCCCTGGGCCATGATGTTTGGGCCAGCCCTGGCAAACGATTCGTTGGGAAATACCCAGTCACTCGAAAGCCAGATCGGCCAGTTAATGATCACCATGCCTGCTGCCTTGCAGAATGAGTTTGCGGGACATTCAATTACACAAAAAATGAGTATTTTTCTCCTTGTGTATGGGCTTGCCCCCATGTTTTTAATCATTCCTCTGATGGTTTCCTCAGTGCTGGCAGCTGACAGTTTTGCGGGAGAAAAAGAACGGAAAACTCTTGAAGCGCTGCTCTATTCTCCGATCACCGACCGGGAGTTATTTATTGCAAAATTACTCGGGCCCTGGTCAGCATCCGTGGTCATTGGATTGATTAGTTTTCTTCTGTATGTGGTGATGGTTGACCTGGCTGGCTGGATCGAGATGAAAGAACTGTTGCTTCCCAATTGGATGTGGATTACTCTGGTTCTGTGGGTCTCCCCAGCTGTGGCTGGTTTAGGGCTGGTAGTGATGGTTTTTGTGTCTGCCCGCGCCCAAGGTTTTCAGGATGCGTATCAGACAGGCGGAATGGTGGTATTACCTGTATTAGCCTTGATGGTCGGGCAAATGACCGGTGTGATGTTTTTCACGGTAGAGTTCGTTTTGATTTTAGGCCTGGCGCTCTGGATGCTTCTGATTACCTGGCTCTGGCAGGCGAGCAAACGTTTTCAACGTGAGCAGCTCATGCCGAAAGGATAAATTCACGCTTGAACATGAAAGACGCGGTGGGCGTCCCTGTGGTTGTGGCAATCTCAGCTGTGTGGAAGCCTACATCGGGGCTCTGGGAATTTTGTAGACCCTGGCTGAAATTGATCCGCACAGCGAGTTGTTGTTTGCCGATGACCAGGTGTGTTCTGGTGGCAGGATGTCAGCCTCAGCCTAAGGTATACGGACGCCTAGCATCTCGTTACACTCACGGCGGCCATTACCCGGACCTTCCAATCTCAGCCGCCCATCTTCCTGGCGGAAAGCGGCTAACCATCCGGGTTTATCCACCTCGAAATCCAGAACGGTTATGCCAATAAATTCCTTTCAACCTGCGAATACGCTGGCAGGGTTTCCAACTGGTAGTCACCCGCCGAAAATTATGGTTATCAGTGAAAGCAATCCATAGGAGAAAATATGAACCGCAAATCGCTCATCACCTTCTTGCTCATCTCCTTCGGTCTGGCCTGGTTTTTATTCAGCCTGCCGCTCGCCTTCAAGAACACCGATGTCTATCTGTCCGCCATGCAGGTCTGCTTTATGCTGGCCATGTGGGCACCGGGTCTGGGGGCAATTCTCACCATTCGCCTAGTGGAAAAACAGCCAGTCATTCAAACCCTGCGCCTGAACATGCTTGGTCCTAAACGGTTTTACCTGGCAGCCTGGTTCCTGCCCGCGCTGATTAGCATCGCTGGCATTGGCGCCAGTATCCTGCTTGGAACAGGAGCGCTTGATCTCAACTTCACATTTATGCGCGAATCCTTGGCCAAAGTCCCTGCTGGAACCAACCTTCCCGCGGTTGAAATTTTAGTCCTGGCGCAGGTCGCCTCTGCTTTGACCTTCGCCCCTTTCATTAACGTGCTCTTTGCGCTGGGCGAAGAATTGGGCTGGCGCGGTTTCCTGCTGCCCAGACTCATGCCCCTTGGTCAATGGAAAGCCATCTTGATCAGCGGTGCGATTTGGGGCATCTGGCACGCTCCAACCACCTTGCTCCACGGCTACAACTTCCCACAGCACCCCTATTTAGGCATATTGGTCATGACCGTAGGCTGTATTCTGCTGGGAATCATCCTGTCCTGGCTGACATTAAAAACCCGTAGCCCCTGGGTTGCTGCGCTCGGACATGGCGCATTCAACGCGGTCGCTGGCCTGGGTTTCTTGCTCCTGAAACCTGGGTTTGATGCCGCCCTGGCTGGGTCTCCCCTCGGTCTGGCCGGCTGGATTCCGATGACATTGTTTGTTGCCTTGTTACTCTGGACAAAACAATTGCCAGTACCTGAAAACAACACACCGCGCAAGGAAACGCTGTGATGAATCTCCAAATCAGGCCTACCGTCCCGGAAGATAAAGATTTCATCATGTCATTTGTATTGCGCTTCTCAAACTTCGATTTGTCAGCGTGGCGCACAGTTGGTGAAGTGAACGAAGCCAACTGTCGCTAGTTGCAAAAGGCGCTGGAACAGCCTGAACCGGGTTCCGCTGTTTTTGTCGCCGGAGATGAAAGCGGCCGGTTGGCAGGTTTTGTCCATCTGGAAACTGAAACCGACTACTTCAACGGCGAAAAATACGGTTATCTTTCCGATCTTGCCGTTGACCAGGCTTTCGAAGGCTTGGGGATTGGATGATTCCTGTTGGAGGCCGCCGGGGAGGGACCAGGTTGGTGAGGCGTGGCCTGGATGAATGCAAACGTCTCTACCACGCGATTGTCATTAGGCCATCGTTCGCGCCGGGGGAGTTGGAGATCAAAGTGTAAGATTGTAAAATACCTGAAAAAGAGCCGGGAAAACCGGCTCTTTTTGATTCACCCTACCCTGCAAACCTACCCTTGAACCTATCTGTCGATAGGGGACAACCAGCGCCCAGCACGATACACTGAAGCAGTAAATCAAAACCAACGTTTTCAAAGGATAAAAAATCATGGCCAAAAAATTTGGAGTCTTTATTCTGTTGGGCCTGCTGCTTGGCGGATGGTTGGGCGCGTCGCTGGGCGCAGCGAACGGGAATCCCCTTTGGGGTCTGGCTTTAGGCGCACTCGGTGGTTTTTTTATTGGCTGATTCATCGCCGCGACTATTATCGAAAATGAAAATTCAAAGAAAAAAAATAGTAAAAGTTCGAGAAAATGGAGTTTTAGTGATGTCGAGCGGGCTACATGTTCCCTGCTACCTGTAAGACAAGGAAGAACCCATGCAGTTGATACTTTCCGCGCAGTCTACTGGTTGGGATCAGGCAACAGTTAACGCTTTCATCACCCCAATCCGTTATCTAAGGAACTCAAATGATTATCATTCGCCCCGAAACTCCCACAGATGTGGCTGCCATTTACGCCGTTAACAAACAAGCCTTCGATGGCCGCGATGCCGAACCTGGCTTGGTGGACGCTGTCCGAAAATCAGAAAACTTCATTCCTGAAATTTCACTGATAGCGGAGGAAAACGGCAAACTTATCGGCCACATCCTATTCAGTCGAATTCACATCGAAACAAAAGACACAAAAATCCCCGCTCTCGCTCCAATGGCGGTTCTGCCCGGATACCAGAAGCAAGGCATCGGGTCTGAGTTGGTCAGGCGCGGTTTGGTGGAATCCAAACGTCTCGGGCACGCCATCGTCATTGTACTGGGACATCCAGCCTACTATCCGCGCTTTGGCTTTTCGGCGGCTTTGGCGAAATCGCTTGAATGTCCGTATGGCGATTGCGGCGAGGCCTGGATGGCGCTCGAGCTGATCCCCAAGGCGCTGGAGGGGTTGCATGGCAGAGTTGTCTATCCTCCCGCCTTCAATGGTGTGTAATTTCAGAACTGCAACAGTGGATGGCAAAAATCCATTTGTTTGATGTGATCCGAAAGAAGCCGAATAACCATCGGACAAGCAGGTATTTTTCACAAGGGAAAACAGATAATGGCAGTGAGTATTTTTGATGATCAGTCGAAAGTTCCTACCTCATCGGAACTGGATAAGGCTCTGGGAAAAGCCGCAGCTTTGCTAAAGAACATTGAGGAATACCTGCTAGACCAGTTTGGAGAAATAACGCATGAATGGAAGTTTTTTGGTAAAAAAGCTGGCTGGACTCTTGCCCTTGTGTACAAAGGCCGCAGAGTGCTTCATCTAATTCCTCGGTCAGGCTTGTTTACAGTGGTTTTTACATTGGGCAAGCGAGCTGAGTTGACCTCTCGAGGAAGCAACCTGCCCGTAGATATTTTGTCTACTGTGCAGAACGCTCGCGAGTACGCCGAAGGTAAATCTATTCGATTCGATGTCACATCTACAGAAGATGTCGCAATTGTGAAACAACTTATCGCAATCAAGCTGTCTCACTCACTGTAACGTAACTCGTAATCCGCACAAGTGGTGACTAGCGGGGTTACGCGGTCACCACTCTCAATAGGGTCAAATACCTTCCGTATGTTGTTGTAGCTGTAATAGTGGTCATGGTCTGGAACCCCCGAAGGCTAATGTTGAAACCAGCCTGACTCTAAAATCAAGTGGGGCGGCCGAACACCGCGTGCCGCAACTGCCAATGCAATCCGTTAGCCCACCGCCCGCAAATCAGCTTTTGTGGTTTTAGCCCGAGGGCAATCTAATTTCACAGGATTCACAATTCGCCCGACGTATATCGCAAGAGGAATAAAAATGACAAGCAATAAAATTAAGCAATTATCCATAAAATCATATGTACGAAAGGGAACCCGTATTATGCAGATCATACTTGCTGTTTTGCTTGTCTGTGCATTTATCCTTGTGGGAGTAATGTTGGCATGGAGCCCCGGAAAACCTGAACCTTTCCTGGATGAAAACAGAAGGCCGTTGGCAGGCAGCATTTCCGAGAAGATCCACGTGGAGATCAATGGGTCGCAACAGGGAATGTTTATAAAAGGCAGAGATGTGGCAAACCCGGTGTTGCTTTTCATCCATGGTGGAACTGGCATGCCGGAGTACTTCATGACTCAGAACTATCCTACCGGGCTTGAAGACTACTTTACCGTCTGTTGGTGGGACCGCCGCGGCGCGGGACTTTCCTACGCGGCCAACGCTGCACAAGATACCATGACAATTGATCAATACATCTCAGACACGTTGGAGGTAACCAACTACCTACGGACGCGCTTTCACAAGGACAAGATATTCGTTATGGCGCACTCGGGGGGAAGCATTATTGGAATACAGGCTGCAGCCAAGGCGCCGGAGCTGTACTACGCATATATCGGTGTAGGGCAGATGTCCTATCAGCATAAGTCCGAAATGCTTGCGTACCAATACATGGTAGAACGATACAGGGAGGCCGGAAACGCAGATATGGTACGGCAACTCGAAGCTGCACCACCTACAATGACGGGTCCGCTGCCAGATTCCTATATGCGCCTTCGTGACAAAGCCATGCACGAACTTGGCGTTGGCACAACGCGCGATATGAAATCGGTGATGACGGGGGTCTTCCTGGCATCTTGGCTGTGCCGAGACTACACATTAGGCGAGAAGATTGACATCTGGCGCGGCAAGTTCTCGTCCGACAAGAGGTTGTGGGACAAGGTCATAGCTACGGATTTGACAAAAATAGTGACAAAGCTGGACATCCCAGTGTATTTCTTTCATGGGAAGTACGACTACACGGTCTCCTACCCTGAAACAAAGGCCTACTTCAATATGTTAGAAGCACCGGTAAAGGGATTTTACACGTTTGAGAACTCAGCCCATGGCCCTATGTTTGAAGAGCCTTCGAAAATGCGGCAGATCATAGAGCATGACGTACTCACGGGAACTAACAGCCTTGCTGATGGCCAGTAGCTAGCTTCATTCATTCTCTGGACAATTCGCTAACAAATCGCTGAAGTTGACCTCTTAGGCAGCGCCTGAAACTGTGGTTTTCATCCGTAGGGCTGTCAGTACCAGGCTTCGGTTGGCGGGGCAACTTAGCTCTATGGTTAGGCCATGGCTTTTTAAATTCAGAAAGGATCTTGGATGCACCCGAAAGTTGTTCGCTCTCGTTCTCTTGACCATTTCCCTGTCGCTGCCCAGCCCGGCCGACAGCGCCTGTCCCTTTTTAATCCATCTTTCCGCGCACCGTTGCACCGGAACGCGCTTACAGGAAACCCGAACCATGAGTACCCAAACTGCAGAAGGCCAGGGTGTCGTCTTTCGCAAAACCCTTGGACATTATTCTGTCCAGGCCCTAACTAAAGAAATCCCTTGCGTCATTTCCTCCCGGCTGCGCAAGGAACTCGTTTATCCAACCGCCGCCGCCAGTTCGCTCCGGCATGCCGTCCAAAGCGTGCGTGAGTTGGAACAGGTTGATCCACTCGCCATTGGCGATGAAGTCCGCTTCCTTGATGCGGGTGACGGCAGCGGGATGATTACCGAGATCCTGCCCAGGCGGAACAAACTCTCACGCCAGGCAACGGTCCCCGGCCAGCATGCCTTCGAACAGGTCATCGTCGCCAACGCCGACCAGGTGATTCCCGTTTTCGCTGCCGCCAGCCCCATCCCCAAGTGGGGCCTGCTCGACCGGTATCTGGTTGCGACTGAAGCCGCCGGGCTGCCCGCCCTGATCTGCGTCACCAAAATCGACCTGGCCGGGCAAAACGAGGCCCTGCAAGCCACGCTCGCAGAATACCGGCGAATCGGCTACCGCATCCAACTGGTCAGCACCGTCAGCGGTGAAGGCCTGACGGAACTCAAACAGGCCCTCGCTGGACGGATTTCCGTTCTCGTCGGCAAATCCGGGGTTGGGAAGACCTCCCTGCTGAATGCCCTTCAGCCCGGCCTCGGGCAGCGCGTCAAAGCGGTTAGCCAGGGCAAACAAGGCAAAGGCTTGCACACCACCACCCAGTTGGAGATGTTCCCCCTCGAGTCAGGCGGAGCCATCGTCGACACCCCGGGCATCCGTGAACTGAGCCTCTGGGAAGTAGCTGGCGGCGACCTGGCGCTCTATTTCCCTGAAATGCGGCATCTGGTCGGGAAATGCAAATTCGGTCTTAACTGCCGGCACGACGAAGAACCCGGCTGCGCCATCCGCACAGCCGTGGTTAACGGCGGAATCAGTCCGTATCGCTACCAGAGCTACCTGAAACTGCGAGCTGACTCATGAAAACGACCTTTTCACGCTCCGGCCCGCGCCAGACCTTTGGCGACTTTGTCTGCCTGGTCTGCAAAAACTTTGTCTCCGCCGAGACTGCGCTCTCAGGTGTGGTCAACCGGAACCACTGCCCCTACTGCCTGGCTTCGCGCCACCTGGATTTGTACGCTGCCGGTGACCGACTCTCAGCCTGCAAAGCACAGATGCGCCCGATCGCCCTGACTCAAAAACAAACGGCGAAGAAGTATGCGCAGAGCGGGCAAGGCGAGCTGATGCTCGTCCACCTCTGCACCGATTGCGGCAAGGCCTCGCTCAACCGGATTGCCGCCGATGATGACCTGGAGAGCGTCTATCGCGTCTTTGAACGCTCCCAGCGCCTCGAGGCGCACCTGAAAGCCGCCCTGGCCCAAAGCGGGGTGAGCCTGCTCCAAGCAGACAAACAGACTTTCGTCCACGAGCAACTCTGGGGACGCGGCCAAACCCGCCGCACGCCGACCCTCTCCGAAAACCTGAATTAAAGCCCGGCCCGCCTGCCCAAACTCGGCAGGCGGGGTATTTTCAGCTTGCGATTGAATTAATCAGACCTTACCGGTAGAATTTAGGAACCCGTGCTTGCCCGCTCTAACTCGTCCGACGAGGTGCCCAGCATGAAAAAACGCCCTCTCGAAGTTGGTATTTTCTTCCTGATTATCCTGATCATGGGACTGTTTGGGTCGCTCTACTCGTTCCTGTTTGCCGAAGTTGCCGGCCGCACCGCGCTCCAATTGGTGCCCGCCGCCAACTTCAAGCTGGTGGAAAAATACGTCTGTCCCGCCGGGGCCAGCCTGGAAACCGAGAAAACCGGGGCAAGCGTTATTTGCCGCGCGCCGGATGGCACCTTCGGTGCCAATTTGCGCCCCCAGGCCGTCTCAGCCGTGATTCAGATTTATTTTGGACATTGCCGGAGGCCTGTATCTTGTCTCGGGCGTGGTCGCTTGGGTCATGCTAGATGAGCCCGCTCCGGTTGCGCAAACATTGTAAGCGGAGCAGTTGTCAACTTCACCACCATTCCCCAAACCGAACGTAACAGTTTCCATCATTGGGCTCTTCAGGTTGAAAACATCCAGCGTGTTTGGACAGCAGACGAGGTGCTTCAGTCTGAGATCATGCTCTTCCAAGCATGCACCCAACGTTGGGGAGTCTGCGCCCACTTCGCGTCAGGTATTTTTCTACGCCTTATCATTTTTCCGCTCGGACGGTATCCCGCTGCCCTGCTTGACCCGCTCAATGAGCAGGAGCTCCGCGTGCTGGACCTCATTGTCGCGAACAAATCCAGCCAGGAAATCGCCGTGGAACTGGTTATCAGCGTTGGCACCGCCAGTGGCATTTGCATAATATTTTTTCAAAAGATGGGCGTGAACAACCGTCCGCAGGCCATCGTTTGAGCCAGTGAGTTGGAGATCAAAGTGTAAGATTGTAAAATACCTGAAAAAGAGCCGGTTTTCCCGGCTCTTTTTGATTCGTCCTCCTTGCAAACCTACCCTTGAACCTATCTTCCGATAGGGGACAACCAACACCCAGCGCGATACACTGGAGCAGTAAATCAAAACCAACGTTATTCAAAAGGATAAAAATAAGGTTCAAAATGAATTCCAAAACGATTTTTCCCGTTATCCTGGTTGTTCTGCTCGCCGCTTGTGGCGTGAACGCTGCTCTCGAGACCGATGCCAAAAAAGTCGCCAGCACCGCCGCCAAAATCGCCGAGTTTGACTTGCCAACTGGTTATGCCCCCGAATTCAGCGCAAAACTGGAAGCCTATTCCCTGGTCTCGTACAACACTCCCGGCGATGGACACAGCCACCTGTATCTGGTTCAATCCCAAGACACTGCCGATACAGCTAAACTGGCGCAGGCGCTGAAAGACATTATTCCTGGGGAGAACAACCCGGAAACCCGCATGACCGTCATTGAAACCCGCACAATCACCGTGCGAGTGCAAGAGACAACCCTGGTTCTCAGTGGCCGTTACCATGCTCATCAGCCTGCTCCCGGCCGTGATGAATGCCATCCTGTTTGCTTATGTCTGGACGGCCAGCCAAAGTCTGGCAGTTGCCAGTGTTTATCACTCAGCTTACGACGAAGTGCGTGAAGCCCTTGAAAAATCCATCGGCTTTGGGCCATTAGTCAGCATTTGGGAAATGGCTGTTACCACGATTTTCGGTGTCGTTCTTCTTTGGAAAGCCAACTGGACACCGCTGCTCTCTCGAAAAGACGGCAAATAGATTATAGGAGACTGGCCGGTGAAATCCTTTCAACAACAACTTACAAGGCTTGAATTTCCCCTTTCCGGTCAGTATGAGCCAGAATGGGTATTGGAAAATCAGATGGGACCTAACCCTCTATGGCTCACAGAATGGCTTTGCCGGAATATGAACCTGAAACCAGGCATGCGCGTACTCGACCTGGGCTGCGGCAGAGGCTCTCCAGCGTCTTCCTGGCAAAGGAATACGGGGCACAAGTATGGGCAACCGATTTATGGATTTCGGCGACTGACAACCGAAAACGTATTGATGAAGCAGGTCTGACGGATTCGATTTTTCCAATTCACACAGATGCCCGCTGCTTGCCCTATGCCGATGAATTCTTCGATGCCATTGTGTGTGTGGATGCCTATATTTACTTCGGCACCGATGATTTATATCTGGATTATCTGAACAAATTTGTGAAACCTGGAGGACAGATCGGTATCGTCGTTCCTGGGTTTATGCAAGAACTGAATGGCCCCTTACCCGAGCATCTGCTCCCATTCTGGGCGCAAGAATGCTGGACCTGGCACACCTTGAATTGGTGGCGGCGGCATTGGGAGCGCACTGGGTTGGTCAAATTGCAATGTACCGATA